>Ga0316204_10007854_pt1 | contig 15271 bp, 10 predicted proteins | sample 6monrhotite_MG_2_FD_205661 | JGI IMG/M metagenome (GOLD analysis project Ga0316204, IMG submission 205661) | Microbial mat bacterial communities from mineral coupon in-situ incubated in ocean water Damariscotta River, Maine, United States -... | ecosystem: Environmental > Aquatic > Marine >...
CAGCGTACCGGACATGTATGCATTCATGGCTAAGATGCGGAACTTCTTGGAATACGCCATGACAACCTCCTGCATAGAAGGTTCACACCACGGCTTCAGGGGCAACATGCACGAGCGACCCTGTATCCTCGAACAGGTAGCCGCTCATGTGGCCGTCTCCACCGTGCACGGCGTCGACCGCGGCCAGGTTGATCTGGTCGGCCCGGTGCTCCATGTGGATGATGTCGATGTTCTGCACGTGGAAGCCGTGCTGGTCGGTGGGCATGTTCCAGCTGATCTGGAAGGGGGCCCCATTCTCCAGCTGCCAGATCACGATGTCGCGAACGGTGGTATCGGACTCGTACAGCTTGAAGGCGTCGTCGTTCACCTTGACGAAGCAGTCTTCGATTAAGCCGCCGCCGCCTACATAGATGCCGTCGGTCGAATACCACCAGCTGATCAGCTTGACGTTGCGAACGACGTTGTCGGCTCCGTACAGCAGGATGTTGTAGAGCGGAGATTGCACGAGCGTGATGCCCTCGATGAGGGTCTCCTTAGCTCCCCAGAAGTTGATGAAGTGGTCTTCGTTGCTCGTGCCCTGCGGGTAGCCCTCGCCCGAGAGCACACCGCGTCCGCGAATGGTGATGCCCTCTTCATCGGCAAGTGCGTCGGGACTACCGACGAGGAATCGGCCAAAGACGACCGCGCCGCCTTCGATGTAGACGGTCTGTCCCGAGGTGAGCGTCGTGTCTCCGATGTCATGGAGTCCAGGGCCGAAGTACAGGACGTTCGGATCCTTCGGGTCGGGGATGTCGGTCTCCAGCGCGTCGGCGAACACGAGCATCGGGTGCGTGGTGTCCCCGTCGAACTCCACTGAGAGCTTGCGGGCCCGATCCAGCTCGAAGGTACACGTGTCTCCCGACACCTCGGTCTCGATGCCGTAGCTGCTGGGAAGCACCTCGCAGGTCGAGATGGGCTCACCACCCAGCCGGGTGACGGTCACGGTGACCTCGCCCGAGAACGAGAAGGTGGTCCACGAGGTGGTAAGGCTCAGGCTCGTTTCCTGCTGGCGGTTGACCTCGTAGACGAAGCTACTGTGGTCCACTCCGCCCTGCTCGACGGACGCCGCATAGTAGTTCCCTACAGTGACGCCTTTGGGTCCGGGGTACGTCACGACGGTGTCGGCATCAGCATCGCTGGTGTCGCCACTGTCGCTGCCACTGTCGCTGCCGCTGCCACTGTCGCCATCGGTGACGCCGCCACCGTCACTGGCGGTGCCGCTGTCGCTGGTATCGCTCACCTCACCGGAGTCACTGGAGGCGCCGGCATCGCCCACAGCTCCGCTGCCCTTTTCTCCTGAGTCACTACAGCCGATGGCCATCGTCCACAGGAGGCACGCCGATGCGAAATGCGATTCACGCATGGTCTCTCTCCTACTTGTGGGATTGACACTACCTGAGCGATTCTGTGCCATCAATCAGGAGCTTGCGTAGAGACCCGCTCGCCCATTTGCGCCGAGCGCGCCGAGTCCAACTGGACTTGACCGCGCTGGGCTACCAGCAGCGGCATCCGCAAATGAAAAGGCGCCGACGAAAACGACCGCCCGGTCCCGAGCATGCGGCGGTGTAGGCTGCCGAGGCGATGCGGCTCTTCCCCATATGTCTCCGCACCCTCGGAGTGCTCGGTGCGCTCGGCTTCGGGCCCCAGGCGCACGCCATGCAGACCACGGTGACCGGCGACCCCGAGCTGCTGATCGACGTCTGGACGCGGCAGGACGGCCTGCCCGTGAACCAGGTCACCGGCCTGACCTTCGGTCCCAAGGGCTACCTCTGGCTGGCGAGCTTCGACGGACTGGTGCGCTTCGACGGCCAGCACTTCGAGACCTGGCGACGGCCACAGTGGCTGGAGCTGCCCTCCAACCGCTTCATCGAGATCTTCACCTTCGCCGACCATGTCTGGGCCATCGGCGAGGCCGGGAACCTCGTCCGCATCGACGAGGACGGGCCTCGTGTGTTCAGGGTGGGCGAGGAGCTCCCCGGTCGGGCCCGCCTGACATTCGAGCACGAAGCCGAGCTGCTCCTGGCCACCGAGGCAGGCCTGCGGCTGGTCGACCCCGAGGGGCACCTGAGCGCGGCCCCCGGTGTGCTGGCCGAGATGGCGATCACCACCATCGTCGAGGACGGCCGCGGCGGGCTCTGGCTGGGCACGCAGGACTCCGGTCTCGTGCACTGGAGATCCGACGATCAGCTCCTCCGCTACGAGCACCTCGAGGGCCAGCTGGGCAACGTGCGCGCCCTCGGACTGGTGGCTCCGGGCGTGATCCTGGCGGGGGGTAACAGCGGCGCGGTGCGTCTCGATGATGGCGTCCGAACCGTGCTCACCGATGAGCACCAGCAGACACTCTCCGACACCTACGCAGTGGGGCGCGATGCGGACGGAACCGACTGGCTGGTCTGCAAGGACGGCTGGCACACGGCGCAGGGCTCGGTGGCTGGACTTGAGGAGGCCCTCGATGGGTGGGGAGCGACGGTGGCCGCGGTGGACGAGCACCTCTGGCGTTTTGCCCAGGGTCGGGCGTCTCGGGACGCAGATCCCGTGTTCGACGGGCTCACCGGGGTGCGCTCGGTGACCGAGGGGCCGGACGGTTCCCTCTGGTTCGGTGCCGGGGAGGGGCTGGTGAGGCTGCGACGCCGTCTGGCGCATGTGCCCCTTGAGGCCCTGTCGCCACCCACGGGCTCCCTCGGAGCGGTCCTGGTCCGCGAGGACGGGGAGGCGTGGACGGTGAGCCGTAGGGGCCAGGTCTGGCGGCAGTCGGGCCCCGACTCGGCCTTTGAGCGGGTGGAGGCGCTCGGCTGGAGTCAGGCGGGCGGTCTCTTCGAGGACACTGATGGCAGCACGCTCCTCACCCTGGACGACGGTCCCTGCCGGCTGGTGGCCGAGGGCTGTCAGCCGGTGGCCATCGGGCGAGAGGGCGACGACCTCGGAGCAGCCCTCGCAGTGCTGCGCTCATCAAGGGGCCTGCTGTGGATGGCCAATGACCAGGGCGTCTGGCGGACGAAGACCTCCACCTCGGGAGCTTCGACCTGGCTGCAGGTCGAGACGCCCGAAGGCGTGCCCCTCCCTCCTGCCCGAGCTCTGATCCGGGGTCCCGACGACGACAGCGTGATCATCGGAACACATGAGGACGGCCTGCTGGTCTGGCGCGAGGACGGCCTGCAGCGCTGGGGCCAGGCCGAGGGGTTGTCGAGCGATCGCATCCGCGCCCTTCACCTCGACGAGCGCGAGGTGCTGTGGGTGGGCACGGAGGACGGAGGCCTGTGTCGCCTGGAGCTGGCCGACCCGATGGGTGGCGGGCCCGTCTGCCTCGGCCAGGCCGAGGGTCTGGTCGACGACGTCATCCACAGCATCCTGCCCGATGGCTCCGGGCGGCTCTGGCTGAGCAGCAACCGGGGGATCTTCTGGGTGCATCGTGAGGCGCTGGACCTGTTTGCCCGGGGCGCCTCCGCTCAGGTGGTCTCCATCGGGCTCACCGCCGCCCATGGCATGCCCGACACCGAGGCCAACGGAGGCGCCCAGCCGGCGGGCTATGCCGACGCCGATGGCCGCTTCTGGTACGTGACGGTCGAGGGCCTGACCTGGGTCGAGCCCGCCGGGATCGAGACGCCCTCGCCGCCAGGGGTGTACCTCGAGAGCGTGAGCCTGGGCGACGCTCCACCCATCCAGCGGAAGACAGGACAGGAGCTCTGCCTCAAGCCCGATCAGCGCGAGATCACCGTGCGCTGGTCGAGCCCCGCCTTCCAGTGGCCCGAGCGTGTGCGCTACCGCACCCGGCTCGTGGGCTTCGACGAGGTCTGGAGCGAGCCGAGCTCAGATCGCTCCGCCTCGTGGACCAACCTGCCGCCGGGCGACTACCTCTTCGAGGTGGAGGCCACCCTGGGGGGAGGCTGGAGTCCGGCGCCCGCCCGGCTGGCCTTTCGACGCACCCCTGCCTTCACAGAGACGTGGGCCTGGACAGCCCTGTTGTGGCTGGGGAGCATCGGCAGCGTCGTGTTTGTCGCCCTCCTCCGCGGGCGCAGGTTGCATCGGCGCCGCGAGGAGCTCGAGGCCCTGGTGCAGGCACGCACGGAGGAGCTGTCCAGCCGCACCGAGGAGCTCGGCGTGCGCAACGTCGAGCTCGAGGACGAGCGCGCCAGGGTTGCCGAGCAGGCCGCGCGCCTCCTGGAGCTCGACGCCCTTCGGGTGCGTCTCGTCTCCGACCTCTCCCACGAGCTGCGCACTCCGCTGTCGCTGGTGGCCGGCCCCCTCGCCGACCTGTCCCGATGTCGGGAGCAGCTGTCCCCAAAGCTCCAGGCCAGCCTGCGGGTCGTCCGCCGCAACGCCGACCGCCTCGAGGCCCTCATCGAGCAGCTCTTCGACGTGGCCCGGCTCGACAGCGGGGCCATTCCCCTGCGGGTGCGGCCCCTCGAGCTCGGCGCCTTCCTGCGTCGCACGACCGAGCGCTTCAGCGCGGAGGCGGCCCGCCGGGGACTCGACTGGCAGATGGCCCTCGACTCCGAAGCCAGGGTCTTCTTCGATCCCGACCTCATCGACAAGGTCGTCTCCAACCTGCTGTCCAACGCGCTGAAGTTCACCGCTGAGGGGGGCCGCGTCAGCCTGCGCCTCGACCCGGGGCCCGTGGACAGAGAGCCCGACGAAGGAGTCGTGACCGTCGAAGTCATCGACACGGGCATCGGGGTCTCTCCCGACCAGCGGGCGCAGCTCTTCGAGCGCTTCTACCAAGGAGACCAAGGCGACACCCGGCACTTCGAGGGCGCGGGAATCGGCCTCTCCCTGGCGCGAGATCTCGTGGCCCTGCACGGAGGGGAGATCGGGGTCGACAGCACACTCAGCGAGGGGAGTCGCTTCTGGTTCACCCTGCCCCGAGGTGCGGCGCACCTCTCCCTGGACGACGTGGACCTCTCCCCGATGCCCGCTGGCTCCGAGGCCGATGGGGGCCACGCGCTGGATGAGGAGCCGGGGCCGCGTCAGGCCCGGCTGGCGCCACCGGACGCCCCCTTGCTCCTCCTCGTGGAGGATCACCCCGACATGCGTGCCTTCCTCGCGTCGCACCTGGGCCAGCGCTACCGCCTGCATCAGGCCGCCGACGGCCAGGAGGCCCTTGAGAAGATCGCCCAGGAGTGTCCGGACGTGGTGGTCTCCGACGTGATGATGCCCCGCATGGACGGGCTCTCCCTGTGCCGGCACCTGCGCGCAGACCCCGCCACCGCGGGGCTCCCCGTCCTGCTCCTGAGCGCCAAGGCCGCCGAAGAGGACCGCCTCGCCGGCCTCGAGCTGGCCAGCGACTACCTCACCAAGCCCGTGCGCACCCGCGAGCTCCTCGCGCGGGTGCGCAAGCTGGTGGAGCGATCGTCCCCTGTCGGCGCCGCCTCGGCCAGGCCCGGCCCGGTGTCGGGCGATGAGCCCCTCGCTGCCGGGGTTCCGGCAGCAGACTGCGGCTCGTCCGGGGGGCTGAGCCTCGCCGACCGGGCGCTCCTCGAGCGCATTGAGGCGGCCCTGCTGGCTCGCCTGTCCGAGCGCGACTTCGGCGTCGCCCAGCTCGCGAGGGCCGTGGCCATGTCTCGAAGCAAGCTCCAGCGCACCCTGCGTCGCCTCGTGGACCAGACCCCCACCGACTTCGTGCAGGGGCTCCGCATGCGGGAGGGGCAGCGGCTGTTGAGGGAGGGGCGGCTGAGCACCGTGAGCGAGGTGGCGGGCGCGGTGGGCATGAGCCCGAACTATTTCTACCGGGTTTACAGCCGCTGGTTCGGGCATCCGCCGAGCGATGAGCTGTCAGGCTGACGCTCGAGAACCGGGCGCTCGTACAGAGAGCGCAACCCCTCGCACTGGTGGTTCAACCTTCGATTATTGAGCTCTAATGGGGATGATCGCCGCATAGGCTGAGCAGGTCCAGTGGGCAGCGTGAACGCTCGGGGCCTCCAGGACCAGCCCTGTGATCACCACCCACAGCCTCCCAAACCACACGCTGGAGACTTCCATGCACACACACCCGAAGCGCGCGCTCTTCGCGCTCCTCATCCCAGCAGCCGTGGTCTCGACCACGGCGCTGGCCATCGAACTCACCATCGTCGACGGCTCGGTCACGCCCCCCGACGGCACCGAAGAGGCCCGAAACGACCTGGCCGATCTCGGCGACGTCAACGGCGACGGCTACAACGACCTGGGGGTGCTCTTCGGCAACGACAGCGACACCACCACCCACGGCGCCTGCGTCTACTACGGCGGCGCGGACGTGCTGAGCGACAACGACGCCGACTGCTTCTACGTGACGAACGCCCACTCCATCTTCGCCATCGGTGACCACGACGGCGACGGCTACGACGACGTCGCCGTGCAGAACGCCGAGGGCGGCTCTGACTACACGTACCTCTTTGGGGGCAGCAGCTCGGGCGTCGACACGAACTACGCCGTGAAGTTCCGCTCCTACGACTTCGTCGCCGGCAAGCTCAACCACGCCGTCCCCGCCGACGTGAACGGTGATGGCTACGACGACATCGTGGCCTTTGGGCTGGGCAGGATGGGCGTGGCCTGGGGCCCCCACAGCTCCGCCGACGAGCGCGACCTCGACACCCCCCCCACCAAGATCAAGAACAGCGCGGCTTCCCACGCCAACCACGCCAAGCGCATCGGCGCCGCCGACTTCGACGGCGACGGCTACGACGACGTGCTCGCCTACGAGAACACCGGCAGCTACGGCAAGGGCGTCGCCGGCATCCACTACGGCAGCGCCACAGGCGTCGAGACCACTCCGTCCACCACGATCACCAACCCGTCCATCAGCAATGGCAGCTACCACGACGACTCGGCCTTCTGGACGGGCGACTTTGACTGCAACGGCTGGCCCGACGCGCTGATGTCGGACACCAACAACAACTTCTCGGTGGCCTACAACGACGCCGGCATCATGGACGCCTCCGGCACCGCCAGCGGCATCACCAGCGTGAGCTACGCCTACGACGCCTTCGTCTACGTGGCCGACACCGACAGCGATGGCTGCACGGACCTGGTGATCACCGAGCCTGACAGCGAGAGGTTCACCGTCTACCCCGGCTCCTCCTCGGGCCTGTCGTCGACGGGCACCGAGTACAAGCAGGCCACCCTCAGCGGCTACGGCTCCCACGTCCTGGCCCAGGACTACGACGGCGACGGCGTGCACGAGGTCATGGTCCGCCAGGGCCCCAACGTGGTCTGGTCGGTGGGCGCGGCCGCGGTCACCGACACCGACGGTGACGGCATCGACGATGTCGACGACCTCTGTCCGAACGATGCCGCAGACGCCGACAACGACGACGACCTCAACGGCTGCGCGGACGTGGCCGCCGACGGCACCTCGACGGTGACCTTCGACGGCGAGACCGACGGCCAGGTGCTCACCTACGGCGACACCTTCTTCGAGAACGGCGTCGAGTACTGGCAGGTCCACAACGACACCGACGCCAGCTTCATCGACCTCGGCGACGGCGACGTCGGCGTCGAGGACTCCGTGCTGAACTCCTCGGGCACCCCGGTGGCCTACCAGTTCGCCGACGGCTCGCCCATCATCCTGGAGGGCCTCGAAGGCTTCAACCGGGCCACTGCCTCCAGCGGCGCCATCACCGTGTCCTGCTACGACGACACCGGCGCCCGGACCGTCAACCAGGTCGCGGTGAGCCACGGATCCAACGAGACCGAGCCCTCCACGCTGAGCGTGCCCACGCAGATGGACGGCGTCGAGTGCGCCTACCTCACCGTGGACCAGCTCTACTTCTCGAGTAACAAGGACGGCGTGGTCACGGGCCTCACCTTCTCCAAGGGCTCCGGTAGCACCGACGGCGACGGCGTCTGCGACACCACCGACGCGCTCGACTCCGACGGCGATCTGGTCATGGACGACTGCGACGCCTTCCCCACGGACGCCACCGAGTCCGTCGACACCGACGGCGACGGCACCGGCGACAACTCCGACGCCTTCCCCGTGGACGCCACCGAGGACTCCGACGCCGACGCCGACGGCGTGGGTGACAACAGCGACCTCTGCGTGACCGAGGACGCCACCGGCTACGACCTCGACGCCGACGGCTGCCTCGACGACACCGACGGCGACGGCGTGACCGACGACATCGACGCCTTCCCCGCCGACGCCACCGAGTGGAGCGACATGGACGAGGACGGCACCGGCGACAACAGCGATGCCTTCCCCATGGACGCCACCGAGGACTCTGACAGCGACGGCGACGAGGTCGGCGACAACTCCGACCCCTGCCACGGCTTCCCCAACGACGACACCGACGGTGACGCCGTCTGCGACTCCGATGACTCCTGCCCCACCGACGCCACCGACACCGATGACGACGACGACGGCGTCTGCGACGTCGAGGACATCTGCGTGGGCAGCTCCAACACTGACGTCGACGACGATCAGGTCTGCGACGACCTCGACGAGTGCGAGGGCAACGACGCCTCCGGTGACTACGACGTCGATGGCCTCTGCAGCGACTCCGACAACTGCCCCGCCGACGCCAACCTCGACCAGGCCGACGCCGATGGCGACGGCATCGGCGACGAGTGCGACGCAGACGACGACGGTGACGGCGTGGACGACATCACCGACAACTGCACCGAGGACGCCAACTCCGACCAGTCCGACCTCGACGGTGACGGCGAGGGTGATGCCTGCGACGGCGACGACGACGGCGACGGTGTCACCGACGAAGACGACGTGTGTCCCTTCTACAGCGACGCCGACCAGGCCGACACCGACGGCGACGGATACGGCGACGCCTGCGACGGTGACGACGACGCAGACGGCGTGGCTGACGAAGACGACCTCTGCCCTGGCACCGCCCTCGACGTGCCCTTCAACAGCCGCGGCTGCTCGGGCGAGCAGTTCATCGAGCTCAAGTGTGGCACCGCCGCCGACTACTCCTGGCGCCGCAGCGGAAAGTTCACCCGCTGTGTCGTGAAGAAGTCCAAGGCCGCCCAGCGCAAGGGACTCATCACCAAGCGCGAGCGTCAGCAGATCATCCGACGCACCCGCCTCGAGATCTTCTTCCAGCGCTGGCGCTCCTTCCTGAGCCGGTGGTGCTGAGATGACAGCCCCCACTGCACAGCCCAAGCGGCTGCGGTGGTGGGCCGGCCTGCCCCTCGTCGTCCTCGTGGCGGCGGGGGGCACCTGGCTCCTCCAGGACAAGACCGACCCACTCCCCGAGGCCAACGAGGCCGCCCTGGCCGACGCCGCCACCCCCGCGAACGCTCCAGCCGCCGACCTCGGCTCCTGGGGCACGAGCCCCGCAGACGAGCAGGCCGAGAGCGACCACACCGAGCTCACCAGCACCGGTCGCACCGAGCCCATCGTCGACCTCAACGACGAAGACACACGCTCCGTGAAGGCCTACCGCCAGCGCATCGACGACAACATCAGCCACCTGGAGTTGGCTGCCGAGGTCGCCCGACAGCAGGGCGAGCTGCAGCGGGCCGAGCTCATGGAGAAGCGCATCTCCGGACTCGAGCGCCGACTGAGTGAGTTCGAGGCCGAGCAGGCCGCGACTCCCGGCTGAGTCGTTCCACAAGGCCGAGCACGTTGCGGGCCGTCCCTCTCTTCGGGGGGCGGTCCTCTCGTGCGCCTGCGCCGGAACACCTCGGAGGGGGCCAGCGGGTCGGCGCGCGGCAGGCAGATGGAGCCTGGCGAGCGCCGCCCCCGCGAGAGGCGAGCCGCTCCGCCAGGAAGCCGTCGGAGAGGATCTCGACCAGCGCTCGGCTGATGACAGGTTCTGTTCGACCTCAAGCCAGGTCTAAGACTGGTTCTCTCATGTCGGTCCAGATCTCATGTCGCTCCGAGAGACGTTGGGGTCGCGGTCCATGGCGTTTCCTCGACGCCTTGGCGACGCGGGAGGAATAGAGCGACGCCGCAGCGGCCAGAACCCAACGACTCCCGGGGCTCCGTGGGTTGCGAGGATTGAGCAGGTCTGGCGCTCAGGATTGCCAGCCTTCACCTGCGAGCCGTCGCAGAGAAGAGAAGAGGAGAAAAAGATGAGTGTTCGCAAATGGATGCCGACCGCAATGCTCTCTGTGTTGGGATGCGCTGCCGACAGAGAGCCGGAGCGCGCCTTTGGAGACGCCACGGGCTCGCTGTACGAGGGGGTGGGCACTGACTTCGTCGAGGACTGGCTGACTCGCTTCGAGCCCAAGACCGACGCCACCGACGACACCTTCGCTCCTCTGCTCGCCGTGGCCGAGGCGCTCACGGTGCCGGACGGGGCGCTCGTCGAGGCGCTCGAGCAGGTCGTGAACCTCGACCTCTTCGTGACCTTCTGGGCGCTCGAGGTTCTGGTGAACCACACCGACGCCTACGGTAGCGCCCGCAACAACTACTACGTCTACTTCGATCCCGGCGACGGTCACCGCGCGGTGCTCCTGCCCTGGGGCGTGGACAAGCTCCCGACCTACGCCGACCTGCCGCTGGAGAACCACCTGATGGCGGAGCTGGCGCGGCGCCTGTCGCGCGACGACGAGATGGTCCAACGCATGGAGAGCGAGCTGAGCCGACCCGCCACCATCGCCGCGCTCCTGACCGATGGCGTGCCGGCCGGTGCGGACGAGACAGCGGCCTGCCTGCCCGACGAAGGAGGAGGCGATCAGGAGTGCCCCGAAGACTTCGACGCCACCGAGACCTGCGAGGACGGCGACAAGTGCCAGCTCGACGACGTGTGGTGGTACTGCGATGGCGGTGTGTGGGTGGCCTATTAGTGGGCGACACTGAGTTTAGACGCGCCGGGCTTCCGCGGGCCGGCCTCCCGGTGCCCAGCCCCGACCGTGTCACTGCCCGCTGGGGCCCTGGGCTGGCCCGTCGAGGGTATGGGGCTGTACCGTGCCTTCCACCGCATCGGGCCGCAGCACACACGTCACGGATGTTTTCCCACTGAAGGCAGGGTCCGACACAGACGGTGCCCCGCTCGGTCTGCAGCGCGATGCCGGTCAGCCAGCCCCCCCCGAAGTCCTGCGCGCGTCCACTGTCAGCTCCAGTCGGCAGGCGTCGCCGGCGTCGAGCTCCAGTGGGCCGCGCGCCAGGCGCAGGGCCTCGTCGGGCGGGAGGCTGGTCCAGCGCCGCATCCGCCGGTTCGTCCGTCCCCGAAGCGACTGCAGCAGTGCCAGGTTGCGGTCGGCGTAGGGAGGGATGTCGAACATGGCTCAGGCGGGCGAGTCGGCGAAGCGCTCGCCCCAGGCCACGCGCTCCTCGGTCAGCTCGGCTGCGGTCAGGGGGCGCAGGGCCGTGATCGCCGCCAAGGCCTCCTCCGGCGACAGGCCGGCGGAGCAATGCACGAAGACCTTGCCGCCCCCCGCCAGCTCGGCCCGCATGCGCCGGAGCAGGGCCTCGGCGTCTCGCTCGGGTTCTGGTGGCCGGGCTGTGGACAGGGGGAAGCGCACCCGCCGACTGCTCAGCGAAGCGCGGCTCTCCTTGTCGCTGAGCAGGTTCACCACCAGGGTGCAGCCGGTCTCGTCCAGCGCCTTGCGCAGCTTCTTGCCCGGCCTGTGCCCCAGCGCCAGGTGTCCGCCGCCGTGCTCACGCCATGTCAGACGATAGCTGCCCATGCACAACAGGTAGCGGGGTCAGCCGCCGCGGACCAGCGCGCTGGCGACCCGCTGGGCCTCGTCGGGACCGAGCTGTCGCGTCAGGTAGGCGCGCGATGCGCTCCTCGAAGTCGGCGAGCACGGTAGATCCTGGCGCTCAGGGGGCATCTCTCGCCGCGGTGGCAACACCGAGAGTCACTCCTCCGAGTAGAAGGAGTCCAGGATCCGGGCCACCTGGTCCGCGACGTGCGTGGCGCTGGCATGGTCCAGCCCGCGTGCTTGCGCTTCAAGAGCCCGCAGCGCGTCTCCCAGCTCCTCGGAACGGTCCAGGAGATCGTCCATGGTGTCGTCGTTGACGAGCTGGAAGTAGCGCATGACCAGCGGCGCGAGCCCTGGGGGCGGTGGCCCACCAGGCAGGTGGTCCACCGGGTTGCCGAGCAGCCAGCCCCAGTACTGCCCGTCGCCGATCAAGATGAACAGATCAGGGGACGGTGTCGCTGCGCCGCTGTGCTCGCTCCGCGAGGGGCGAGCGTTCCGGTACCTCCGAAGTCGAAGGCTGGTGGCAGCCATCGGTCCGTCCCCGGCCGCTATGCTGGCGTCCCACAGCGCCTCCGACAGGCCGAGAGAGGTACCCCGTGGTGGTGAGGGCGCCTGCTTCCACCGACGGCCCAGAGCCAGCAGCCCATCGGCGACGAGCTCGGCGAAGCGGCGAGCCCCCTCGCTGAGTACCCCCTGGTCCACCCTCCGGCGCGCCAGGGTGCCTGCCGCGCGGTCAAGGAGCGCGAAGGCCTCGAGTTCACCCTCGGGGCTGGCTGCGAGCCGGCGCAGCTCGATGGCCCACGGCGCTTCTCTGTCCGCGCTGACGGGTGCCTCGTGGGGCGGCCAGCAGACCCACATCACCAACAGCCAGGAGCCTCCTGGGGCCGGCGGGGGAGGAGCCCCTCCGGTCCAGACCGAGAGCTTGGTCTTGAGGCCATAGGTGAACAGGTTGTCGTCACGGAGCCTCGACAGGCGCGCTTCAGTCGGTCGGGAGCCCCTGACCGGCGGGAAACAACCCAGAAAAGCAGGCCCCATACTTCTTGTGTTCCAGCCAGCGCGCGCTGGCGGCGCGGGCGCGCTGGAGGTCATCCCCGGCGGGCTCCGTCGTGAAGATTGCGCAGATCGAGTTCCACGCGATGGTGCCGTTCTTCGTGGCGTCCATCAGCGCGTAGAGCTGCTCCAGTCGAGGCTCCACCGCCTCGGCGCCCAGGCCGCAGAGGACGTAGGCCGCCTCCTCCTTTGTGGCGTTGCAGTCTCGTAGGGCGCTCTCCATGGCCGGCCAGTGGGGGGACTCCGCGGGGGGATCGGCCTCAAGGTGGTTGAGCACCATGATGTGGGCGTTGCGCCGGAAGCGAGCCTTCTTTTGGGTCAGGAAGGGGCTGGCCCAGCCGGCGACCTGCTCGTGGTTTGCGAAGCAGGGAGGCCAGTGGGTGGAGGGCGTTGGGGGTTTGGAGGGCAGCAGGGCTTCGACCAGGGCCGCGGTGGCGACCGCCACTTCCTGCGCGCGGACGGGCTCGACCTCGCCTGCGGCAATCCCTGCGGCCAACGCATCGACCTCGTCGGCGTTCCAGAAGTACTTCGTGCACAGGGTACACTGGCAGCCGTGGCGTTCAATGCGCGCGAAGCGCCAGCTCCTCCTCGCTGAGATTCTCGGGAGAGATGAAGCGGGGTTCGTCGCCCCGGATGGGCTGCAGCTCCACGCCGCCGTCCCTGGTCGGTGTGCCCAGCCGGCCCCGGAACACACCGAAGGGGGACGCATCGGCGCGCGCCCTCTCCACCGGGATGCGGTCGGGCGGTCTCAGCCCGAGGCAGTAGGGGTTGACGCAGCCGAGCACCTCGACCAGGTGAGCGCCGAAGCACGACAGGAGCGAGCACAGCCCGGCCGCATCGTCCCAGTAGTACTGGATGGTGCCGTCCCGATGGAGGCCCATGGCCGTCTCGTGCTCGTCGTCAGCGGCGTGACGGGCGTTGGCCAGATCGTAGGCCTCATCGCTCGCGCCGATGACGCCAAAGTGTTCACGAACGACGCGCGACGGTGTAGTCGACGTCGTGCCAGTGCCAGCGAAAGCTGGAATCGATCCTGATGTTCACGGCGTACATGGGACTCCTCACAGGCCGCGATTCTACACCTCTGAGCCTCGCGTCGAGCGCCCCCCGTATTGGACCACCCTGTCGCGACACCCAGCACTGGGAAGGCGCCAGTCCCAGCTGATCGAGCGGATCTGGCGCGTCCCCGCGGTCGCCGAGCGGTTCGACCACCCTGCCCCGCCAACCAGGTCGCAGATCCTGCAGTACCAGCGGGTTCCGAGCCAGCGGCTGGTCCGACTCCTCGCTGACGCACTCGGAGAAGACCGTTCGGCGCCGAGCGGCCAGGACCACCACGCTGGCGTTGGTCACAGCAGCGACTGCGGACCTGGGCGCCATGCGCGAGGGGTCGCTGTGCTTCGTGGCGAATACCCCGTGGTCGGACTTCTTCGTCGGCGACGGCTGGAACCCCACAGTCGTGGTGTCGAACCCCGCGCAACGAAATCACGCTGCTTCGCGCGACCGACCGAGAGTGAGGATGATCGCCTATGATGCACCCCCACCGACCCTTGGAGGACCGATGCGTAAGGTGCGATCGGCGGCCGTCCTGGCTGCGCTCATCTCGACTGCCTGTGTCACCGACAAGCCCGAGGCCACCGGCCCGGAGGGCGGCGAGACCGAGGACGTTGTGGCAGCGGACAGCGACACGGGGGGCGGCGACACGGGGGGCGACGACACGGGGGACGGCGGGCCCCGGGACACCGGCGGGGTGGACGACGAACCCGAGGCAGAGCCGCCCGCCTGGTGCGAGGGGGCGACGGCTCACAGCTGGGATCCCTGGGCGGCCGACGAGATCCAGCTCTTCCCCGACGGAGTGCTCGAGGTGGCCGACGCCTCGACGCCGACCGGTCGGCGGATCGACACCTCGGTGGACCGCGCGCCCTGGGCAGACGACCTGCCGGCGCTGCTGGAGCCGGCCGTGCTGGCGGCGGGGGATCTGTCGGGCTTCGGCACCCTGGGGGCGGTGCTGGTGCGCTTCTCGGCGCCCGTCTCCACAGCGCCCGCGACCGTCGACGAGAGCCTCGAGGGTTCGTGGATGCTGGTGGACATGTCGACCGGAGCGCGCGTGCCCTTCGAGACCCAGGTGCTCGAAGACGGACTCACCGCCCTGCTCTGGCCCCTCCGACCCCTGGCCAAGGGCACCGAGCACGCCTTCGTTCTGACCACCGAGGCGACCGCCGACGACGGCGGCTGCGTGGCCCCCGCCCTCGCCACGCAGCAGCTGCTCTATGGCGATGAAGCGCTGAAGGATTCGCTCCTCGCTGAGGCCGCGCCCCGGTACCGGCAGGCCGTCGACGCCCTGGGCCTCCGCCCGGAGGACGTGTCGGTGATCACCGTCTACACCACCCACGACGATGTCCAGGTCGCCCGACAGCTCGCCGCTGAGGTGCCCGACCACCCGGTGAGCTGGATCGACGCGCCGAGCTGCGACGTCGACGGAGAGACGCTGCGCTGCGAGGTCCGCCTGACGGTCCTCGACCACCGCAACGAGCTGGGGCTGGTCGATCCCAGCGTCGAGCCGGTGGAGGCCGAGATCCCCGCCACCATCTGGCTGCCCGATCGC
>Ga0316204_10007855_pt1 | contig 15268 bp, 17 predicted proteins | sample 6monrhotite_MG_2_FD_205661 | JGI IMG/M metagenome (GOLD analysis project Ga0316204, IMG submission 205661) | Microbial mat bacterial communities from mineral coupon in-situ incubated in ocean water Damariscotta River, Maine, United States -... | ecosystem: Environmental > Aquatic > Marine >...
AATCTGGCCAGCCTGTTGTCGGAATTTGGCTCGGATCCTGACAGTCTGGAACGCGCTTTCAATATCGCCCGACGGTTGCGGGACAATCCTGAACCGGCCTTTCAGGATACATATGGCTGGATTTTATATCAGCGTGGTGAATATGAACGTGCCCTGCAGCCACTGCGATCCGCTGCGGACGGCGCCAGCACGAACCCGATCGTTCTTTACCATCTGGGTATGACATTGGAAAAACTGGGGCAAACCGAACCGGCGCGCGACATGTTGACCCGTGCGCTTGAACTGGGCGGCAATCGTGATGTGCCGCAATTGGCCGAAGCCCGCGAAACGCTTGAATCCCTGCCGCCGGCAGCGGAATGAAATCGCACCGGCCGGTGCCCTGATCCAACGTCAGGGCACTCGGTGAGTCACAGATAATTCAATTGAATATTGACCGAAACAAATACGTCATTCTGGCCATCGGAGACTGTGGCGATCACACTGTCTGCCAGTGATGCACCCTGGGCAGGCCAGGAAAACCCGCCATCATCGAAAGTTGCGCTGCCATTGGCCTGAACGGTCAATGAACCGCCAACCGAAAGGGCAACGGGTGCCCCCACATTTGCCGGTTGGCCGTTGATTTCGGTGATTGTCAGGGGATCGCCCTCGGGGTCGACAGCACTATCAAGAATGGAGACATTACTGCGCTCAGTAAAGACAGCCATGGTCTGATTTCCTTCACTCATATTAGGTTTGATCCCAAAGGAGGATCGCGGCGGCGCAGGCGGCATCCGAACGCGGAAGTTCCGACCGGGTGAAACCGGCAACAGGCGCACACCCGGCCAATGATCCTGAGGCGTTTCGCCTTTTGCCTGCCAGACGAAACAGCCGGCTCTGCAGTGCCAACGTTGCGCGCGTTATCGGGAAGTGCCGGGACCCGGGATTGTATTGGGGAACGCTGCAATCAGGATGCGGTCACTGCAAAGGTCAGGGTCTGATTGGTCCCGGTGGGTGCCGTGTTGGGGCCACGGAAGTCGAAATTCAGAATGGCCGTGGGAATTGACGGCGCCGCATTCGGCACGGATACGGCAGGGGCGTTTTGGAAAAACAGGCTAAGCCCAAGGAAAGTCATGTCCTATTTCACCATTCCGCAATAATGTCAGCGGCCGTGGTGCCGGTGGCAAAAACTCTGGCCACCCGCAAAACCTTGATGCCCGAGACGCCCTGATAGGTCACATCCTGCCCCCCATGGGTGCGGACCCGCAATGTTCCGGGCGTGCCGATGTAAAGCGCGCGCGACACGAACGGCAGATCGACAGTGTCAGACGGCGTAACAGGGCTGGCATTGGATGGCGGGGCCGTAATGGATACGGCGTGTGAATTGAAAGTATCGACCATAAATAGCGCTCCTGGCTGGTAGCTTACAGATCATTGGAAGCGCAAGAATTGGGGGAAAGCCCCAAGAAATCCTAACCCGAGCGTACGCTGGGTCACCGCACTGTGCGCTGATATTTGGCAACACACATGATCAAAAAGCGTGTCAACACTGGTAAAACAGTGTAACATACGAGAGAAGCTCTAAAAAAAGCCGCGAACCATTGAGGGGCTGTTTGGAGAGGTGTGTAAGATGAAGACTCTGATTATTTCGATTATTGCGGTGCTTCTGGCGCCATTTGCGATGGCTCAGGATGGGTATCGGATCAAGCCAGGCGATACGCTGGACATCACTGTTCTGGAAGACGCAAACCTGAACCGGCAAGTTCTGGTGCGGCCGGATGGCGGGATTTCCATGCCAATCGCGGGCAATATCCAGGCAGGCGGCAATTCCGTGGCGGCTGTTGAACGCATCATCACCGAACGTCTTGCCGGCGGATTTTCCATCACGCCAACGATTTCTGTGGCGCTGACATCAATCGGACTGGGCCAAGCCGTCGGCGGAGGCGACATGATTGACCTCTTCTTTATCGGCGAGGTTGCCAGTGCCGGCACCTTGCAGGTCGAACACGGATCGACCCTGCTGCAAGCGATTGCCGCGGCCGGGGGGCCAAGCCAATTCGCTGCCGAGCAACGCATTCAGTTGCGCCGGACCGATCGCTCCGGCTATGAAACAATCTTTCTGTTTGACTACAAGGCCGTGCAAAACGGTGCCGCAATCAAGAATAATATGACAGTGCGCGACGGTGACATCATTGTCATTCCCGAGCGAAAGCTGTTTGAATGAGGTCATAAACATCAGGGGGCAGAGGGCAAATGCGCCACTCGCTTATCAAGGCTGCAATCATAATCAGCCTGATCGGAGCAGGACAGACAGGACAAGCACAGGGGGTGCGGCTTACAGGAACCGCATCGCAAAGCTTTTCGCTAGATAACACTGGGTCAGGATACGACTTCGATGCCGTATCCTCGCTTGGGTTTGGTCTGAACAAACGAACCCGAAACACCAGTGTCGGCCTGTCATCGGGATTGTCGATGGTGGTTGACCAGAATGGTGTTACATTCAGCCGCCCGCAATTGCGGTTCAACTTCGGGTATGCCACCAAGGACGTCAATTACAATGGCGCGCTTTCATTCGCCCGCGGGCCTGCAACGATTGACGTGATCCAGCCGGATCTGAGTGTTCTGACCTATTCAGGAGACCGCAGCGTTTATAGCGGCAATGTCGGGGCCTCTTACGCGCTCAACAACAATACCAGCATGACCGTCGGCATCAGCGGGACCCGTACGGATTATGACCCGGTTTCCGCAGGGCTTGTCCCTTCCAGCAATCTTTCTGTGACGGGTGGATTTTCCACCCAAGCCACGCCGGTGACCTCTTATGGGGCGAATGCCCAACTGGGGTTTTTTGAAGCTGAAAACGCCAGCAATACCATGTCGGTCTCGGCTGATCTGAGCGGTACGTTTTCCCATCAGCTTGATCAGCGTACCAGCCTTTCTGGAAATCTTGGTCTGTCCTTTGTGGAAACCACGGACACGTTCCTGGGGGTGGAGACGAGCAATTTCACCCTGTCCGCACTTTTTGGTCTGGGGGCGTCTTATGCTCTTCCGGATGGGGCGATCAACATCGGGCTTAACCAGACTGTCGTGCCCGGATCGGGGGGATCTCTGGTCATCAACACGTCGCTCGGGGGCAGTTATTCCTATCAGGTCAATCGTGCCGAAAGCCTGGATCTTGGCGTATCCCTGAACCGCCAGGAGAACCTTGGCGGCGGTGCCCAGGTGACCGTAGTCAGCATCAGCCCAAGCTATTCGCGCCAGCTGACCCGGGATATCAACGCCAATGCAAACGCCTATCTGCAGCAGGATAATTCCGGCAATTCCGCCCATGGTTTCGGGGTCAGCTTGACCCGCGCTTTTGATTTCGGACTGTTCTGATCGCCCAAGGGCATTAGGCGGCGGGGCAAGTGCTGCACGACAGCCTAACTGTTGGTGAACCCGTTGGGGTTGGCAGATTGCCAGGCCCAGCTGGAGGTGCACATATCCGTCAGATCATGCGTGGCCTGCCAGCCAAGCAACCGTGTCGCCTTTGATGTATCCGCAAGAGAGGCGGCCGTGTCGCCGTGTCGCCTGCCGGTGATCCTGTAGGGAATGTCGCGCCCCGACGCGGCCTTGAAGGCTGCCACCAGTTCCAGCACTGTCGCCCCGTGGCCGGTGCCGACATTGATGGTTTCCACACCGGGATGGGCGGCACCATAATTGAGGGCCGCGACATGAGCACGCGCCAGATCGACCACATGGATATAGTCCCTCAATCCGGTGCCATCGCGGGTATCATAGTCATTTCCAAAGACCGAAAGTTCCCGCCGCCGTCCGATCGCAACCTGTGCCACATAAGGCAGCAGATTGTTGGGCACGCCCTTGGGGTCCTCGCCGATCATTGCACTGGCATGGGCGCCGACCGGATTGAAATAGCGCAGGATCACGGCGCCGGAGCCGGCGTTGGCCGCCTGCCAATCGGCCAGAATATATTCGATAAACAGTTTGGTGCGCCCATATGGATTGACCGGCGCGACCGGGTGATCTTCGTCGATGGGCAGGTAGTTGGCGTCGCCGTAAACCGTTGCTGAAGACGAGAAAATGATCTGTCGGCACTGAGCCTTGTCCATCGATGCCAGCAGGGTGATCGTGCCTGAGACATTGTTGTCGTAATAGGCCACGGGGTCGGTGCTGCTTTCCGCGACCGCCTTCAATCCGGCAAAATGGATGACGGCATCCGGCTTGTGTGTCGCAAAAACGGATGCCAGAGCATCAGCATCCCGGATATCGGCCCGTTCCAGCGGAATGTCGCGCCCGGTAATCGCCTGCACCCGCGCAAGGGCCTGCGGCACGCTGTTGGCAAAGTTATCAAGCACGACCGGATCATGCCCGTCCTCGATCAGCTCGATCAGCGTATGGCTGGCGATATATCCGGCACCACCGGTCACCAGGACTTTCAACGATGATGTGTGCGTCATGGATGCAATATCAAGCTGGGTTGGGGCGGGTGGGGTATAGCGTGCACTGATCACTCCGCGACGGGGCAAAAGACGAGGGCGACTATAAGATCGCGGGATCGGGTCAAACCAGTGATCGCGGCGCGGAGCGCAATCTTTTTGCCACTATGTGGGCTTTCCGCCGCAGAGCCATCTCCCGCCCTTGCGCAGTTGTGCCTATAAGACAGCAACCCTTGCAAAAGGGGCGTTTCAAAGTTGCCAAAGCAGGTCTGCAATGAGCTATCCGGTGCAAAAAACGGTCACGGTCGTGTCCCCATGCTTCAACGAAGAAGAAAATGTCGCGGAATGTCATCGGGTGGTCAAAGAGCTGTTTGAAACCCAATTGCCCGACTATGCCCGCGAGCATATTTTCGTCGACAACGCCTCGACCGATGACACGGTCGATATTCTGCGCGCGATTGCGGCAGATGACCTGTCTGTCAAAGTGGTGATCAATGCCCGGAATTTCGGGGTGTTCCGCTCGTCGTTCAACGGCCTGCGCTATGCCACCGGGGATGCCATTCTGGTGCTTCTGCCGGTAGATCTTCAGGATCCGCCCGAATTGCTGCCGGAATTTGTCTCCCTGTGGGAGCAAGGGTACGAAGTGGTCGCTGGTGTGCGGGCCACCCGTGAGGAAGGTTTTGTCCTGCGCATGGCCCGTGGTGTTTTCTATCGGATCGTCAACGGGCTGAGCGATTTTGAACTGACCCCGGGGATGGGGGAATTCCAGCTGGTCGACCGCAAGGTGCTGGATGCGGTGCTCGCCCATGACGACAAATATCCCTACATTCGCGGGATCCTCGCCTCGGTCGGGTTCAAGCGGATCATCCGCCCCTATACATGGAAGGCCCGGGCGCGCGGCATTTCCAAGCACAATCTGCCGATGTTGGCGGACCAGGCGCTCAATGCGATCTTTTCGTTTACCCGTGCGCCGATGCGGTTCTGCACGATTGCCGGTGTGGTGATTTCTGTCTTGTGCATCCTGTTTTCGATCATTTCGGTCCTGGCCTATTTCTTTGGGTCCGATCTGGTGCCGCGCGGGACCACGACGATCATCGTGTCCCTGTTTTTCCTGTCGGGCATTCAGTTGTTTTTTGTCGGCATGCTGGGGGAATATGTCACCTCGATCCACAATCAGGTGCGTGGCGGACCAATGGTGATCGAGCGTGAGCGGATCAATATAGATGCGGAAGAGACCACATTGCCCAAACACAAGACCCGGGCTTAAGGCTTGCGGCGCAGAAGCTCGGCAAAGGGCAGGGTGCCGGTCAGCACCCAGGAAATCGCAAAGAACGAGACCCCGGCAAACAGCACCGCAAGGCCGGCCTGGGCCAGAAGTGGCGAGATGCCTGCGGATATCGTGATCTGCAAAAGCGTTGCATTGCCCAGATAGATCAGCGCGTAAATGCCGATATAGCCGAAAAGGCCCTTTCCGGCCCGGCTTTTGAAAACCAGTTTTGCATGGGTCATGTAGTTCCAGGCGACCCCGATCACATAAGCCAGCGCCAGGGCAAGACCCGGCAGCACGCCCAAAAGCACAAGGGCGGCATAGACCAGATAACCGAAGATCGTGTTGAGCACGCCCACCAGCCCGAACTTGACCAGTTTGATGAAAGAGCTGTCAGCCATGGGTCAGCACTTCGCGGATCCCCGTGGCCAGATCAAGGCGCGGGGTCCAGTTCGTGGCGGCGCGCAGGCGGGTGACATCGGCGGTGATCTCGGCGGGGTCATCTGCGGGTCGGGGGCGGGCACCGAGACGGATCAGCTCGGGCCGTCCGATCTGGGCCGCCACTTCGCGGATCAGAGCTTTGACCGTCGTGGCATGACCTGCGCCGATATTGACCGGGCCGGTCAGATCGTTTTGCAGCACGGCCACCAGCGCTTCGGCAATATCGGCCACATGCAGAAAATCGCGGGCCTGCTGCCCATCGGTGCAGTCCACGGGAACACCGGATCGCAGACCGGAGATCAGATCGCCCAGAAGACGCCCCTTGGGCTCGAAGGGGCCATAGCAGAAAAAGACCCGCGCCCAGGCGTGGCCTGGCACACCGTCCAGATGGGCCAGCGCCTTGGCCGTGGCCACCTTGGCAGCACCATAAAGACTGGCCGGGGCAAGGCGCGCGGTTTCGTCAAAGACCGGGCCTGCCGACCAGTCATATTCCGCGCAACTGCCCACGCAGACCGCGCGGTGCCCGCCTGCATCCCGAAAGGCGCGCACGAGGTCCAGCGTCGCCCTGGCCCAATCGAGATTGGCCGGATCGTGATACCTGTTGGGCCCGTCATGCCAGGCCAGATGCAGAAGGTGGCTGGGTTTGTGTCGGGCGATCGCCGTTGCAACCGCGTCTTTATCCAGAAGATCAAGGGCGATGGGACCCGCGCGTGCGGCGCTCAACACCTCAAAACCCGCCGCGCGCAGGGGGGCCGCGCAATGCCGCCCGATCAACCCGGTTGCGCCCGTCAGCAAGACTGTTTTTACGGGCGCCAGACCGTCACCTCGGGAATGGCGACAACAAAGGACGTGTCTTTCAGATGCGCCATCTGGGCAGAGATTTCATCTTTCAGGTTCCATGGCAGGATCAGAAGGTAATCGGGCGGGTTGGCCTCAAGGGCGTCCACCCCCAGGACCGGCACCTGAGAGCCGGGCAGAAGCGTGTTCTGCTTGGCCGGGTTGCGATCGACGCAATAGGCAATCCGGTCGGCCTTGATGTCGCAGTAGTTCAGCAGCGTATTGCCCTTGGCCGCCGCCCCGTAGGCGGCGACGGATTTGCCGTCGGCATCGGCCTGATCGAGAAATGCGCGTAACCCTGCGCGCACCGCTTCACAGCGCGCGGTGAACCCGGCATAGCCTTCCAGCGTGTTCAGACCGGCGGCCTCTTCCCTGGCGCGGACCGCAGCGACCCCGGGGCGCGTCTCGTGAGACGCATTCCCAAGACAGCCGTAAACCCGCAGCGACCCGCCATGGGTGGGCAGTTCCTCAACCTCAAAGACCCGCAGACCGGCGGCTTCAAAGATATTCTGCACCGCAATCAGTGACAGATAGGAATAATGCTCGTGATAGATCGTGTCGAACTGGGTCAGTTGCATCATATTGAGCAGATGCGGGAACTCGACCGTATAGACCGCATCTCCTTGCAGGATCGTCGCAACCCCGCGCACAAAATCATTGATGTCGGGCACATGGGCCAGCACATTGGCCGAGGCAATCAGCGACGGTGTGATGCCGTCAGCCTGCAGTTTCGTGGCCAGATCATTGCCCCAGAATGCCACATAAGAGGGCACGCCTTTCAAAGCCGCCGCATTGGCAGTGTTGGCCGTGGGCTCGATCCCCAGCACGGGGATGCCGGCCTGGGCGAAATACTGCAGCAGATAGCCATCGTTGGACGCGATCTCCATCACCAGATCATCGCCGCCCAGCGACAGCTCTGCCGTCATCTTGTCCGCATAGGCCTTTGCATGGGCCAGCCAACTGGTCGAGAACGAGGAAAAATACGCGTAATCGGCCGAGAAATGCACATCTGCGGGCACCACATCATCGGCGGCCACAAGAAAACACGTGCCGCAGACCCGCGTATGGAGCGGATAGTAAGGCTCCGGCTTGCCCGCATCTTCGGGTTTTACATAGGAATTCGACAGGGGCTGTTCGCCCAGATCCACCAACGTGGTGGTGAGCGCCGCGCCGCAATGGCTGCACTTGGGAACCGTACTCATGACTGTGCCTCGCATAAATCCTGATAGGCCGCGATCTGGGCCGCGCAAAGATCGCGCGGGCCCTGGCCCTTATGCCAGCCCCCGTACCAATTGGCGGTAAAGGCGACACAATCTTCAAATCGCATGGCCGGGACCCAGCCCAGCTGCGCGCGGGCCTTGGTGCAATCAAGCCGCAGCATCTTGGCCTCATGGGGGGCGTCCGCATCTTCATCCACGATGATCCTGCCGGTGCCCAGGGCGGCCACGATGGCGTCGGCAACTTCGATCACCGCGCGTTCATCTGTCCGGTCCGGTCCGAAATTCCAGCCTTCGTCAAAGCCCGGGTCGCCGGCGAACAAGCGTTCCGCCAGAGCCATGTAGCCACGCAATGGCTCCAGCACATGCTGCCAGGGGCGCACGGAGTTTGGCGCGCGCAAGGTGACCGATCCGGCATCCCCCAGACAGCCGCGAATGATGTCGGGGATCAGGCGGTCCTCGGCCCAGTCGCCGCCACCGATCACATTGCCCGCCCGCACGGCACCGACACGGGCCGGATGGCCGTTCGCGGCAGAGGGCGCAAAGAAGGAATGGCGCATCGAGGCAATCACCAGTTCGGATGCACCTTTCGATGCTGAATAGGGATCACGCCCGCCCATGGGATCCGTTTCGCGGTAGCCCCAGATCTGTTCGATATTTTCATAGGCCTTGTCGGACGTGGCACAGACCACCGCCTGCAAGGCCGGGCAATCGCGCGCGCCATTGAGCACATTGAGTGTGCCCATGACATTGGCGGCGAATGTCTCGCCCGGATCGCGATAGGAGCGGCGGACCAGGGATTGGGCCGCCAGATGAATGACAATTTCCGGATTGGCGGCAACCATGGCGGCGCGCAGCGCAGACGCATCGGTGATGTCGACGTCATCGGAGGTGACATCTTTCAGATTCAGCAATTCCCAAAGGCTGGGGCTGCTTTCAGGGGGCAGGGCCAGGCCCGTGACCTCTGCACCCAACTGGGTCAGCCACGCCGTAAGCCAGGCACCTTTAAAGCCCGTATGGCCTGTGACCAGGACCCGTTTTCCCGCCCAGAATGCCGGTGTCACGACCAGATCTTCCACGGCGCATTGCCGGTGGCCCAGTGCTCTTCCAGTTCCTGACGCTCGCGGATCGTATCCATCGGCTGCCAGAAGCCTTTATGCTCATAAGCCTGCAATTCGTCGTCGTCCGCCAGCCCGTAAAGCGGCGCGCGTTCCCAGATCGTGCTGTCATCTTCGAGGTATCCGGCCACCTTGGGGCTCAGTACGAAGAACCCGCCATTGATCAGTCCGCCATCGCCTGCAGGTTTTTCGGTGAACTGCGTGACCGCCTTGCCCTCCAGTTCCAACTGTCCGAAACGGCGGAGCGGCGGCACAGCTGTCACCGTCGCCAGTTTCCCATGGGATTTGTGAAAGGCGATCGAAGCCGTCACATCCACATTGCCGACCCCGTCCCCATACGTCATGCAGAACGCCTCTTCGCTCTCCAGATGGGGCATGACGCGCCTGAGACGCCCGCCGGTCAGGGTGTCCTGTCCGGTATCGATCAGGGTCACCTTCCATGGTTCGGTCTTGTGCTTGATGATCTCCATCCCGCCGGAGGCCAGATCAAAAGTAATGTCCGATCCGTGCAGATAGTAATTGGCAAAATATTCCTTGATCACATAGCCCTTGTAGCCAAGGCAGACGATGAAATCGGTGATCCCGTGATGGGCGTAGATTTTCATGATATGCCACAGGATCGGGCGCCCGCCGATTTCGACCATCGGTTTGGGTGTGCGGACTGTTTCTTCAGAAAGCCGGGTGCCAAGCCCCCCGGCAAGAATTACACATTTCATTACGATACACACCATACCTGACAGGATGGAAATCATCCCGCCGTGAAATTAATGCAGCAGCAGGCGATGTGGCAACCGAGCCCGGGCAACCACTGGGCTACCGTGACCAATTCGCCGCATGACTTGCGGGCCATTGCGTTGATTTGTGACAATCCGGGCGCGGTCAGCGAAAGATTTGCCACGATCATTTTGGTCCTGTGGATCGAGGCGGTCAGTTTTGCTATGCGCGAAGCCGGAAATGTTTGTCGCGAACCGCCGAGGCGGGTCCGATTGGAGTAGATTAATGGGTAATTTTGAGCTTTCTGTCGTCATTCCATCCGTCAATTCCTACCGTGATCTCAAAGGGGCCATCGCCGCTTTGAATGCACAGGCAGGTATTGAAGGCGTGGAGATCATCGTTGTCGACCGGCTGGGTGAACAGGTGCGCGAACAGGTGCGCCAGAATTTCCCCGGCACCGTCGTGATCCCGGTTGATCATGGGACCACCATTCCGAAAATGCGTGAGATCGGCATCAAGGCGGTCAGCGAAGGTGTCGCGGCTGTCGGTGTGATCGAGGATCACGTGATCGTGCCGACAGGCTGGGCGCGTGCCATGCTTGATGCCCTGGCAGACGGTCATGATGTGGTCGGTGGTGCGATCGAGAACGCCGCCACCGAAAGCTACATGGACTGGTCATCATTCCTATGTGAATATTCCGGGTCTCTGCCGCCGGTTCCGTCCGGCCCGCAACCCGGCGTTCCGGGCAATAATGTGATCTATAGGCGCGAGGTGCTGGACCGCTACCATTGGGTGCTTGAAGAGGGGAAATGGGAGAACCGTTTGCATGACGCGATGCGCGCCGACGGGATCGAGCTGATCATGCGCCCCGACATCATTGTCGGTCACAAGATGCATTACACGTTCGGGCTCTATTTCAGCCAGCGCTATCTCTATTCGCGGTCCTATGCAGGCGCGCGCGTCACGGGCGTGTCCCTGCCCAAACGTCTGGCCATGGGGGCGGCGGCCTTTGCCCTGCCGCCGTTGATGTTTGTGCGCACGATCAAGACGGTCTGGGGCAAAGGGGTGCATAAAGGGCACCTGATCAAGTCGATCCCCGTTCTGGTGCCGTTTTGCGTCGCCTGGGGCGCGGGTGAGATCGTGGGCTACTGGTTCGGGGCCGGTCATGCCATGTCCAAGGTGCGCTGATGGGGGCTGTTGCGGACAAGCTGTTTCGCTTGCGCGAGGCGGCGACGCTGATCAGTCGCTATGCCGCTGATGGGCAGACGCGCAGAACCCTGGTCGAGATTTATCGATCCCTGTCCAGGCCGGAGACATATGATGAACCGCGCGATCTTCGCCTGAAGGTCGGCCGTGAAACGTTTGCCTTTCGCATGCGCCTTTCAGACATCTTCATTCTGGGTGAAATCCTGTTTGAGCAGCAATATGCCATGCAAAGCCCGCTGCCCGCCAAACCGATGATCATCGATGCGGGCGGCAATATCGGAATTTCGGGTCTGTGGTTTGCCGGCCATCATCCCGACGCACGCATGCATATCTTTGAACCGGCCTCGGAAAATCTTGTCTATCTGGAAGAAAACGCCCGGCATTGGCCCGGAGCGCAGGTTTTCAAACAGGCGCTTGGGGCACAATCGGGTGAGATGGCGCTGTATATGGGGGCTTTCGGCGGCATGCATTCGCTGATGGAAGATGCGCCGGAGACCGGAGCCGCTCAGGAGGTCGTGCCGGTGGTGACCCTGAAAGAACACATGGCGACCCATGGGATCGCACGCGTGGATCTGCTCAAGCTGGATGTCGAGGGCGGCGAGATGGCGGCGCTTATCGGTCTGGGAGATCGGATCGGGGATGTGTCGGTGATTGTCGGCGAAGTCCATGAGGCGATCATCGATACAGATGCGTTTTACGCCTATCTCAGGGACTACGGGTTCAGGGTTTTGTGGACGAAGCGTTTTCATGGCAGCGAAGAGCAGCAGGTGCATGGCTTTGAAGCCGCGCGGATAAGCTAAAAAGGTGGATTTCATGACCAAGACCCCGGATATCAGCATCATGCTGACCATTGTGGACAGCGGCGAGACCCTGGTGAGCTGTCTGGATGCGCTGGCCGTACAAGAGGGCGATTATGCCATCGAGGTGCTGGTTCCCTATGATCATATAACGACGGACGTTGGCGATCTTGCAGACCGCTACCCCGATTTTACCTTCATTGACCTGGGCGAAATTCTGGGGGGTAAAATACCCCGGGACCCGCTGGAGATGCACAAGTTTTACGATACCCGCCGGGCGCGTGCGCTGGTGAAGGCCCGCGGGCGGGTCATTGGCATTCTGGAAGATCGCGGCCGGCCGGCACCCAACTGGGTCGTGCAGATGATGGCGCTGCATGAGGAATACACCCATGGGGTGATCGGCGGAGCTATTGAGAACGGCGCCGACAACCCCTGGAACTGGGCGATATTTTTCTGTGATTTTTCGCGCTATCAGGCCCCCTTGCAGGTGGAAAACCCCGAATATGTGACGGATACGAATATCACTTACAAGGCCGAGGTGCTGATGCGTCATCGGGCTTTGTGGGAAGACCGGTATGTGGAAGCCGAACTGCACTGGGCCATGGCGCGCGCAGGTGAGACGATGATGATTTCCGACCGGGCGATGACGATCCAGAACCGGTTCACCCCGCCTGTCGGTGCGATCCTGTCGGAGCGCTTTCACTGGGCGCGCATGTTCGGTCAGGTACGCGGTGCCGAGATCAGCCTCGGCCAGCGCCTGAAATATGCGCTGGCCGCCCCGATCCTGCCGTTTCTGCTGCTTTTTCGCCATGGCCGCCGACAGATGGCCAAGGGACATCATATGGGCCGTTTTCTGCGCACATCGCCGCGGACGCTGATGCTTCTGATCGCCTGGTCAGCCGGAGAGTTCACCGGGTATCTCGAAGCCCGCCGCCGTGAGACGGGATCATGAACGTCACGCAAATTCCACTGACCTCCGAGACGATCTACCGGCTCGACGGGCTGGTCAGTGCGGCCTTGGGGGCCGGTCAGGAACCGCTGCTGGTTCTGGGCGATCACCCCCTTGAAGGTGATGACCGGATTTTCGCCTGGGATTTTGTAACCTACCGGATGCTCGATGAGGAAACCCCACGGCTGAGCCGTGACAGGATTGCCTATTATCAGGCTTTGCGTGACCATCTGGGTCCGGAGCGTGGCCCGGCACCGGCGGCGGTCCCTTCAGGGCCGATGACCGGGGATCAGGGCTATTCAAAATCCCAACAGCGCCGGGCAATGCTGGCGGATGTGATGGATGTGCTGTGGGGCGGGGTCCGTGGGCATCTTCTGTCCGGGCTCAGGGGGCTTGCTCCGGGCCGGCAGAGGGCTGATGATCCGCCCATGAAACGTGTGCTGCTGATCGGGGCGTACGGGGGCGAGCATATCGGAGATGCCGCGATTCTGGGCGGCGTGCTGCACCGGATCCATGCGCGCCACGGCACCACGCAGGGCATTTTGATGACCCAGCGGCCCTATCATACGCAGCATCTTATGCCGATGCTGGACGTGCCGGTCGATCTCAGCGTTCAGGACTATACGTTTGCCAATATCTCGGCTGCCCTGGCGGAGGTTGACGGGGTTGTCTTTGCCGGTGGGCCATTGACGGATCTGCCCAAGCAGCTGGTGCGTCATCTTTATGCGGTGGCCCGGGCCAAGCGCGCCGGATTGCCCTTTGTCATGGAAGGGGTCGGGCCATCGACGTTCATTCGCACGCCCTCGATCCTTACGGCCCGACGGTTCGTGTCGATGGCCGACCGGATCACCATTCGGACCAAGGACGATGCCGGACGACGTCTGGTCAGGGGGTGCGATCTGGAGGTGGGCCGCGACCCGGCCTTCGATTATCTTGAGACCCGGGGGGCAGATCTGACCCGCCTGCGCCCTGAAGAACCGGACCAGATCGCCACGCTGTTGCAGGGCACGGATGGCCGGCCTGTCATCGGCCTCAATATTCGCCCGATCGGCTGGGCCTACACCCCCGATGCGCCGGGGCGCGACAAGGCCGCCTATACGGCCGCGGTCGAGGCCCGGTTCGAACAGGAATTTGCCAAGGGCCTTGAGGCCTGGGCGGCGACCCGGAAGAAAAAGCCGGTATTTGTGTTTTTTCCGATGAACGCCATTCAGTTTGGCATGTCGGATCTGCGATCCGCTCATCGGATCGGGGCCTATCTGGGCGCGGAGACGGATTACCGGATCTGGGAGGCAGATGCCTCGCTTGACGGGGCTGTAGCACTTATTCGTCGCTGTGATGCGGTCGTGTCCATGCGGTTTCACGCGACCATTTTTGCCCTGTCACAAAACATCCCCACCCTGGGCATCGATTACCGGATCGGCAAACGCGACAAGGTGGCAGCGGTGCTGTCCGATGCGGGTTTTCCCGACAATGTGACCCGGATCGATCAATTGGACGCAACCTGGCTGGCGGACAAGCTGGCAGGCCTGCAATCCGGAGACTGACCGGCAAAACCAGTTTTCTTCGCAGGTGGCCGGGATAGATTTGCCCCGGATCGCCTCTTGAACAAAGGTATCAACATGACGACGCAGATCGCCCGCCCCCGTCCCAGATTACGCGTGCTGTTGTTCCGGCTGCATGCCTGGTTGGGGCTGCATACCTTTCTGCTTTATTTTGCGATGTTCCTGAGCGGAACCCTGATTGTGTTTATCGGCGAGATCGAGGCTTTGGGATCCGCACCGATGCGCGCGGTCAATGGGGGCGAAAAATCGGATGATTTCGGCGCGGCTTTCGAGGCCCTGCGCGCCGCGCGCCCCGAAGCCCAACCGCTGATTATCTACCGGTCGGAAACCTCCTGGATTGCCGACAATATCCGGATCAGCGCCGCCAATGGCCGCCAGGCAAATGTCTGGGCGGATCCGGTGACGGGGCTGTATCTGGGCGAGACGGATGTCACGCTTTTTCGCCGCCTGATCCGCAGTTTTCACGCCAGTTTCATCACCGACAAGACGCCGGGGGGGGTGCTGGCCAGTGCCCTGTCTCTGCCCTTGATATTCTTCATCGTCACCGGCCTGATGACCTATCGTCGTTTCTGGCGCGGGATCTTCCGGGTCCCGCCGCGCACCAAGGGGTCGCGGGCATTCTGGGTGGGAATGCATCGATTGGTGGCGCTCTGGAGCCTGCCATTTCTGATCCTGATAGCCCTGACGGGTGTCTATTTCCTGGCCAGTTCTCTGGGGATCGGAGGCTCGTTTTATCCATCTGCCGCCCCGG
>Ga0316204_10007856_pt1 | contig 15268 bp, 16 predicted proteins | sample 6monrhotite_MG_2_FD_205661 | JGI IMG/M metagenome (GOLD analysis project Ga0316204, IMG submission 205661) | Microbial mat bacterial communities from mineral coupon in-situ incubated in ocean water Damariscotta River, Maine, United States -... | ecosystem: Environmental > Aquatic > Marine >...
GTATTTGAGTGCTTGAAGTTTGCTTGATTGCCCCCATAAAATAACTAACTTAAAGAATTATGGGGTATTTCCGATGCGAATGGATAAACTGACCAGCAAATTCCAGCTGGCGATAGCCGACGCTCAATCTTTAGCTCTTGGTCGAGAGCATCAATTTATTGAGCCGGTTCATATGATGACAGCCTTGCTAAATCAAGAGGGCGGAAGTGTGCGCCATTTGATGGCACAAACTGATGTTAATTTACATAGTCTTCGATCACAATTGGCAGAAGCCTTAGACCGACTTCCACAAGTGGAAGGTGCACCGGGAGAGGTTCACATATCAAACGATTTAGGTAGACTACTTAATCATTGCGATAAGCTTGCACAACAAAGAAAAGATCAATATATATCTAGCGAATTATTCGTTTTAGCAGCGATTGAAGATAAAGGCACGCTTGGAACTATATTGAAAGAACTCAATGCTGATAAGGCTGCTATCGAAAACGCGATTGATAAAGTCCGAGGAGGGCAATCAATCGATGATCCTAATGCTGAAGAGCAAAGGCAAGCATTAGATAAATATACCGTCGATTTAACCGAGCGGGCAGAACAAGGAAAACTCGATCCAGTAATTGGTCGTGACGATGAAATTCGTAGAACCATTCAAGTTTTACAAAGACGTTCTAAAAATAATCCCGTTCTAATTGGTGAGCCGGGAGTAGGGAAAACAGCAATTGTTGAAGGCTTAGCGCAACGCATCATTAATGGTGAAGTTCCCGAAGGTGTAAAAGGAAAACGAGTTCTTTCACTAGACATGGGAGCATTAATTGCTGGCGCAAAATTTCGCGGTGAGTTTGAGGAAAGATTAAAAGCGGTTTTAAATGATTTGGCGAAACAAGAAGGGCAAATCATTTTGTTTATTGATGAGCTACATACCATGGTGGGTGCCGGGAAATCAGAAGGTTCTATGGATGCCGGTAATATGCTAAAACCCGCGTTAGCAAGAGGCGAATTACACTGTGTTGGCGCAACGACTTTAGATGAATACCGTAAATATGTCGAAAAAGATGCGGCATTAGAAAGACGTTTCCAAAAAGTGGTGGTTGGCGAGCCTTCGGTAGAAGATACCATTGCTATACTACGTGGTCTAAAAGAGCGATACGAAGTTCATCACGGAGTTGATATTACCGATCCTGCAATCGTAGCGGCTGCAACTCTTTCTCATCGATATATTTCTGACAGAAAATTGCCTGATAAAGCGATTGATTTAATCGATGAAGCGGCGAGTTTAATTCGAATGGAAATTGACTCTAAGCCAGAAGAATTGGATCGGGTAGAAAGAAATCTTATTCAGCAAAAAATTCAACGAGAAGCGCTTAACAAAGAAAGTGACGCTAGTTCTAAAAAGCGACTTGCTCAGTTGGAAGAAAAGATTCAAGTAATGGAAAGGGAGTTTGCTGAATTAAACGAAGTATGGAAAGCTGAAAAAGCTGCTGTGCATGGTACGCAATCGATCAAAACTGATTTAGAGAGGGCTCGTATCGACTTGGATGCCGCAAAACGTGCCGGCGATTTAGCCAGAATGTCAGAACTGCAATATGGTCGAATTCCAGAATTGGAACAACAACTCGACATGGCGAGCCAAGTTGAAATGCAAGAAATGACCTTGCTCAGAAACAAAGTGAGTGAAGATGAAATTGCCCATATTGTTTCTAAATGGACAGGGATCCCGGTAAACAAAATGTTAGAGGGTGAAAAAGAAAAGCTACTAAAAATTGAAGAGCATTTACACACTCGTGTCGTTGGACAATCGGAAGCCGTATCGGCTGTCTCAAATGCGGTTCGCCGCTCTAGAGCGGGTTTATCTGATCCTAATCGACCGAATGGTTCTTTCTTATTTTTAGGGCCGACAGGTGTCGGTAAAACGGAGTTAAGTAAAGCATTAGCTAGCTTTCTGTTTGATTCGGAAAGTTCTATGGTACGGATCGATATGTCTGAATTTATGGAAAAACACTCGGTTGCCCGTTTGATTGGTGCGCCTCCCGGTTATGTTGGTTACGATGAAGGTGGCTATTTAACAGAGTTGGTTCGGAGAAAACCCTATTCGGTTATATTATTAGATGAAGTAGAAAAAGCGCATCCAGATGTATTTAATATACTGTTACAGGTTTTGGAAGATGGTCGTTTAACTGATGGACAGGGGCGAACCGTTGATTTCAGAAATACCGTAATTATCATGACCTCTAATCTGGGTTCTGATTTGATTATGGAGTCTGCAGGTGCCGAAAATTATGAAGAGCTCAAACAGAAAATTAATGCGGTGATAGGTGACTATTTTAGACCCGAATTTCTCAATAGAATCGATGAAACGGTTATTTTTCATTCTCTTGAAAAAGATCATATTAAGCAGATTGCAAGAATTCAGCTTAAGCAGTTAGCAGCCAGATTAAAAGAAAATGATTTTGATTTTGAGTTTACAGACGATGCCTTGTCTTTGATTGCGGCTAAAGGGTTTGATCCAGTCTATGGCGCGAGACCTTTGAAGCGAGCCATTCAGCAGTGGATAGAAAACCCATTAGCGGAGAAATTACTTAGCGGACAAATTCAGCATGGTTCAGTGATTTCTTTGGATGCTGAAGAGGGTGTATTGGTTTTTTAGTCGTCCTTTCTCTAATAACTAAAGGTCATTAATAGTCCGGTTTAGTGGTCAAAAAAGCCTGTTTTAAGCGAGCTTATTTTGCCCATTAAACGTGACTGTGTGTTAGAATCTAACCATCTTATTTTATACATGGATTGAGAAATGACTAAAAAAATATTGGTCACAGGTGGCGCAGGCTATATTGGTAGTCATACTTGCTTGCTGTTGCTTGAAGCTGGCTATGAAGTCGTAGTTGTTGATAATCTGTCTAATTCGTCACTCGAATCATTAAGGCGAGTTGAAAAGTTGACTGATCAATTTATTCGGTTTTACAAAGCTGACATTACTGATGCTAAGGCATTGCAATCTGTTTTCGATGAGCATGAATTTGAATCAGTGGTTCACTTTGCAGGGCTTAAAGCTGTGGGTGAATCGTCTGAAATTCCGCTTACCTATTATGAACAAAATGTCTGGGGTACAATTAACCTGCTAAAAGTAATGAATCAATATAATTGTAAACGAATCGTCTTTAGTTCCTCCGCGACCGTTTATGGTGACCCTGCGAGCGTTCCGATTACCGAAGATTTTCCTACTTCCGCAACTAACCCTTATGGTAGAACAAAATTATTTATCGAAGAAATTTTAAAAGATCAATCGATTGCCGATGATTCATGGCAAATCGTGCTACTTAGATATTTTAATCCCGTTGGAGCTCATAAAAGTGGCAATATTGGAGAAGACCCACAAGGGATCCCTAATAACCTAATGCCCTTTATTAGCCAAGTTGCTGTCGGTAAAAGAGAGAAGCTTTCGGTCTTTGGTGGAGATTACCCAACACCAGATGGCACCGGCGTTCGTGATTATATTCATGTCGTCGACCTTTCCGATGCCCATGTTAAATCGGTTCAGAAAATTCTTGGTTTAAAGGGCGTCACAACCTTAAATCTTGGTACAGGTAATGGTTATTCAGTACTTGATATGGTGAAAGCTTTTGAAAAAGGTTCAGGTAAGAAAGTTGCCTATGAGATAGTTGAACGCCGAACCGGTGATATTGCCGAATGTTGGGCTAATCCGGAAAAAGCGTTAAAAGTGCTCGGCTGGAAGGCGACAAAAGGCTTGCCAGATATGATTGATGATACTTGGCGATGGCAAAATCAAAATCCGATGGGTTATGACTAAAAGGAAAATACTTGCAGTAATGATTTGTGAAGTTTTCTGTTTAAAGTTTTTTCTTGCGTATCAGCATTATAATGTTTAACATACGCGCCGTCTTATCGGGAGCTGGGTACTAGGAGCTAGAAACGCTAGTAACAGAGCTCTCGATATTAGAGATAAAAGAATATAGATATAACTCTATTAAATTAGGACCTATAGCTCAATTGGTTAGAGTACCGCCTCGACATGGCGGGGGTTGAAAGTTCGAGTCTTTCTAGGTCCACCATTTTCTTACAATGGCTATTTGTGTCAACTAGCTCTATATTTTTCTCGTACAATGATTATTTTTAGTCACAAAGTTTCAGTCATCAAGGATGTATTAGTAATGACGACAGACAAACGACGCAACTATTTAGGTTTTTTAAGCTTATTTATCTCCGCTATTGTTATTTCCTCTCCATTAACAGCAAATGAGCTGGATTCCAAAAATAAATCAGCACTTGTTCCGACATTTCAACAATCGCTACTCACTCAGAAGCATAATTCCTCGAAAATAGCCAAATTAGATGTGGCTAAAACCGCTCAAAATGAAGTAAATAATTATTTTGTTCAAGCAGTATCAAAAATTGACAACCTATTGTTTACCCAACAAAAAACTTTAAAGCTTGAACCCTTAAAACTGAATGAGTTCGTTAACGCTGAATTGCTACCTTTGTGGAATTCTGAGCGCACCTTAAAACAATTGTTAGGTAGGTCTAAATGGAAAGCACTTACCGCTAAAGAGGTTGACCGTCTAAAGCAAATTTTTGCTCAAACAATGCATCGTTATATTAATGAGGGAATGAAATTTTATGATGGTCAGCGAATTAAATTGAGCTCGGTTAAACTTAATAAAGCTCAGACAAAAGGTATTGCCACCATCGAAATTTCACCAATTTACCTACCTGCATTTAAAATTAGTTTTAAAATATTCAAGTCAGATGACCAATGGCAGCTTTACGATATACTGGTCGAAGGCATTAGTTACGTAAAAATGAAAAAAAATGAATATCGCCGTATTGCTGAGCAGCAAGGTGTTGATAAACTAATTGCCTATCTTGATGAAAAAAATACGCCTAGTAAATAATTACTCAAGATGTCTTCTAATCTCAACTCACAAGCAAATACTACTCAAGCGGAATCGGATGCGTCTTGGTATTTAGCTGCTACCAAGCCACGTCAAGAGTTAAGAGCCGTGGAACAACTATCTCATCAAGGAATCCACTCTTTTTGTCCGACCATCAAAGTCGAAAAATTACGCAAGGGAAAACAATGCCTTATAGAAGAGTCTTTATTTACCAGTTATATATTTATTAATATATCTAATGATAGTCCCTTATGGCACAAAGTGCGTTCGACAAGAGGTATTAGGGATTGGATTAGATTCGCTGGGAAGCCTGCAAAAGTGCCTTATCAATTAATAGATAACCTAATTAAAATTAACAATAATACTGAAGAAGAAGTTGTTATTAAACGGCTTAATAGAGGTGATTTTGTTCGTATACTGTCTGGTCCTTTTTTAGGTCTAAAAGGTATTTTTGAGAAAGCGGATGGTGATGCTCGCTCTTTGGTTTTAGTTGAATTTTTGGGGCAGGTAAGTCGTTTAAAATTACCGAATGAGCAAATAACAACCGATTAATAACCAATATCCTTCATTTGTACTAAAAAAGCCTTTATTTGGCAGATTATTACTTCAAACACCCTATATCTAGTATTTTTCATCGTGTATAATTCGCATCACAAAATTGGTCGGTTCTGCAGTTTTTTGAGTTGATTAACTGCTGTAACTCGATTTGTGAAACAAGTAAAATAATAACTTTACTTAAAAAAGTAAACAAAATTGAGGTTAAATACAGCCGTTTCAGGGATTGGTCGATTTTTTTCTTTATTTGCCTTCCTATTCGCCTGAATATTCATTGGTATAAGGTATCTTTTACATATTTCCTTAGGTTTTAACCTAGCCTCCTCATAAATAGAGCGACAGAAGTTTTTCTACAGCTCATTTAAATCGTCGATCTTGCTAAATTTTTGACGATTGGTTATTGGGAACCATAACCCACGGGCGGTAGCGTCTTTAAATCTTTGATGTAAGTTTTCGGAAAATACTATGCGAAAAAATCTAATTAAATCTGGATTAGTTGTTTTGTTAGCTTCAATAGCTTGTGCTTCGAGTATTATGAGTGCTGAAATAGACACTTCCAAACTCGAACAGCAATGTAAAAATATTACACCTCAGCAACGCCAAATGGCAAAAGCGGCAGGTTATGATATAGATTCAGCTTGCGATTCGTTAAATGGTTTAACTTCAGAGCAAACAAACGACGATGGTAAAGTAATACCCAGCGTTTTACCGAGAGACTCATTTATAGAGACAGATGAACGTGGTGTTATTGAAAACCCGAACTTTGAATCGGATTCACTTAATAGAGCAAATTTTAATAGAGATGATTTTAATAGAACTCGTTCAGAAAATGATTATTTTAACCAAGAGATGGAACAACTAAAACCTTATGGTTATGAACTTTTTGCTGGCGTACCGACAACTTTTGCTCCAGCGACAGATATTCCCGTGCCAACTGATTATGTTGTTGGACCAGGAGATGAGTTCCAAATTCAGTTACTTGGAAAGGTTAACGAAAGTCATAAACTATCAGTTGCTAGAGACGGTGTTGTGAATTTTCCTGAACTTGGTCCTATAGCCGTTTCGGGGTTGAAATATTCCGAAGCTAAGGAACTAATTCAAGAAAAGGTTTTACAGCAAATGATCGGTGTACGAGCGGTAATATCCTTAGGGGAGTTACGTTCGATCCGTGTATTCGTATTGGGAGAAGCTTTTAAACCAGGTTCATATACAGTTAGCTCTCTATCAACTATGACTAACGCACTTTTTGTTAGTGGAGGTATAACTGAAATCGGGTCACTCAGAAATATTCAGCTTAAACGTCAAGGTGAGGTTGTCACTGTTCTTGATTTATACGATTTGCTGCTAAAAGGTAATACAAAGGATGATGTTCGTTTGTTACCCGGAGATGTTATTTACATCCCACCGGTTGGCAAAACTGCGGGCATTCAAGGCGAAGTAAAAAGGCCTGCGATTTATGAGTTAAAAAATGAAAAATCCTTAACTGGTCTAATCAGGTTGGCCGGTGGATATTCCGCCAATGCTTTTCCGAATATATCTCAGATTACTCGAAAAAGTCTTTCGGGTTTTACTACGGTCATCGATCTTGATTTAAGCGATCAAAAGGTGAAAAATACTCTAATTAAAAATGGCGATATCATTGAAATCAGTACGGTGTTAGATACTTTTGAAGATGTTGTTGAATTAAAAGGAGCTTTCCATCGAGAAAGAGCGATTAAATGGAAAGCGGGTTTACACTTGTCGGATGTTATTCGTTCCGTAAAAGACTTTAGAGAATCAATTGATTTAAATGCCGGACTGATAATCAGAAAAAAAATGCCTTTAAGAAATGTTTCAGTTATCTATTTTAATGTGTCTGATTTAATCAAAAAGAAAACCAATCCTTCTCATTTTTTTGATGATATTGAATTAATGCCCTTAGATGAAATTATCACCTTTGAGCAAAATGATAAGCGTCTCGAAACATTAGAGCCAGTGCTAGTCAAATTAAACGAGCAAAGTGCGGGAGGTTTAACTCGCTTAGTGGATATTTCTGGAAATGTTCGTTATCCCGGACGATACCCTCTAGGCGAGGGAATGAATGTTAGAGAGTTGGTTTTGTTGGCTGGTGGGTTGTCTGAAGCTTCTTATCTTGGTAATGCAGAAATTACCCGTCGTGATTTAACTGATAAAGAGGTCGCAACGGTTAAACATTTTAATGTGAACTTAGCTGCTCAATTAAGTGGCATTGATTCCTTTACTCTTGAGGCTAAGGATAAATTAGCCGTTTATATTACGCCTGAGTATCGAGAAAATCTCACGATTACTTTAAATGGGGAAGTTAGGTTTCCAGGAGCTTACGAATTTAAACGAGGAGAAACATTATCCCAAGTGATTAAACGAGCGGGAGGATTTACCTCAATGGCTCATGTTGAGGCTTCCATTTTTACCCGCGAAGATTTAAAAATACAAGAGGCAAAACAACTTCAAGAATTAAGAGACCAAATGCAAGAAGATATTGCGGCGAGTCAATTAGAGGATGCTGCAGCCGGGGAGAGCAGTGCGCTGAAAGATACTGAAAAATTACTCGACGCATTAACCGAAACTGAAGCAATTGGGCGATTGATCATTCAGCTTGCGGAGGTTGTTTCAGGCAAAGCTGATGATATTCAGTTGAAAGATGGGGATCAGTTGATAGTTCCAACATTTAGGCAGGAGGTTTCTGTTCTCGGCGAGGTTCAGCATGCATCATCTCACTTATATAATGAGCATTGGACGTTAGACGATTATTTGGAAAAAAGTGGTGGGTTATCCAATCGAGCCGATGAAGACCGTATTTATGTTGTTAAGGCCGATGGTTCGGTTTTTTTACCTAATCGGAGTGGTTGGCTTTCTCATCAGAATGAATCGTTAAGTCCCGGTGATACGGTAGTGGTTCCTCTTGATAGTGACAGAATTAAATCAATTGCTTTATGGACTAATGTTACTCAAATCGTCTATCAGTTAGCCTTAGGTGCAGCCGCAATTAATAGTTTATAGGATACAATGTACTAGATACGAGATACGAGATACGAGATACGAGATACGAGATACGAGTAGAAAATTAACAAACGAAAAAATATTTGGCAAGGAGGCTGTTTATGAAATATGAAGATTTAAGTATATGGAAAAAAAGTAGAGCTCTTACTATTGAAGTATACAAAGAAACCCAATCAATTAGAGACTACGGTTACAAAGATCAAATAACACGCAGTGCTCTTTCTGTACCATCAAATATTGCAGAAGGTTTTGAAAAAAATTATCCAAAAGAAAAAATTCGTTTTTTATATATTGCTAAAGGCTCAATTGGTGAATTTAAGACACAAGCAGATATTGGAATTGAAATAGGCTACATTAGCAGAGATATGGGAATGCGCTGGATGGAAGAGGCCGAACTACTTGCAAAAATGATTGGAAGTTTGATAACTAAAATGAATTAAAATTAGCGAAACTCGAAACTCGAAACTCGAAACTCGAAACTCGAAACTCGAAACTCGAAACTCGAAACTCGAAACAAAAAAATAATTGAAAATAATAAACTTAATTACAACATGTGTGTTATTTGCTTTTTGCAGTTATATTTCTGCAGAACCTTGGATTAATACATCTGATATACAGCTGCGATCTGATATTGAAACACTTGCAGATATTGGAATAATTAAAGTGCCAGTCACTAGTTACCCGCTAATGTGGGCAGGAATAATAAGAGATATTGATTCGACTAACATTCAAGATGTTCCCGTTGAATATAAAAATGTATTTTGGCGGATAAAAAAAGCGGGTAAAGCTGCCGTATCAACTAGAGAGAAGAAGTTATTAAAGTTTGCAGTATCAAATCGCGAGCAGGCATTACGCTCTTTCGGAGATTCTAGCAGACATAAAATGGAACTTACGGCTAACCGAGCAGGTATGAATAGCTCCCTTGCTTGGAATGTGCAAATTAATCGCGCTCTAGATCCTATGGATAATGATCGCGTTTACTTTGATGGTTCCTATATCGCGGCGGTTTGGGAAAACTGGGTAGTAAGTATTGGTTCTGTAGAAAAATGGTGGGGCGCTAGTTGGGATTCTGCGAATCTTATTTCTAACAATGCCCGGACGCCGTTTGGTTTAACATTCAGTCGAAACTATTCTGATGTGAGTGATTTACCCGTTTTAAATTGGTTAGGTCAATGGAATATAACAGGTTTTGTTGCTCGATTAGATGATGATAGAGTGATTAATAAACCGAACTTTTCGGGGCTATCTTTCTCATTTAAACCCGTTGATAATTTAGAAGTGAGTTATAGAACAACCGCTATTTCTAATGGAACTTCAGATTTAAATGGAACTTCTGAAATCAATCTAGAGAATTTTGAAGATAAAAGAATAAATGCTATTGATTTTCGTTGGCGCTTACCTAAAACAATTACGAGTCAACATTTTCCATCGAGCTTTTATGTCTCTGCGACTGACGAAGATCAACAATCTGATTTTTCAAGCTTACAATATGGTGTGACCAGCAGCTTTAAAGTCTTTAACTATAATTGGCGAGTTTTTTTAGAATCATCGCAAACAAAGCCAAATGATTTAGATATTGATAGTTTTAATGCGACCTATGAGGATGATATATATCGAACAGGTTTTCGATATAATCGTCGAGCAATTGGCTCTACATTTGACAACGATTCTAAAGTCGTTAGCTTTGGTGTAATGGGTAAATTAACAAATAACCAATCATTTGTGTTGAAATTACAGAATATTTTAATTAATCAGCATGGGAACACTAGTGAGAAAGATTTAAATCATACGATTAGCTCAACAGAAAAAAAATTAAAACGAATCGCTGCTAATTGGAAATACCAGATAGATAGACATAATCAAATTGAAGTTAAACTTGATTATACTGATAAAGTATTTGATGAATATGAACGGCAAGAAAATAAATTTAATATCGGATTAGATTGGAGTTATTATCTTTGAGCTAGGAGCTAGGAGCTAGGAGCTAGGAGCTAGGAGCTAGGAGCTAGGAGCTAGGAGCTAGGGGCTAGGGGCTAGGGGCTAGGAGCTAGATACCCAAAACGCTTTGCGGGGCATACCAAGCTAGGAGCTGGGAGCTGGGAGCTAGGAGCTGGGTACGGGATACGAGAGGCGAGATTAGAGATTAGGGATTAGAGAGTAGAGATTAGAGATTAGAGAGTAGAGATTAGAGAGTAGAGAGTAGAGACTAGGGACTAGAGATAAAGAAAAAAATAAGATGAACCAAGCCAAAACAATAAAAAAAATCCAGCAGTTGTCAAAACTCAATCATACTATTGAGGTGGTGTGGTTGTATGGTTCGCGCGCTAAAAATACGGCATCAGAAAATAGTGATTACGATCTTGCGATTGCTTTTAATGAAGAAATAATAGCTTTAAAAAATAATGATTATTATTGTGAACACTTGGCAAGTGAGTGGTCAGTGAAACTGGATACAAAAATTTCAATTATTAATATAAACAAAGTGCCGACGCCTTTGGCTTATAATGTGATAAATGAAGGCGTTGTGATTGAATGCAATAACGACTTCCGTCGACACTCCGAGCAACAACGTGTTTGGTCTTTATGGGAAAATTATAGGTATGAGTATGAAAGATACCGAAAGTAATTTTGAAGCCTATATTTTTGCTATAACAGAGCAGGTAGAACAACATATTTCCGGACTAGATGAGTTGTCAGATATACTCTCAATCAGACCACTCAGTTTTAACGAACGAAGCGCAACAGAAAGAAGTCTTCAAGTTATTGTGGAAGCAGCTATAGGTTGTTCAAAACACTTTCTAAAATCACGAAATAAACCGGTTCCTTCAGAATCTAGAGCAAGCATTGAACGAGTTTACGAAATTTTATCGATTGTAGAGCCAGACATCAATGATATGCGCGGCGCAATCGGTATGAGAAATGCCATTATTCATGATTACTTAAATCTTGATTGGAAAAAGCTAGAAGATATTCTTAGGCAGCGAAAATATAAATTGGTACAGGGTTATATTAAATTTGTCTCTAAAGAGTTGGATAAGAACTAATCTTTAGGAGCTAGGTACCCAAAGCGCTTCGCGGGGCATACTAAGCTAGATACGGGGTACGGGGTACGGGATACGGGATACGGGATACGGGATACGGGATACGAGATACGAGATACGGGATACGGGATACGGGATACGGGATACGGGATACGGGATACGGGATACGGGATACGGGATAGGGGATAGGGATACGAGATACAAGATACGAGAACAAAATTGCAAGACCAAGAGAAAATAATTAAACAGATAGTGGAATTAGCGAGTGTCGAACCTGAGGTTGATGTTTTATGGCTGTATGGTTCTAGAGCACGTTCTAATGCATCTGTGGATAGTGATTTTGATTTGGCTATAGCATTTAAAAGCTTTGTCGATTCTCCAATTGAAAGAAGGCTTAGGCCTGAACTTTTAGCGCTTGATTGGCAAAAGAAATTAGGATTGGAAATATCCATCGTTGATTTTAATCAAGCGCCAATCCAATTGGCTTATACGATTGTTAAAGATAATTGCGTTATCTTCTCTCGTAACGATTTTCGATTAATGACCGAGGAACAAAAAGTGATGTCTAAATGGGAGTTAGACCATTTATATCACCAAGAACATTATGCTTGATCCTTACATCGATGCCATTCAAAAACACATAAATGAGTGTGTGGAAGATTTAAACTCTATCCATGACCTTCTCAAACAACGCTCGTGGACGAGAGTCGAAAGAAAGGCCGCTGAACGTTTACTTCAAATATTGGTTGAGGCTTGTGTAGGAATTTCTAAACATTGGTTAAAGCGTCAAAAAAAGGTTTTGCCAAGTGACGCTTATTCGGTGTTTGAAAAGCTAACTGAAATGGGACTCATTCCTCATAATGATTCAGAGAAATGGAAACGAATTGTAGGATTGCGAAATGCCATCGTTCATGATTATTTAAATTTAGATGAGGCAGTTATTAAAGAAGTAGTGCAAAATAAAATGTATCTAGAACTGCAAACCTTTGCATTAGATATGAGTGAGAGACTTGTAAGGAATAGGAGTTAGGAGCTAGGTGCGAGATTCGAGATACGAGATACGAGATACGAGATAAGAAAATAAAGGAAAACCATCCCAAAACTCGAGATAATAATTTCGAAGCCCGAAGCCCGAAGCCCGAAGCCCGAAGCCCGAAGCCCGAAGCCCGAAGCCCGAAGCCCGAAGCATCATGCATTCGGATTGCTTTTTCATGATTAGAGTGTATTATAGAACTTGAGTGCTAGTAGAATCTGGAGGAATATATGGCTAATTTACAAGTAAAATCGATTGATGATGATTTATATGAGTCTTTAGGACGGCGCGCAGCTATGGAAAATCGTTCTATCAGCCAGGAGGTCGTCTCAATTTTGAAAGATTATCTTTCGAGGCCAGCCAGTCAAAATAAAAAGGTAAACCAACAATTTTTAGAATTGTGTGGTAGTTGGACTGGTGAAGAGACGGCGGAAAATATGGTAAAAGATATTCGTCAATCTAGAGACGTACAGTCAAAGCATCGGGATGTGAGTTTTTAGTGTATTTAATTGATACAGACATTCTTATCTATTCTTTAAAAGGTATTCCTGAAGTTATCGAGAAGTTTAAGCTTTTCGAAGATTCGCCAAAAGCGATATCGGTTATCAGCTATGGAGAGTTAGTTTACGGCGCTAATAAATCAGAAAAAGTGGTAAGCAATTTGGCTAAGGTTTATCGATTAAAGGAAATTTTTCCAGTCATTGATGCCAGTAAAGCGATATTGGATTGTTTCGGTACAATTAAAGCTAATTTAAGCAAAGAGGGAGTAACTGTTGCTGATTTTGATTTATTAATTGGTTCAACCGCTATTACGTTGGGTTATACGTTGGTAACTAATAACGAAAAACACTTTTCGAAGATACCAGATTTGAAAATAACAAATTGGATGAAATAAGATTTAGGAGCTAGGAGCTAGGAGCTAGGAGCTAGGAGCTAGGAGCTAGGAGCTAGGAGCTAGGAGCTAGGAGCTAGGAGCTAGGAGCTAGGAGCTAGGTACCCAAAACGCTTCGCGGGGCATACTAAGCTAGGAGCTAGGAGCTGGGAGCTGGGATAAAACATAATAAAACAAAGGAATGTGCGATGAAGTTTGAAAACATGGAAGTATGGAAAAAAGCAGTTAACTTAAGTTGTAGTATTTATAAAACCTCTAAAAAGATAAACGATTATGGATTTAAAGACCAGATTACTCGAGCAGGTTTATCAGTCCCTAGCAATATAGCGGAGGGGCTTGAGAGAAATTCAATAAAAGAGTCTATTAATTTTTTTATCCTATGCTAAAGCAAGTTGTGCGGAAGTTTATACTCAACTTATAATTGGTGAAAAGATAAATTATATAGATGAGATTACAGTTGAGCATTTAAAAAAAGAATGCAAAATAATTACTAAAATGCTTGGGGCGTTAATAAAAGCAAGGAAAACTTTCTAAAATACCCAGTGCCCAGTGCCCAGTGCCCAGTGCCCAGTACCCAGTACCCAGTACCCTATCCTGGTCTACTTGACCAACCAAGGGTTAAATGGTCTAATATTTGGAGTTGTGCTAAATTCGAAGGAGTCAATCATGATTGTCAATATTTCAGAAGCTAAAACCAACTTATCCAAGTTAATTGATATGGTATATCATGGTGAAGAGGTGATTATAGCCAAAAATAACTTACCAATTGCTGATTTGGTTATCCATAAAACAAAGGGATCAAGAAAAATTGGTCTTTTGGAAGGCAAGATAGATGTACCAGATGATATAAATTATGGCGATAAGGAAGTCGAAGATATGTTTTATGAGTCGATGGATGATAAAACAAAGTGAAAATACTGCTCGATACCCATATTTTTCTTTGGTCATTAGGGGATACTAGAAAATTATCAGAAAAAAGATTATCTGAATTACGCTCTCAAGCAAATATTATTTATTTAAGTTCTATTTCAATAGCTGAGTTAATGATTAAGTGTTCCATCGGGAAGTTGAAAATTGATTATGACATTATTAAAATGGTGAAAGAGTCTGACTTTAAAATTTTAGACTTTAAAGCCGAAGACGCCGTTTTATTGAAGAGCTTACCTTTCCATCATAAAGATCCTTTTGACCGAATGTTAATTTGTCAAAGTAAAACCAATAAAATGAAGTTAATGACCGACGATCAAAAAATCAAGCTGTACGATTGTAAAGTCATTTAGCTTTAATCAAAGCCCGAATATATATGAAAGAGGTTTGAGTTATTTATTGTAAAATTAGACCGACCCCTTTTTCAGAGGTTAGAGGTCAGGGATACGAGAGGCGAGATACGAGATACGAGATACGAGATTAGGGGTTAGAGGTTAGGGATTAGGGATTAGGGAATAGGGAATAGGGAATAGAATGATTTATGAGAAGCTGGATGTTTGGAAAAAAAGTAAAGAGTTAGCTGTCTCTGTTTATAAACAAATGGCAAGTTGTAAGGATTTTGGCTTTAAAGATCAGATAACTAGATGTTCTCTTTCTGTAGTCAGTAATATTGCTGACAAAATTGCAGGAGCAAATTTTGAATGTTGGAGTTTACGACGACAGCCTGAAAGGTGAGTAGCATGGATGCTATGAATAACGTATGGAAAGAAAGACTAGACCTGATAAAATCAGGTTTTTAGTGATAGCAAAGGGCTCAATCGCAGAATTAAAAGCACAAACACAAGTTGGATTAGAAATAGATTACATTCCAGATAAGGTTGGAAAACAATGGCTGGATGAG
>Ga0316204_10007857_pt1 | contig 15268 bp, 14 predicted proteins | sample 6monrhotite_MG_2_FD_205661 | JGI IMG/M metagenome (GOLD analysis project Ga0316204, IMG submission 205661) | Microbial mat bacterial communities from mineral coupon in-situ incubated in ocean water Damariscotta River, Maine, United States -... | ecosystem: Environmental > Aquatic > Marine >...
AAAATGTGGCGTTGTGCCCTTCCTGAAGGTCGACAAAGGCCTGGCAGATGAAGCCGACGGTGTGCAGATGATGAAACCAATGCCCGACCTTGACGCGCTGCTGTCGCGCGCCGTGGAAAAAGGCATTTTTGGCACCAAGATGCGCTCGGTTGTCAAAGAGGCCAACCCGCAGGGCATCAAGACTGTGGTAGCGCAGCAGTTCGAAGTAGGTAAGCAGATCGCAGCCGCAGGCCTGGTGCCAATCATCGAACCAGAGGTCGACATCAACTCCCCTACCAAAGGCGAGGCCGAAATCTTCCTTAAGGCTGAGATCAAAGACCAGCTCGACGCCCTGCCCGAGGGCACCAAGGTCTCGCTGAAGCTGACCATCCCCAATGAGGCCGGTCTGTATGATTCGCTGGCGGATCACCCTGCCGTGGTACGCGTTGTGGCCCTGTCCGGTGGCTACAGCACCGATGACGCCTGCGAAAAACTGTCCAAGAACAGCAAAATGATCGCCTCTTTCAGCCGCGCGCTGACCGAAGGGCTGAATGTCGCCATGTCCGACGAAGAATACAACGCGGCATTGGGATCCAACATCGAAAAGATCTACCAATCCTCGCTGTAAGCAGTGCAGCGCAGGCTACTGCACGACTGGCCCACAGGTTTCAGGTCGCCCCATCGGGGCGGCCTTTTTTTATCCTCTTTTCCCTGTGCCACCAGGGATCACCCCATCAAGCGGTAACGCAGTGCAAGACCACTCAACACTGGCCGCGTGGCGTGGCCTAGAAAACGACACCAGAAAACTATGATCCGGTCTCATCCTCAGAACGCGCAAAAATCTCTGTCAGCCAATCCTCGAACAGCTGCACTTCGGGCCTAAGCGGCCCACGTGCCGGTCGGCGGATCAGGTAGTGGGACTGCTGAACCGGCATTTCAGGACCAGCAATGGCAATCCCCATGCCCCGCGCGATAGACAGTCTGGCAAAGCGGGCCAGTACTGTTGCATAGCCCCCGCCCCCCGCCACCAATTGCAGGGCAGAAACCGTCGTATCCACGGAAAAACGCGCGTGTTCATTGGCATAGGGCAGCTTATGAGCCGCAAAGTAGCGGGCCCAGTGGTCCTCGTAGCCCAGAATATGGATCAGCGGCCCCTGCAGCAGCTCTGCCACAGAACTTGGTTGGGCGGCGTCGGCGGCGCAGACTGGTACAATGCATTCCTGCGACAGTTGCAGCGCGCTGCCGTCCTCCCAATTGCCATGGCCCAGGCGAATTTCCACATCGGCGTCGACATCATCGCGCGGTTCTGGCTCGGTCCAGATGTTCGACACCAGCCGAATGTTAATCTCCGGGTGGCGTGTGGCAAAATCCGGCAACAGATGCGCCAACCATAGCGCTGCGGTGGAGACCGGCACCCGCACTGTCAAGGTCCGCGCCGTCTCAGCCCCAAACAACCGCGTGGTAGAAAGCGAGATGTCCCCCAGCGCCCGGCGGACCGTCAGCGCATAGGCCTGTCCTATTTCGGTCAACTCTAGCCTGCGTGCCTGGCGGTAAAACAGCTTGCTGCCCAGCCGTGCTTCCAACGAGCGGATATGCAGGCTGACGGCAGTTTGGGTCAGCCCCAGCTCCTGCCCGGTTTCGGTAAAGTTCAACAGCCGCGCTGCCGCCTCGAATGTGCGCAGCCAGGTCAAATTGGAAAGGCGTTCATCCATTTATCACCAAATTTATTTGGGTATTTTGACTGACAAATATCATTTCCCTTTGCCTGCGTCGCCGGATTTCTTTGTCGTCAGCAATATGCGCGATCGGGCGCGACACGGATCAGGGAGAGTAGAATGAAAGTTGGATTTATTGGCCTGGGCAATGTGGGGGCCAAGCTCTCGGGCTCCTTGCTGCGCAATGGCATTGACCTCACGGTGCATGATCTGAATCCCGATCTGGTAGCGCAGTTTGTGGCCTGTGGCGCCAAGGCGGGCGTGTCTCCAGCCCAGTTGATGCGCGATTGTGATGCCGTGATCACCTGCCTGCCCGCGCCTGCGGCATCGGATGCGGTGATGCAGAAAATGCTGCCCGAGGTGAGCGTCGGCAAGATCTGGATGGAGATGTCCACCACCGACGAAGCCGAGGTCAAACGCCTGGGTGCCATGGTTATTGCAGCGGGTGGCGCGGCGGTGGATTGCCCGGTTTCTGGCGGCTGCCACCGCGCGGATACCGGCAATATCGCCATCTTTGCCGGTTGTGAGCGCGCCACATTCGAGCGCATCCTGCCCTTGCTGACAACCATGGGGCGGCGCATCCTGCACACGGGGGAGCTCGGCTCTGCCTCGGTGCTGAAGGTACTGACCAACTATCTGGCCACGGTACATCTGGTGGCCAATGCCGAGGCCCTGGTGACGGCAAAGGCCGCCGGCATGGATCTCAACACCGCCTATGAGGCGATCAAGATCAGTTCAGGAAATTCGTTTAGCCATGTCACCGAAAGCCAGGTCATTTTGAACGGCAGCCGCGATATTTCCTTTACCATGGATCTGGTGAAAAAGGACGTGGGCCTGTTTCAGGAGATCGCCGAGCGCAACAATGTGCCCCTGGAGATCAGCCCGATGATCGTGCAGATTTTTGACGATGGCATTGCCAAATACGGCCCGCGCGAACTGTCGCCCAATATCATTCGCCGCCTCGAAGACGCCACAGGCCTGTCCATTCTGGCCCCTGGCTTCCCGCAGGAAATGACCGATGACGAACCCGAAGAGCCTGGCCATGAGGTGATCCCCCAGGGCAAATAAGGCGCAGAATGACGCATGCGCCGAACCTGAGGCTCAGGCTGAGGGTGAGGCGGCAGAGGAAAAGGCGGCGGCGTCAGGGGGTTGACGCCGCCGCTTTCGTCTTCATCCCTTTCGGGGAAGGGAGAGACGCCAAAACAGTCTGGGAGGGAGGACTGTTAAAACTCATATAGGTCGGCCCGGAGCTATTTAAAGACCGGAGCGCGTTTTTGCATTTGCGCGGCGATTACTTCCATTTGTTCGGGTTTGCCGATCAACTTGACCTGTTCGGCACTCTCGCGCAGCAGCACTTCGGCTTGCGAGGCACCGGATTCCGCATACTCAATCATCCGTTTGGCGGCGCGCATGGCGGTTGGTCCCTTGCCCGCGATTTCTGTCGCCAGGGCCTGGGCGGCAGCCAGGGGATCGTCTGAGATGGAGGTCACCATCCCCCAGTCCGCAGCCTGCTGCGCAGAGATCGGCGTCGCCGTATAGGTCAGCTGGCGCAGCACATCAGAGCGCACCAATTTGGGCAACAGCGCCATGCCGCCCATATCGGGGATGAGCCCCCATTTCATCTCCATCACTGCCAGTTTGGTGTCGGGGGCGGCAATGCGGATATCGGCGCCCAGCGCCAGTTGCAAACCGCCGCCATAGGTGGCCCCCTGCAGGGCTGCAATCACCGGGATTTCCAGGCGGCGCCAGATCATCGATACCGCCTGCATCTCATTGGCATCGTGGTGGCTGCGCTCCATCAGCCAGGTCTCTGGATCAGACTGGCCCATCGACATAAAACTCATCAGGTCCAGCCCGGCGCAAAAGCTCTTGCCCTCGCCCGACAGCACCACCGCCCGCGCGTCCGAGTCCGCCACCTGCGCACCAGCGGCCAGGATGCCCTTGACCATGGCATCATCCAAGGCATTCATCTTGTCACCCCGCGTCAGCGTGACATGGGCAATATGATCTTTGATCTCTACGGAAACCCGCGCCATTGTGGCACCTCCAGACTATTTCATTTGCGCCAGACTGCCCCGATTGCTGCCTGTGATCCAGCCTAACGCCGGGGCAAAGCAGCCCCGGCGCCAGTCAGCTTGGCATCCCATCACGCCCTTAGGCATTACTGCATGGCAGGTAGATCACCGACCGCCCCGCGCCCAAAGCCACGTCCGTCCAGTGACATCACGTAAAACTGTTCCCCCACCTCCAGGGCGCTGGTGGTGACGCCCAACCGTCCTGTAGGGTCCTGCAGGTTGCGCAGGATATTGCCGCTTTCGTCAAATTGGATAACCATGCCCCGATGCACCGGAGCCGGGCGCACCAGATCTCCCAGCCGCCAGATGACCTTGCGCAAGAAGGGATAGGGCATCAGCTTTTCCGAGGGCAGGCGCGGGCTGGCAAAGGCCAGCCAAAAGGTTCCGTCTCCCTGGCGTTCCAGATTGTCGGGATAGCCGGGAAGATTGCCCAGAAACAGCTCCTGCTCGCCGGCCTTGTCACCGGTCAGCCAAAGCTTATGCACCCGCGCCCGACCGGTTTCATTGATCAGGAGGAAATCCTCATCCTGGGACAGGGCGACCCCATTGGTATAAACAAAGCCGCTGGCGATTTTCTCTACCCTGCCATCGGGCAGACGGCGGGCAACATAGCCACTGTCGGATTGCTCCCAGATTGTCATCACCGAGGTCGGTTTGGTCCCACCGAGTGTTTCCGGGTCAAAGCGATCCGACGAGTTGGAAAAATAGATCGTCCCATCGCGCGCGATATCCAATTGATTGGCATAGATAAGCGGCGCGCCCTCTACCTCTGTCACCAGGGTTTCCAGGCTGCCCGGTCCGGTCCAGCGCAGAATGCCGCGATAGCTGTCGGCAATATAAAGCGCCCCATCCGGCCCTGCTTTGAGCCCCAGCGGGCGCCCCCCGAGATCCTCAACCACCTGCGGGGCAGCACCGTCGATTCGGTACAGTTTTCCAGCCAGATCAGTGGTATAGACCTTGCCATCCGGCATAACCGCCAGGTCTTCGGGACCAACGGCCCCGTCTGGCAGCACAATCAGCTCCAGCGCCGCCATGGCGTCATTGGTTTCAAATTCACCGGTCAACGCAGGGGGCTGCAAAGGCCGATAGACCTGGGGGGTCAGGGGAACCGGCCAAAAGGCCAAATAGCCCAGGCCCAGGCCCAAGGCGAGCACCGCCAGCAAAGTCTTTCGCATTAAATATCTCCTTAAATTTGCGCCAGTCTGCTCTGGGTTGAAGCGACACGCAAGCCTTGCCGCAGGATGGCAATTTGCGCTATCTGCGCTGCATGAAAACGCCTCGCTATACCCCGCTTGCCCTGTCGCTGCCCTCCACCGTGCCTTTTGTCGGCCCCGAAACCCAGGAGCGCAGCCGTGGCAAAGCCTTTGCTGCCCGGCTCGGCGCCAATGAAAACATCTTTGGCCCCTCGCCACTGGCAATCAATGCCATGCAACAGGCCGCTGAAGAGATTTGGAAATATGGCGATGCCCAAAGCCATGATTTGGTCCAGGCGCTGGCCGCGCATCACGGTATTCTAGCGCAAAACATCCTAGTTGGCGAAGGTATCGACGGGTTGTTGGGCTATCTGGTGCGGCTGCTGATTGGCCCCGGGGATGCGGTTGTCACCTCGCAAGGCGCCTACCCCACCTTCAACTACCATGTGGCCGGCTTTGGCGGCACCTTGCATATGGTGCCCTATCGGGACGATCACGAAGACATCCAGGCGCTGTTTGCCAAGGCGGCTGAGGTGGATGCAAAACTGGTCTATCTCTCCAATCCCGACAACCCCATGGGCAGCTGGCACCGGGGGCAGGACATTGTCGCAGCATTGGCGGATCTGCCTGAGGGCGCTTTGCTTTTGCTGGACGAAGCCTATGTGGAATGTGCGCCGACAGGCACCGCGGCGCCGGTCGATATCGACGACCCTCGCGTGATCCGCATGCGCACCTTCTCCAAGGCCTATGGCATGGCCGGCGCCCGCGTGGGCTATGCGCTGGCGCAGGCAGATCTGATCCTTGCCTTCAACAAGGTGCGCAACCACTTTGGCATGAACCGCACGGCCCAGGCCGGGGCGCTGGCCGCCCTGCAGGATCAAAATTGGCTGACTCATGTTCAAGGTGAAATTGCCACCGCCCGCAACCATATCACCGAGATTGCTGCGGAAAACGGCCTCACCGCCCTGCCCTCGGCCACCAATTTTGTGGCGGTAGACTGTGGCAAGGACGGGGGTTTTGCCAAAGCCGTGCTGGATTCTCTTCTGGCGCAGGATGTCTTTGTGCGCATGCCCTTTGCGGCGCCGCAAAATCGCTGCATCCGGGTCAGCTGTGGCCCCGACGAAGACCTGGCGCTGTTTGCCGCTGCTCTGCCCGTTGCGCTTGCAGCGGCCCGCTCTGCCTGCGCTGCGGATATTGCCTCCTAGAGTTACGTCCAGCCCGTCGCCCAGCCGGTCACACAGGCAATTGCCCAGAAAGGCGACCCAATCGGGCAGCCCAATCAGACCGGCTGCAAAAATCGCGGTGGTTTTACCGGACTTTCATCCCTGGCGCGCTAAGTTCTAGGGGGAGACCCTCAGGAGGCCACGCCATGGACTATAATCAGGACAATAGAAATCCGCCGCAAACGGGCTCTGCCCAGGCGCCGGAACCGATTGATCTCTTTGCCGCCGCACTCTCCTTTATCGGCTTAAACCTGATGTGGGTATTCTTTGCCGGTTGGATGTTGTTTGGCATGGTGCCAGTGCTGATGTTCGCACTGTTTCTCAACCATCTCATCGACCGCCTCGAAGACCACCTGCAGCACCCCGACACCTGACGACCTGCTACCCGGTGCCCGCCAGGCAACGCCCAGGCGCACCCCGCGCGCCTGCTGTTCCCCCTGCTCAGGAGCCTGAGGGACACTGCACCGCAGGTGTGGCCACGCGGATCCAAACCATGAGGCCTGACCACCAAGCTCTAGCCCTGTGGTCAGGCACTGGCGCACACGCCGTAGGCGCCGCTTAGCCCTGCGCGCCCGCTGCCAAGGCCTGCGCCGCCGCGCTCAAGCCGCCAGCCCCATGGGGGATCTCCAGCGCCTGCATCCCGGTCTCGATGCCGCCCAGCAGCCCCATGATCATCTGACCGTTTACATGCCCCATATGACCAAGGCGGAAATAGCCGTGCCACGCAGGGCTGCCCGCGGGCGCCAAGCCCAGGCCAATCCCCAGCGTTAGCCCCAGGTTCTGCTCCAACCACGCGCGCAGCTCGCTGGCGCGCGGCGCAGGCAGCTGCAACGCCGTGACCGCATGCGAACGCAACGCAGGATCCGTTACATTCATCCGCAGCCCCTGCTCGGGCGCATCAATTTGCCCCCAGGTCTCACAGGCAGCCCAGATTGCCTGTGCCAGGGTGGCATGCCGGGCCCAGACCTGCTGCAGACCTTCGCCGTGGATCAGATCCAAAGCGGCGCGCAGCCCGTACAGGTGATGTGTCGGGGCGGTGCCGCCAAAATACTGGTAGAACTCCTGCGGGGTGGCCCGTGGGGTCCAATCCCAATAGCGGCTGATCCTTGGCAGGCGGGCGCGGGCCTCGGCCGCTTTGTCGTTGAAAAACACAAAGCTCACCCCTGCCGGGGTCATCAGCCCCTTCTGACAGGCCGCAACCATGACATCGACGCCCCAGGCATCCATTTCAAAACGGTCACAGCCCAAGGAGGCGATGCAATCCGTCATCAGCAAGGCCGGGTGCCCCGCAGCATCCATTGCCGCGCGCAGGGCCGCGATATCATTGCGAATGGAGCTGGAGGTATCCACATGCACCCCCAGAACCGCCTTGATGTCATGCACCTTATCCGCAGTCAGCCGCTCCGCCACCTGGGTTAGGTCCCAGGCCGCAGCCGTACCAAAATCAAGCACTTCAACCTCGATGCCCAGGGCCTCGGCCATTTCCGACCAGCCGATGGCAAAGCGCCCCGAGGCCGGCACCAACACCCGGTCCCCGGGCTGCAGGGTATTCATCAGCGCCGCTTCCCAGGCGCCATGGCCATTGGCGATATAGATCGCCACAAAATGAGCGGTGCCAGCCAAGGCCTTGAGATCCGGCACCAGACTGTCGGTGAGGGTCACAAGTTCGCCTGCATAAATATTGGGCGAAGGCCGATGCATTGCCTGCAGCACCCGGTCCGGGATCACGGAGGGGCCCGGAATGGCCAAATAGGGCCGACCGCCCGATGGGTTTGAGGTTGCACGCATCTGTATTGTCCCAAATAGGATCGGCCCCGCCTCCTGCGGCCCCCGACCAGGTGAATTTCGGGCTAACCCTAGCCTGCACTTTGGCGAGGTCAATTGCGGAAATCCCCTGTCTGCAGCCCGGCAATTGCTTTCAGCGCCGGGGGTGCGAGCGCCAAGAGGAGCAGCACAACGCTTGCACCCCGGCCACGAGCTGCTTAAATGGCCCAATCAAGTCACGAGAAGGCGCCAGATGACACCTCAGTTTCGACGCTCTCCAGCCGGGCAATCCCATTATGAGCAATGAACACACCTCCTCCCGCGAGCTGTTGGGCTGGCTTTGGCGCGGCTATCTGCGTCAGTACATGGGGCTCTTGGGCATCGCGGTTGTCTTTATGCTGGTCGAAGGCGCCACCATGGGCGCGCTTGGCTACATGATGCAGCCGATGTTCGATCTGGTCTTTGTCGCCGGCAATACCAATGCGCTGTTCTGGGTCAGCCTGGCCTTTCTGGCCATCTTCTCCTTACGTGGTATTTCCAGCGTCACCCAGAAGGTGCTGCTCAGCAAGGTTTCGCAGACCTCTGCTGCGGGTCTGCGCAAGGACATGCTGGCGCGTCTGATCCGTCAGGATCCCTCCTTTCACCAGTCCCATGCCCCCGGATTGCTATTGCAGCGGGTGCAAAGCGATGTCAGCGCGATCAATGCGGTCTGGCAGGCGATGATCACCGGTGCGGGCCGCGATCTGGTGGCTCTGGTCGCAGTGCTGAGTGTCGCCGTCAGCATTGATTGGCGCTGGACCGCCATTTTGCTCATTGGCGTTCCAGGGTTGTTGCTGCCGATCTCCCTGTTGCAGAAATATGTCCGCCGCAGGGCCTCGGAGGCGCGCGACCTTGGCGCTACCCTGGCCACCCGGCTGGATGAGATCTTTCATGGCATCGTGCCGATCAAGCTCAACAATCTCGAAGAGTATCAACTCAAGCGGTTCTCCGATCACACCGACAATTTTGTCAAAGCCGAGGTGAAATCCGCCTTTGGCACCTCGGCGATCTCCGGCATGACCGATATTATGGCCGGTGTCGGCTTTATGGCGGTGCTGCTCTATGGCGGCTCTGAAATCATTGCCGGCGAAAAGTCCGTTGGCCAATTCATGAGCTTCTTCACCTCAATTGGTCTTTCCTTTGAGCCCATGCGCCGTCTGGCCAATATCTCCGGCATCTGGCAGGCCGCCGCCGCCGCCCTGGAACGGATCAAGGCGCTGATGGATGCGCCAATCCTGCTCACCTCCCCCGACAGCCCCAAACCCGCCCCCCAAGGCCTGCCTGGCATTCACCTGAAAGATGTCACGCTGAATTATGGCGAGGCGGAAATCCTGCGCGCGCTGACACTTGACGCCGAAGCGGGCAAGACCACCGCCCTGGTGGGCGCCTCCGGGGCTGGTAAATCCACCATTTTCAACCTGTTGACCCGCATGGTCGATCCTCAGCACGGCACTGTGCAGATCAATGACACCAGCGTTGCCGATCTGGCCACCAAAGATCTGCGCGGCATGTTTTCCGTGGTCACCCAAGAAGGCCTGCTGTTTGACGAAACCCTGCGCGAAAACATCGTTCTGGGCCGTACCGATGTCAGCGATGAGGACCTGCAAAAAGCACTGGAAGACTCCCATGTGGCGGATTTTCTGGAAAAGCTGCCTGATGGGTTGGAGACCCTCGTGGGTCCGCGTGGCTCAGCGCTTTCCGGCGGGCAACGCCAGCGGGTGGTGATTGCCCGCGCCCTGTTGCGCGATACGCCGGTACTGTTGCTGGACGAAGCCACCTCGGCGCTGGATGCACAGTCCGAAAAGGTGGTGCAACAGGCGCTGGACAGCCTCGCAGGTGGGCGCACCACCCTGGTGATCGCCCATCGCCTGTCCACCGTGCGCAACGCCGACAAGATCATCGTGATGGAGCGGGGTCAGGTGGCCGATCAGGGCACCCACCAGGAGTTGATCGAACGCGGTGGCATCTATGCCGATCTCTACCGGTTGCAGTTTCAGGATGGCAAAACCCTGCTCGACCCAAAAGGCATGGCCGCGCAGCAGCCTACAGCCCGGGCACAGGAGCAAACGGTCCCAAATGGCTGGATCCGGCGCTTGATGACGCGGATCCTGGGCTGACCCCGGCCGCCCTTCCCGGCGCGGCGCTAAACCGAGTAGCGGCTATTTTTGATAGTCGCGCGCCAGTTTGTCGGGTTCAGCCCCCAGGAAATAGCGCATCAGGGTCCAGAGATTGCCCGCACCGCGGAGCAGCCAGCCATCGCGTTGATAGCGCGCGGCGCTGGTCAGGGCGGTGATCGGTAGCGCCGTCAGGCCGGTGAGGCGGCGCACCAGGGCCACATCCTCCATCAAGGGCTGATCGGGGTATTCTCCGGCCGACACATAGACCGCACGCGGGATCAGAAGCCCCTGATCGCCATAGGGCAGCCCAAAGACCCGCGCCCGAAAGTTTGCCCAGCCTGCCACCCATGCGGGCCAGGCTCCTTTGGTGCGAAATTTCAGTTGGAAATAGCCAGGCTGTCCCACGTCTCCCGCGCCCGCCTGCAGATGTGCCGCCACCGCTGCAGCCCAGCCCGGGGCCAGGTGCGTATCCGCATGCAGCACCAGCAACCACTCCCCTCGGGCAGCAGCACAGCCCCGGCGCAGCTGCCCACCGCGCGATGCAGCGCCGCTGACCAGCTCCGCCCCGGCCTCTTCTGCCAGTTGCAGCGTTGCATCGTCAGAGCCGCCATCGCTGATCACCAGCTCCCGGATCAGCCCCTCCGCCAGCCCCTCCATCAAAGCTTCCAGGCAGCGCGGCAGCTCGGCAGCCGCATTCAGGGTGGGTATCACGACAGTAATCGGCGCGGGCATGGTGTTTTCCTGGTTCAACTCAGATCTCATTCCTATATCACTAGGCTACGGGATATAGGAATGGGCTTGACCATACCTCGACGGACAGGCCCGCCCTGAGACTAAGACCACACCACCGCCCACAGGCATGAATGCCCGGGCAGCTTTGGAGACCACAGCATGCGCGCGCGCAAAATTCTTCGCCTATCCGGGGCAGATGCCCGCGATTTTCTACAGGGGCTGATCACCAGTGATGTCAGCAAGATTGACCAGGGTTTGGTCTATGCCGCCCTGCTGACGCCCCAGGGCAAATATCTCGCCGATTTCTTTCTGGCAGCCGATGGCGCGGATGTGCTGCTGGATGCAGATGCGGATCAGGCCGAGGCCCTGCTCAAGCGGCTCACCATGTATCGTTTGCGCTCCAAGGTCGACATCACCCCAACTGACCTACAGGTGATGCGCGGCACCGGCCCCGCCCCCGCAGGCGCCCTGGCGGATCCGCGCCATGGGGATCTCGGCTGGCGGCTGATCGGAACCCAGGGCGGCGAAGATGACAGCGACTGGGAGGCGCTGCATGTTGCCCATTGCATCCCGCGCAGCGGTATCGAGCTGGGACCGGACAGCTATATTCTGGAGGCCGGATTTGAGACCCTGAACGGGGTGGATTTCCGCAAAGGCTGCTATGTCGGACAAGAGGTAACCGCCCGCATGAAACACAAGACCGAGCTGCGCAAAGGGCTGCGCGTGGTGGAAATCAGCGGCGCAGCGCCTGTGGGCAGCGACATCACCGCCGGTGGAAAGGTGGTCGGAACCCTGTTCAGCCAATCCGGTGGCCGCGCGATTGCCTATCTGCGCTTTGACCGCGCCAAGGAAGAGATGGCCGCAGGCGAGGCCCAGTTGCACTGGCAGACCTGACGGGCTAGGCTCTATTTCTCGACAGACTGCAAATTTTTTCTCGCCTTATCATTTTGTTACACCTTTACATCCAAGCCTGTTCCCTAGGACGGCTCCTCTCTCTATTTTCCCCAGAGAGGTACGTTTCAGCAAACCTATTTTCTCGGAGTCCCCATGCGCCGCCATTGCCTTGCTCTTGCCCTGACCATCCTGCCAGCCCTGCCCGCCACAGCCCAGTACTGGGAATTTGGCGACTGGCGTGTCTTTGTTGAAACACATGAATCCACCGAACACACCAGCCATACCTGCACCGCCTCGACCGGTGGCGATGGCGACCCCTCGCTGCGATTGTCGGTCTATGATCTGGATGGCGGCCCTCCTGATAGCTATCCAGCGCCAACGCTCTACGAATCCGCCGTCCGCGGCTATCCTACGCAGGTGCAAAACGGCCAGGCGGTGGGCTTTGTCTTTGACCAGCAAGCCGCCTTTTATGCCATCGCCAATGGCTATTTTGACGCCGAAGGCTTTGCCCAGGCTGAAGCCGCCCCGCGCTGGCAAGACACTATCAACATGCTGCGCTGGATGAAGACTGGCCAGTCCATTGATATCCGCACAGTCCAGCCCTACGGCCCCGGCCAGCCGGTCATGCAGGCCTCGCTGCGAGGATTTACCGCCGCCTATGGCAAGATGATGGATGAATGTGGTTTCTCGATCGAGATCACCGATCCCAGCTAACAGCTGGACCCGGTCCCAGTTCGTGCCACCGGCAGTGTTTCTGACAGCCTTACCCCCAGAAGTCTGGCACTCGGAGGCAGGTTTTGCCTTGGGTCAGAAATCCCCCGGCGCGCATTGCAGGCAGGTCAGCCCCTCTGCGCGCCACAGATCCACCACCGAGCTGCGATCATCCACAACGATCCAGGGCTCAAAGCCATCCGCCCGCATCTCTGCCAGCAACAGCCGCTTCACATCCGGGTCGCTCATTTCGTCCTGTCCCGTTGGTCGCAGATAAAGCGCATCACAGGCCAGGTCGTTTGCCGCCAGCCAGGCCTGGGTGTACTCTGTCCAGCCTGCGGGGCGCCCGGAACAGATTACGATGGTTTCGCCCACCTGTTTGAGCCGCCGCAGCAGATGCGCAACGGGGGCGATGACTTCGGCCTCGGCCATGGCCTGATGAAAGGCCTCCCAGTTCTTTACCTCGCCATGCACCAGATGCCCCAGCCGCGGCGCATCAAATTGGGCAAGGGTGCCATCGACATCAAAAACGACACAGGGCCGCCCGGTTTCAGAGCGCATGTGCAACCTCCTTATGGCTATCATTCACCCAGACAAACGAAATCGGATGGGCGTTTGGCGCGCGGGCGCCGGTGTTGTGTTGTCCCGCCAACAGGCGGGTGGCGCGGATCACCCCGGAATGACAGACCAGAACCGGCAGGCGGTCTTGCGCCTGCGCACAGCACGCGGTTATGGCCTCGGCCACCCGGATGATCATCTCTGACCAGTCTTCGCCGCCTTCCGGCCGCCCCGCGCGCGGTGGCAGCTTTGCCAGCGGCGCGCCTTCAAACTGGCCCCAGTCTCTTTCTCGCAGGCCGGGGTGGCAGTGGAATTCCTGATCCGGAAACCCCAGCTGACAGGTCTGTTGTGCGCGCTCCAAGGGGCTGGAAAACAGCGCAATGGCGCCCGGCCATGGATGCCCGCGCAAAGCCCGCGCCTGCTGGCGGCCCAAATCCGTAAGCGAAACATCCAACCGCCCGGCGATAATACTATCGCGGTTTGCGGTGGTCTGCCCATGGCGGATCAGGCAAATGCTCTGCGGTGGCAGCTTTGGCCAGGATGGGGAGGCCGCGCTCATAGCGGGATACTCTCATGCATAAAGACCTCGGCGCCCAGCCCCTCTTCCACCAGATAATCCTCGGGGCTGATACAAAAGGCGGGGGCAAAGCGTTTTGCCCCAAGGCGGCGCAGCATCTTGATCTGATCCCCCAGCGGAGGGTGCACATTCCAGCGTTGGAAATAGCCGCCGGGCACTGCGCAGATGCCACGGGCATGGGCGGTCATATGGCCAGTGAAAATCACATGGGCATCGCGCCCCAACCGGCCACTTTCTCGCCAGGCCCGCACATAGCCCCAGGCCGCGCCCCCATCCGCATTGGGGGTGTCGCAGATCAAAAACCGTGCCTGCTCCAGATCGCCGCGCTGCAGCAGCGGTGCAATCTCCTGCGCCCGCGGGCTTAGACCGCCGCGCGCCAGCGCTGCCGTCAGTGCAGCGCGGCATTCCGGGTCAAGGATCACCGCCTCCACCCCAAAACGCTGCACCAGATGCAGTGCCATTTCCCCGGCCCGTCCCGAGGGCGGCACCGGCAGCAGGATCTGCCCTGGCAACTGGTCGATCAACTGATCCAAAGCGGCAAAGCGTTCGCGCTGCGCAACCGGATCCAGCTGGTAAGAGCAATCCAGAATGGCCGTCGCTGCGGCGGGCGGCGGATCAAAGGCAAACCAGTTGGATTCCTCGGACCAATCGCCGGAGTAAAACAGCCCCGCGCCAATATCAAAATGCATCCAGATGCCGCCCAGCGCATGCCCATTGCGGCCGGTGGTCAGGCGAATGCCACCAATCAGCACCTCGCCCTGTTCCGGCAAGAGCCGCACCTCTGCCGCCGGGGGCAGCGCCTGCGCCGTCTGCGCCGTGGCATAGATCGGCAGACCTGCCTCAACCGCATAGGCGGCACCACCGATATGGTCGATATGGTCATGGGTGATAAACACCGCATCTGCCCCAACCAGCCAGGCCGGGTCAAAATGTGCGTTGGCCTCTGGTCCGAACCCGCAGTCCAACAACCAGGTTTTGCCCTCAACACAGAGGCGCATACAGGCTGGGCCTTTGTCGCCAATGCCCGACAATACTTCAATCGTGTTCATCTAGTCCTCGCAAAACGCCCAGGGAGTTCCAATGCTGAGCCCTAGCTGGCTGCCCTCAGGGTAGCGCACCCGGCTTTCGGCCATCAGCTCGGCCCCCTCGGGGGTTCGAAGCATGAGCCGATAGCGCCCGCCCAGATAGGTGCTGCGGGTCACTGCAGCCCGCAGATCACCGGTTTCGGTTATGGTGATATCTTCGGGGCGCAGGCAGAGATGGTTGGGCCGGTCCGTGCTGGTCTGCACCGAGATCTGCGTGCCCAAAAGCCGCGCCGCGCCCTGCCCCTTGCCCCTGCCCGGGGTAAAATCGCTGATCGGCAGCACTGTGCCCTCGCCCACAAAGCCCGCGACAAAGCGATTGCAGGGCCGACTGTACAGCGCCTCCGGGGTGTCGAACTGTACGATGCGCCCCTCATTCATCACCGCGATCCGGTCGGCCATCGCCATGGCCTCGGCCTGATCATGGGTCACATAGACCATGGTGGCGCCGGTACGGTGGTGGAAATCCAAAAACACCTCCTGCATCGAGGCCCGCAGCGCCACATCCAAATTGGCCAGGGGTTCATCCAGCAAAACCGCCTGCGGGTCCGACACCAGGCAGCGCGCCAGGGCAACCCGCTGCCGCTGCCCCCCGGACAGATCCGCAGG
>Ga0316204_10007858_pt1 | contig 15267 bp, 14 predicted proteins | sample 6monrhotite_MG_2_FD_205661 | JGI IMG/M metagenome (GOLD analysis project Ga0316204, IMG submission 205661) | Microbial mat bacterial communities from mineral coupon in-situ incubated in ocean water Damariscotta River, Maine, United States -... | ecosystem: Environmental > Aquatic > Marine >...
GACATGGGTAACACTCCCATGGCTCAACTGTATCGTGATTCCGATATCAATCAAGCCACGGGATGACGTTATCATTAGAGGCACTGGATGATGTTGTTGCTTTCTTGGATTCCGTATAAGTGCCCTTTGGGTGCAAATACGGGACAACGTGCATTTTTTGTAAGTTTAACTGGTCACTTTGTTAGGATATTCACATAAATCGACGATCGGGCAGGTCGTACATTTGGGTTTTCGTGCAACGCAGATATAACGACCATGTAGGACCAGCCAATGATGTGCGTCATGCAGATATTTTTTGGGGATCACTTTTAGTAATTTTTTTTCTACGGCTAGCGGCGTGTCACCGGGTGCCAATCTCGTGCGATTGCTCACACGAAAAATATGTGTGTCGACAGCAACTGTATCGTGCCCGAAAGCCGTATTTAAAATCACATTCGCTGTCTTGCGTCCTACGCCCGCAAGCGCTTCAAGTCCTGCACGTGTGTGTGGCACTTCGCTTTCATGTTGTTCGATGAGTTGCTTGCAGGTCTTAATGATGTTTTTGGCTTTGGTGTTATAGAGGCCGATGCTTTTAATATATCGCTTTAATCCAGTTTCTCCGAGTTTCAGTATCTTTTCGGGTGTGTTTGCCACTTTAAATAAAGGCTTCGTAGCTTTATTAACGCTGATATCGGTGGCTTGCGCAGATAAAATGACAGAGACGAGTAATTCAAATTCCGTAGCGTAGACGAGCTCTGTTGTTGGGCTGGGATTGTGTTGTTGTAGTAAGGCGAAAATCTTTTCACGCTTGGTTTGGTTCATAGTTTTTAGCTGTCCTTATTTTTTCTTGCGATTGCAGCTTGTATAGCCGCTTTACGATCATTTGACGAACCTTTTTTGGGTACTTCCATATCCCAACGTTTTGTGGCTAAACGTCGCTTGTGTTTTTCAAAACGTTCACGCGATTGTTCGCGAATCTCATGTGCATCGTTGTATTTGGGGTGTGGTAATAGGTCAATGCAATCAACCGGACAAGGCGGAACGCAGAGTTCGCAGCCGTTGCAGATATCGGTGAGGACAGTATGCATTTTTTTTCCGGAACCGATAATCGCATCGACGGGGCAAGCTTGGATGCATTTGGTGCAGCCAATGCATTCGTGTTCGCGTATCACGGCGTGTGTGATAGTTTTTGTTTTTTTCTGCATCCCAGATTCTAATGCTGTCGCATCTTGCTTTGTGATGGCAGCAATTTCGCGCAGTGTCTTAATGCCACCAGGTTCACAGCGATCAATGCGTTCACCCTTGTTTACGATAGCTTCAGCATAAGGCAGGCAGCCTTGATAGCTACAAAGTTCGCATTGGGTTTGGGGGAGGATAGCGTTGATGCTGTCGATGTTTTTTTGCATTTTTTACGGATCATTTGAATGGGGTGAGCAATCCTAACAAGAATAGGTTTTATATGAAATATTTGGCATACAATCTCCGGTATTATTTGAAAATTAGTACTAATAATGGTATCATTATAGATATAAGAAAAGATTGGTTTAAGTAAGGGAAGTGGTGATGGGGAGCCAGATAAATGACTTAGTTGAAAAGATGCGTCATCATCCTAAAGGGCTGCGCTTTACTGAGTTAGTAAAAGTTTGTGATCATTACTTTGGGAGTGCAAGGACAAGGGGTACGAGCCATCGCGTTTATAAGATGCCTTGGTCAGGGGATCCACGGGTGAATATTCAAAACAGCAAAGGCAAGGCAAAGGTCTACCAAGTTAAGCAAGTTTTACAGGCCATCGATAAACTAGAGCGAGGTTAGCATGTTTGAGAAGTATACATATCGTATTATTTGGTCAGATGAAGATGGTGAGTATGTTGGCCTGTGTGCTGAATTTCCAAGTTTAAGTTGGCTGAGCTCCACTCAAGATGGTGCTTTTAAAGGAATTCGCAATCTTGTTAAGGACGTTATAAAAGATCTTAAGAAGGATAAAGAGCCATTACCAGAGTCACTATCTGCAAAGAGATATAGTGGAAAATTTGTAGTGCGAGTACCTCCTGATCTGCATCGAGAGTTAGTTATTGAAGCCAATGAAGCGCACATTTCTTTAAACCGTTATGTTAGTGACAAGCTCGCGAGTCGTAATGCAATAAGTACGCGTCATAGAAAAGAAGCGGGATAGATATACGCTTACCGTTGTTTATTTAGTTGTTGTGAAAGGTTCGATATCTTCCGGTGCGACACGTTGCATTAAGGGTTTGAATTTTTCGATGTTGTGATCGAGTAATGGTGCGTTGCGATCATCCCACATCAACGGCGTGACGTTGAGGAAGCTTTCTACACGTGCGACAGTCGCAGGCAGAATGGGTTTTAGGTAAATCGATAGTTGTCTGAAGAGATTTAAACCTTGTGTGCAGATAAGATGTACGTCGTTTTCCTTGCCATCTTCTTTAGCTAAGGACCAAGGTTTGTGGTGATCGATATATTGATTCGCACGATCAGCGAGCGCCATAATTTCGCGTACCACTGGGTTGTAATTTAAAGCATCGTAGTCTGTTGCGATTGCTTCGCCGGCTTTTGCAAAATCTTCGAATAAACTTGGATCGTGTAATTCGCTAGCGAGCTTGCCATTAAATTTTTTGGTGATAAATCCTGCACACCGGCTAGCGAGATTGACATACTTTCCAACTAGGTCGGCATTCACGCGTGCAGAGAAATCAGCAAAGTTTAAGTCGATATCTTCGACTTGGTTGGTGAGCTTTGCAGCGTAGTAGTAGCGTAGGTATTCTGGATTTAAATGTGCCGTGTAAGCTTTTGCAGTAATAAAGGTGCCGCGTGATTTAGACATCTTCTTGCCGTTTACGGTTAAAAAGCCGTGCGCAAAAATCGCAGTAGGCATGCGGTACTTCGCGCCGTGCAACATGGCAGGCCAAAATAAAGCATGGAAGTAAACGATATCCTTGCCGATAAAATGATAGAGCTCTGTTTCTGATCCTGATTTCCAGTAGTCATCAAAATTAATATCAGGGCGACGCTCGCATAAGTTTTTTAAGCTGGCCATATAACCAACGGGTGCATCCAACCAGACATAAAAGTATTTGCCCGGCGCATCTGGAATTTCAAAGCCAAAATATGGCGCATCACGTGAAATGTCCCAGTCTCTTAAACCATCAGTAAACCATTCTTTGAGTTTATTAACGACGTGAGCTTGTAAGCGGTCTTCATCTAGCCATTGTTTGAGTAGTTTGGTGTAATTGCCCAGCTTGAAAAAATAGTGCAGCGATTCTTTTTCAATGGGTGAGGCACCAGATAAAGCGGAGCGTGCATTTGTTAATTCCGTTGGGCTATAAGTCGCGCCGCAAGATTCACAGTTGTCGCCGTACTGATCTTCTGTGCCACATCGTGGGCAATCTCCACGGATAAAACGATCAGCTAGAAAAATAGATTTCTCAGGATCATAGGCTTGTGTGATTTCTTGTGTGGTGATATCACCGTTAGCTTTAAGTTGTTTGTAAATTGCTTGGGAGAGGGCTTCATTTTCAGTGGAATGTGTCGTATAAAAATTATCAAAGTCAATCAGGAAGTTTTGAAAGTCTTGGCTGTGATCTGCATGGACTTGCTTGATTAAAGTTTCGGGTGTGATGCCTGCTTTCTCAGCAGACAGCATGATCGCTGTCCCATGTGCATCGTTTCCGCAGACAAACAGGCAGTCGTGTCCCTGCATCTTTTGGAAGCGTGCCCAAATGTCCGCTTGGATCGCTTCAACCAAATGTCCAAGATGAATCTCACCGTTGGCATAAGGTAATGCGATGGTCATTAAAATTTTGCGTTGCTTATTCCGTTCCATGGGCATGCATCATACCGGATATCTGGTATGATGGGCAGCCAAAATTCGGAGACAAATGTGAACGACATACATCTTAGTAAACCGCAGCGCGAAGTCATCCCTGGTGTGCAGCACACGGTGGCAATTGCGTCTGGAAAAGGCGGTGTTGGCAAGTCGACGACAACCGTAAATTTGGCTCTGGCATTGGCAGCACAAGGTGCGCGTGTCGGTCTTCTCGATGCAGATATTTATGGGCCGAATCAGCCAAAAATGCTGGGCGCTAATCAGCAGGCAGAGAATGAGTCGAAGCGCTTATTGCCTATAGAAGCGCATGGTTTGAAGACGATGTCCATTGGCTACTTGATAGATACTGATACGCCAGTTGTATGGCGTGGTCCGATGATCGCTAAAATGCTAGAGCAATTGTTGCGGGATACGGCGTGGGGTGAATTGGATTACTTGTTGATTGACTTACCACCGGGTACGGGTGATGTGCAACTAACTTTATCAAAACGTTTTCATGTGGATGGTGCGTTGATTGTTACGACGCCACAGGATGTTGCTTTGTTAGATGCGCGAAAAGCCTTGGAGATGTTTCGCAAGGTGGATGTGCCTGTTCTCGGTGTGATTGAAAATATGAGTATGCATGTATGTTCACAGTGTGGTCATGAAGAAGCATTGTTTGGTGCTGGGGGTGGTGAGCGCTTAGCAACAGATACTGGTTTGGACGTGTTGGGTCGCTTGCCGCTATTGTTATCGATTCGTGAAGCGAGTGATGCGGGGTTGCCGATTGTTAAAGCGGATCCGGATTCTCCAGCGACGCATGTGTATTTTGAAGTTGCTCTGCGATTGAAAGAGATTTTAGAAAAAAAACGGAAGTCCAAGTTAAAAGCATTTCCGGATATTGTTGTGGGTTGACTGTGTCATCGCGAGGAGCGTAAGCGACGAAGCGATCTCCTGATTGCATTGAAATTTACTTTAATATACGTTGATTTATTAATTAAGGGGTTTATACATGAGTATTAAATCAGACAAATGGATTAGACACATGGCGGCGACGAAGGAAATGATCTCGCCATTTTCATCTGAACAAGTGCGTTACCAAAACGATGAAAAGATTGTTTCCTATGGCACCTCCAGTTACGGATATGATGTGCGTTGCGCCAACGAATTTAAAGTATTCACTAATATTAATTCTGCTATTGTCGATCCTAAAAAATTCGACCAGAGTAGTTTTTTAGATATTCGTGCGGATGTTTGTATTATTCCACCCAACTCATTTGCTTTGGCGCGCACGGTTGAGTATTTCAAAATTCCCCGCAATGTATTGACGATTTGTTTGGGTAAATCCACTTATGCACGTTGTGGTATTATCGTTAATGTCACGCCACTCGAACCTGAGTGGGAAGGGCATGTGACTTTAGAGTTTTCCAACACCACCACTTTGCCAGCGAAGATCTATGCGAACGAAGGTGTCGCGCAGATGATTTTTCTTGAGTCCGATGAGGTTTGTGAGACTTCTTATGCTGATCGAGGCGGAAAATATCAAGGGCAAAAAGGCGTGACGCTGCCGCAAACTTGATTTTGATTAGTTGACAGCGCAATGCTGTATCATTAATCTATCTCTGCGCTGATTTGAGTGACAGCTTGCGGGCGCTTCGGAAGGATCCGATAAAACGGCTAAAGCGGGTGAAAGGGCCACCGCTATGTCGGTGGTTTTTTTTTGCCTGGAAGATTTTCATGATCACACTAAAGAATGTTAATAAGCATTATGAATCAAAAGCTGGGCGTATTGCTGCTTTAACTGATATTAATTTATCAGTGGCGCCTGGTGAAATTTGTGGCGTGATTGGTAAAAGTGGTGCTGGCAAAAGCACTTTAATTCGTTGCGTTAATTTATTGGAGCGACCCAGTAATGGTTCTGTGATTGTTGATGGTCAAGATCTCACGAAATTATCCCAGTCTGAATTGCGTCAAGTACGTCATCGTATCGGTATGGTCTTCCAACATTTTAATTTATTGTCCACTCGAACTGTTTATCAGAATGTTGCGTTGCCATTGCAGTTATTAAAAAAAGACAAGCGTGAAATTGATCAGGCAGTATTGTCTTTGTTGGAATTGACTGGATTAAAAGACAAAGCGCAAGCCTATCCCAGCCAGTTGAGTGGGGGTCAAAAGCAACGTATCGCTATTGCGCGAGCATTAGCAACCCAGCCTAAAGTTTTATTATGTGATGAGATGACATCTGCATTAGATCCAGAAACAACGACATCTATTTTAGAATTGATCAAAGGCATCAATCAAAAAATGAATTTGTCGATCTTATTAATTACTCATGAGATGCACGTGATTAAATCGATTTCGGATCACGTTGCCGTAATTGATGAGGGGCGTATTATTGAAAATACCGATATTGTTTCTCTTTTTAAGGATCCAAAGACGCCTGTTGCAAAACGTTTTACTGAATCCATCATGAGTCATGAGTTACCGAAATTGTTAAGCCAACAATTAAAAACGACACCGGTGACTGATGGACATACCGTTATTCGAGTCACATTTAAAGGGCATGCTGCTGCGGAGCCGGTGATTTATCATCTTGTTAAAACATATCAAGTTCAAATTAATATTCTGCAAGCCAATTTAGAGTATCTGCATAATGAAACAATTGGGATGATGGTTGCTACCATTAATGGTGGTCAAGAAGAAACGGAACGTGCATTGTGTGCGTTGCGCGATAAAGATTTAAGTGTTGAGGTATTAGGTTATGTCGCCACAGATGATTGGGTTCTTAGTTAGCGCTACGTGGGAGACGATCGAAATGGTCGTGATTTCCTGTGCTATTGCGGTGGTTTTTGGGTTGCCGCTCGGTGTTATATTGTTGGTTACACGCAAGCATCATGTGTTGGAGGGTGTGACCATCAATCGCGTGATTGGCATGATTGTTAATGCTATTCGATCTATTCCTTTTATTATTTTGCTGGTGGCTATTACGCCGTTTACACAATTGGTTGTGGGCACCTCTATTGGTACGGTAGCTGCGATAGTGCCTTTGGCTGTTGCGGCAATTCCTTTTTTTGCGCGTATCGTTGAAAGTGCGATGAAAGAAGTACCTGCTGGCTTGTTAGAAGCATCACAGGCGATGGGTGCTTCGCCGATGCAAATTATTCGTTATGTATTGATTCCAGAAGCGATGCCAAGCATGATACGAGGTATTACGCTAACCTTGATTACTTTGGTAGGTTATTCAGCGATGGCTGGTGCGATCGGTGGGGGTGGTTTGGGTGATTTGGCTATTCGATATGGTTACCAGCGTTTTGAAATTTCAGTTATGGTTGCCACGGTGTTGATTTTAATCGTGATGGTGCAAGGCTTGCAATTGATAGGTGATGGTCTAGCTAATCGCTTGTCACATCATGAAAATTAGGGAGAATAAGATGTTCAAAAAGGTGTTAGGTGTATTGTTGGGTTTATCATTGCTTGGACTTTTTGCTTGTTCGCAAAAAGAAGCAGCGAATACAGTGAGTGTAGGTACGATTGCTGGCCCTGAAACACAGCTTATGCAAGTTGCCAAAAAAGTCGCGAAAAAACGTTATGGCCTCAATATTAAAATTGTGACATTTTCAGATTACTTAACACCGAATACTGCATTGAATGAAGGCAGCATTGATGCGAATGCTTTCCAGCATCTTCCTTATTTAAAAGCACAAATAAAAATGCATCGCTATAAAATTATCCCTATCGCTAAAACCTTTTTGTATCCCATGGCTTTGTATTCTCAAAAAATTAATAAGCTTAGTCAGTTAAAGGAAGGAGCAAAGGTTGGTATACCTAATGATCCAAGCAATGAAGCACGCGCACTGCTATTACTACAAAGTGCGAAACTTATTCGCTTACGTCATGGTGCTGGCATTAACGCAACGCCACTAGATGTTGTTGAGAACCCCAAGAAGTTGAAATTTGTCGCTTTGGATGCAGCAGAATTACCGCGGGTATTGAGTGATGTTGCGATTGCGGCGATTAATACAAACTACGCTGTACCTTCGGGTTTGTCGCCGTCGAAAGATGCTTTATTTGAGGAGAGTACGAAATCACCGTACACCAATATTATTGCAATACGTCCGAGTGAAAAAAATGCGAAAAAAATAAAAGAGCTTGTTGCTTCTTTCCAATCAGAGCCTGTCGTCAAGGAAGCGAAAAAGCTGTTTGGCGATGCGGCGATCCCGGGGTTTAAGGTTAAAATACCGAAGTTTTGAAATGCTAATTCTCTAAATACTCGTCATACCGCGACTTGATCGCGGTATCTACTGTCTTAAAAATCAAATCATTTAAGACTAAATTCTGCTCGACTCCCATGGAGTTTCGTTTTTTACCATGGCATTCATCATGATCAACATTTTCCTCATCACTGCCACTAAAGCCACCTTCTTTTTTTACCTTTAGCCAGCAAGCGTTGGTAAATAATCTGCATTCTCGGGTTATGTCTGGAAGCTACTAGGGCTGCCATATAAAGTGCCTTGCGCACATAAAACCTTCCTCTGCTAATCGACCGATAGCCCTGTTTTTTGCCACTATCTTTTGTTTGGGGCGCAACACCCACTAACGCACTAATTTCTTCTCGACTTAACTAACCCAGCTCAGGCAAATTACTCACCAGCAAAGTAGAAATTTCATCACCAATTCCTTTAACCGTTTTTAATAAGGTTCTTTTCGCCTCCAGCGCTTCATCTTTAGCAATGAAACTCTCTAACGACTCTTCTATCATCGCTACTTCTTTTTGAAGCGCTTTAATCATTCGTTTAAGTGAACGAGCAATCTGCTTATTTAAATAAACATGATTCAATCTATGCTGCTCTCTTTCTATCTGATCTTTCAACTGAGTCTTACGTGCTGATAACTCTTGTATTTCTATTTGTTGTTCGTTTATTGATTGATCAGAAACAACGTCCACCTGCTCGCCATACAACGATAGCATTCGTGCATCTATACGATCTGTTTTAGCAAAATAGCCTTTGCTTTTTCCAAAATAATGCACCTTGTTCGGATGCGCCTTATGATAAGGACGCCCCTGACGCAATAAATAAAGCTGCAATGTTTTTTCGTACCCACCTGTCGCTTCAAAGACAATGAGCTCAGGAGAGCACAATTTAGCGAAACTATTTTTCATGAAACTATGAATACTGCTTTGTGTATTTTTTATCACAAAATCCTTCTTTATCCCCGATATATGAATATCAAGCTTGTCTTTTGACACATCTATTCCTACAATCATACTCGTTCCTTGTTAGTTAATGTCAGGATGGTTTTACGAACTCTGAGGTTCAATCTACTGTTCGACATTTAATTAACCTAAATAAAAGCTAGCGTATCAGGATACCCACGTTCTTCGAGAACTATCCAGTTATTCATACTGCTAGCTTCCGCCAAACGGGTTGTACTGCCCGTTTGGTTTATTTAGTCTAAATCTGACCTAATGACAATAGGGTTTCAAGATACCATCTAGTGTCTCGCGATTGTCCTGGATCCCGTGGTCAAGTGTATGAGTTCGGGACATAGGTAACAGTTGTACCGGGACATGGGATGACGACGAATGGGCCACGGGATGACGGGAGTTGGTAACCACGCAATGACGTGCTTCTTTGAGGTTATTACGCTTGTCTTGCTTTATCGCACTTGGTTTAGTATTTCGATGCCCCCGCTTATTGCATGCGCGGCTCCGTTTAAAGTATGCAAAACATTCAAAGCATCACGATGCCCGCATAGCCATTGCCACCTTCGAGCGTGTAGATCGTTTTAAAATCCCCATAATAAAACGATCTACCTCGTTGAGCGCAGTAAGATTTACGCCAGTTTCTATGCCCAACCCATTCAATAAATAAAGCACATCTTGCGTAGCGACGTTACCACCTGCGCCAGGTGCGTAGGGACAGCCACCCAAACCGCCGAGTGAACAGTCAATCTTTTGTATGCCCGCTTGTAAACAGGCGTAGATATTTGCGAGTGCCTGCCCGTAGGTATCATGAAAATGTACGGCTAATTTTTCGGTTGGTATGTGTTGGTTTACCGCCTGAATTAAGGCTAGCGCTTTTTGTGGTGTGCCTACGCCAATCGTATCGCCGAGTGAAATTTCATAGCAGCCCATTTTAAATAAACGATCGGCAACAGTTGCGACTTGTTCGATGGTAATGTCACCCTCATAAGGGCAGCCTAATACGCAAGAGACATAAGCGCGTACGGGTATGTTTTTTGCATGGGCTTTTTTGGTGATTTGTTCGATGCGTAAGAGGCTTTCTTCAATGCTGCAGTTCGTGTTCTTTTGAGAAAAAGTTTCAGAAGCAGCCGTGAAAACGGAGATCGTTTTTACGCCGGCAGCAACTGCAGCATCAAAGCCTTTTTCATTGGGAACCAAGACAGGGTAATCAATATTCGGTTCTTTCTGGATGGCTTGAAATACTTCCGTATTATCGGCGAGTTGCGGCACCCATTTGGGTGAAACAAAGCTGCTTGCCTCGATGACGGATAAGCCGGTTTTGGAGAGACGATTGATAAATTCAATTTTCTGTTCTGTTGATACGGGTGTGGACTCGTTTTGTAGACCATCACGTGGGCCGACTTCAAGGAGCGTGACTTTTTTGGGGAGAGGCATTTTTCTTTCCTTGTGTTACCAGCTATTAATCACTAATTTTTATATTCTTGGGCCTGCTGTTGGTTGTTGTTGCTGTGATTCTTCAGTTGGGTATTGCTGTTGAGGATCTTGGAATAGCATCGGAGCGCTTGTATCTGCGCTTCTGGCAGCAGTTGCAGCTGTATCCTCACCAGCAGAAGCTGAGCCGGCTGCAGCACTACCATCAGCTTTTTTTGGAATAGAAGTGAATAATCTAGGTCGTTTTGGGCTTGTCGGATTATCTTCAGCTGTGACAATTGCACCAGCACCAGCACCAGCACCAGCACCAGCACCAGCAGAAGGCAAACTTGTATTTTTCCTTTTAGCAGGAGCAGCACCTGGTTCTTCAGTAGCTGCTTTTGTTAGTCGTCCTGAAGTTGATCTGTTTGCTAAGATTGCTTGGATTTTTGCCAGTTGACGTGGATTTATCTTGTCATGACCAATTCTAGTTGAGTACCTGCTACCAAGTCGAATTTGGCATATGCCAGTGTTTGTTGTGATGGCGTCAATAAGAGCCTCAGCTGAGGCGTCAGAGATATCAATTTCCCGCAAGTCAAGTACCCTTATCGCACAACCAGGTGTTTTTAATGCATTCGCAATCGCTATTATTCCTCTCTCTGTAATTGGATTGTCACTGAGAATAAGGTGTGTAAGTGAGGAATTTATTTTGAGTGCCTTGGCGATTTGTACAGCACCATTGTATCCAATTTCATTGGAGCTAAGATCAAATGTGGTCAGTTTATCGTTTATTTTGATTGCATTAGCAATTCTTGTTGCTAATTTGTCGTCTATACCAGTGCCATCGAGAGTGATTTCTAAAAGTGAGTGATTTGATTTGAGCATATCGGCGATTTCTTGTATACCTTTACTGTCAATAGGGTTACTGCCAAGATAAATAGTTCTGAGTGATGTGTTTGTTTTGAGTGCCCATGCGATCGCACTTGCACTATTGCAAATTTGATTATCACTAAGATCGAGTGTTGTTAGCGTGCTATTTTCCCGGAGTGCCCTGGCAAATGAACTTGCGCTGGAGTCATCAATTATATCATTGACGTACAGCTCAGTAAGCGTGCCGCTTTCTTTTATGATTGCTGCTAGACCTTCAAAAGTGATGCGACTGTTACTGCCACCCAAGTGAAGTTTTTTAAGCGAATTATTTACTTTGAGTACTTTAGCGACTTTCATTAGGCTGTAGTCACCCATCATACTGTCAAAAAAATTAAGTTCAGTGAGTGAGCTATTTTCTCTGAGTGCTTCAAAAATTGCTATTGCATCCTCGTCCCCGAGGTCAATGCTGCTCAAATTAAGTTTTGTGAGAGTGTTATTCCTTTTGAGTGCATCAGCAATTTTTGCTATCGTAGATTCATCACTATCATCACCGTCATTAAGACGAAGTTTATTCAGCTGACATGTCGGATCAGAAAGTACTGCAATGATGTCTTCTAAACTTGTTTCAGTATCTTCTCTGTCCCAAGTAAATTTTGTGTCAGTCAGTTTGATGCCCATTTTGATTGTTCCATGAATATTTGAAAATAATATTATTGCGTTTTAGAAATAAAATTGAAAGTTTTTTTACGCCTTCTCAGAACCAAATTTCGCTGCTTTTTCTACCCAGGGTTTTGCTGCATCTAGTAATGCATCCGTATTGAGTCGCGTGAGTTCGCCTTCTTTCAGCAAGCACTGACCCGCAACCCAAACGTGGCTGACTTGTTGGCTGTTGACTGCATAAGCCAAGTGCGACATCGGATTGTAAACGGGTTGCGTGATGAAATGACTCAGGTCGACTGCAATCAAGTCCGCGGCTTTACCTTTTTCAATGGAGCCGATTTCTTTATCGAGACCCAAAGACTTCGCGCCATTGATGGTTGCCATCGCCAATGCTTCATCAGCCGGTAAGCACGTTGGATTGCCAGACTGTGCTTTAGCAAGTAGGGCAGCGGTTTGCAGTTCACCAAACATATCCAAGTTATTATTGCTGGCTGCGCCATCTGTACCGATGGCGACATTAATGCCAGCATCAATTAGTTTGCCAATAGGTGCAAAACCGCTAGCGAGTTTTAAGTTAGATTCGGGACAGTGTGCAACATGCGAACCGGCATTTTTGATTAAGTTAATGTCGTCATCATTTAGCTGTGTCATATGCACAGCAATCAATTCCGGCGTCAGTAAACCTAAGTCATGCAAGCGCTGCACAGGACGTTTACCAAATTGTTTGAGTGATTCATCTACTTCAAATGCAGTTTCATGTAAATGGATGTGTACGGGTAGTTTCAGTGTCGCATTGAGTTCGCGAATTTTTGTAAAGCTGGCATCACTGACTGTGTAGGGCGCATGAGGTGCGATGCTCCAGGTGATCAGTGGATTGTCGGCGAAATTTTCCAGCGTCTGTTTTGCTTTTGCAAAATAAGCATCTTCATCAGAAGCCCAATCTGTTGGTACGCTCATAATCACCAGACCAACACAGCTACGGATTCCGGCCGCGATGGCTGATTTGGCAATGGTGTCTGGGAAAAAATAATGGTCGTTAAAACAGGTTGTCCCACCGCGCAGCATTTCCGCGATCGCGAGTTGGCAGCCGATGGCGACGGATTCTGCATTAATCAAAGCTTGCTCAGCAGGCCAGATATGGTTTTGCAGCCAGTCCATCAGATTCAGGTCATCAGCCAAGCCACGAAATAAATTCATCGGGGTGTGTGCATGCGCATTGACCAGGCCGGGCATCAGCGCATGGTCTTTGAGCGTGGTTTTTTGCTGTGGTTGGTAGCGTTTTTCAGCATCGGCAGTTGGAAGCATATCGATGATCCGATCATGGTGAATCGCGACGCTATGATTTTCTAGGATAGTATTTGTAGGGGCAATTGGTAAAACCCAGTGGGCTGAAATCAGGTGGTCGATCGTTTCCATGCGCGTTCCTTTAGGTCGAGAAAGCGACATGGTAGCTAACTCCGAATAGGCTGGTCAATTCTTTGAAAATTATTGAAATTTCACCTGGGATATATGGCCCTAGCAATCAGACCTATGATAGAATGAGCGTCCTATTTTTCCGGATATTTTGAGGTTTTCAGATGACACAGTTGGCAAAAGAAATCACTCCAGTCACGATCGAAGATGAGTTGAAGCAATCCTACCTAGATTATGCGATGAGTGTAATTGTTGGACGTGCTTTACCCGATGTACGAGACGGTCTTAAGCCTGTGCATCGACGCTGTCTTTATGCCATGAGTGAGTTGGGTAATGACTTCAACAAGCCATACAAAAAATCAGCGCGTATTGTCGGTGACGTGATTGGTAAATATCACCCGCATGGTGACACGGCTGTTTACGATACGATTGTTCGCATGGCCCAGCCCTTTAGTTTGCGTTACATGCTAGTGGACGGGCAGGGTAACTTTGGTTCTGTTGACGGCGACTCTCCTGCGGCAATGCGTTATACCGAAATTCGTATGGCCAAGTTGGCGCACATGTTGTTGGCTGACTTAGAGAAAGAAACTGTTGCGTTTGGCCCGAACTATGATGGCTCTGAAACGATGCCATTGGTGATGCCAACGCGTGTGCCGAATTTGTTAGTGAATGGTTCATCCGGTATTGCCGTAGGTATGGCGACCAACATTCCACCACACAACCTCAACGAAATCATCGATGCTTGTTTAGCGACGATCGATAATCCTGAGATTACGATTGATGACATGATGAAATTTATTCCGGGCCCTGATTTCCCAACAGCGGGAATTATTAACGGGCGAGCTGGGATTATCCAAGCTTATCGAACAGGTCGTGGTCGCATTTATGTGCGTGCAAGGACTGAGATTGAAACCGATGAAAAGAGCGGCAAATCAGCCATCATCGTTCATGAGTTGCCTTACCAAGTCAATAAAGCACGTTTACTAGAAAAAATTGGCGAGCTCGTGCGACACAAAAAGATTGAAGGCATTGTGGGGCTACGCGACGAGTCAGATAAAAAAGGCATGCGCATGGTGATTGAAGTGCGCCGTGGTGATAATGCCGAAGTGCTACTCAATAATTTATATGCTCAAACACAACTGCAAACGGTTTTTGGGATTAACATGGTTGCCCTTGATAAAGGGCAGCCGAAAGTACTGAACCTTAAACAGGTGATTGACGCTTTTCTAGGGCATCGTCGTGAAGTAGTGACGCGTCGTAGTATTTATGAATTACGAAAAGCGCGTGAACGTGCGCATGTTTTAGAAGGTTTGGGTGTTGCTCTTGCTAATATCGATGAAGTGATTGCTTTAATTAAAGCGGCGAAAACACCGGCAGATGCAAAAGAAGCTTTATTAGCGCAAGCGTGGTCGGCGGGTTCGGTGCAGGCTTTGTTGGCTAATGCGGAAGGTGCTAAAACACGCCCTGATAATTTAGATGATCAATATGGCTTGCAAAAAGATGGTTATCATCTTTCGCCCGTGCAAGCACAAGCAATTTTGGATTTACGTTTACATCGTTTAACCGGATTAGAAAAAGATAAGATTCATGATGAGTATGAGAAGATTGTTGGCTTTATCAATGAACTATTAAAGATCCTTTCTGATCCAGAAGAATTACATCGTATTATTCGTGAAGAATTAATAGAAATTAAAACGCAGTTTGGTGACAAACGCCGTACTGAAATTATCGATAGTAAGCTTGATTTAACCCATGAAGATTTGATTGAAGAAGAAGAGCGCGTCGTCACTTTATCGCGTGAAGGGTATATTAAATCGCAATCACTCGATAGTTATCGTGCACAACATCGTGGTGGGCGTGGTAAGACGGCAACCAAAGTGAAAGAAGAAGATGTTGTCCGTAATTTATT
>Ga0316204_10007859_pt1 | contig 15266 bp, 11 predicted proteins | sample 6monrhotite_MG_2_FD_205661 | JGI IMG/M metagenome (GOLD analysis project Ga0316204, IMG submission 205661) | Microbial mat bacterial communities from mineral coupon in-situ incubated in ocean water Damariscotta River, Maine, United States -... | ecosystem: Environmental > Aquatic > Marine >...
GCAAATAACACATCAATTACATGGGTACAATTTGAGCACCAAAACACCAAGTGGCGAGTGAAAACTCAGGGAATTCTGGGAGTTAAGGAATAAATGAGAAACATTCTTATTCGAACTTCAGTTTAAAGCTATCCTGTTTACTAATATCGGATGACAGAATATACGTACGACTCAATGACGCGCCCAGGGAAAGTTTGTCGTAGGGCGACCACATGACACCCAGGATTGGCCGAATCCCTGTTTCTTCAATGGATAAATATTGGCTACCCTGTTCGTAATCACCGCCATCAGCGGCATTAATGGCGATTAACTCGTGAATAATTTGCTCTTTTTTTCGAGAATGTCCATAAAGGGTTAAGCCAAAACTCAGCCTGTCGGAGTATTCAAACGCATAAGAGGGGCCAAAGTTGTAAGTGATGTCCTGGATGTTGACATTAATGGTGTAAGCATCAATGGTTTTTTTTGCGCCAGGGATATTGTTAAAGGTCTGGTCCTGGTCTTCCTGCACTGAATCGAGTACCGCATACGAAAAGCCAACTTTTCCCGCTCCCAATGGTTGAAAGACACCGAAGAAACTGGGTAGTAAGGTGCTGGACTCCCGCTTCCAGTTGGTATCGCTGCCTAATGCGTTTTTGTAGGTGGTGTTTGTCATGTGAAGCGCATTCATGCTGCCGGAGATATTACTTCCGATCGCGTGTACAATCCCGGCGGGATTATAATATAGCCCGGATGGATCATCGGAAATAGCGGTGTAAGCGCCACCAAGTCCGGCACCACGATCGCCTATCAACAGGTTGTTGTAGTGGTTTTGATCAGCAATGACGGCGGTACAAAATAGTAGGTTGTTGGCACTTAAAAACGCTGCTAACAACAGGTGATGATGCCATTTTGGAATCAAGGTTTTTAACAAAGCGTAACGTTTGAGCATGGCTGTTCCATTAGCGTTTCAATGTGGTGTTTTTGAGAAAGCGTTCTCTGAGTTGAGGGAAGTTGAGTGTCTGCAGTTTTTCTGTTTCAATCAGGGTGTTTAATTGCGTAAAACGTTGTGCATTCGTCGGGTGTGTTTGCGGTTGTTTGGCCATTGGGTCGGCTTGTTCAGGGAGCCGTAACAGGTATTGTTTCAGCGCGAGGGGGTCGTATCCTGTTTCTGCCAGCAGAATCATGGCCACAAAATCGGCTTCAAGTTCATCGTCAATTTTATATCCGGTTTCAAACAGCAGGGATACCGCCTGGTCAACGGATTGGGTCAGGGTAACTTGCGCAGTATTACCGGATGCACCCAGAAAGCGAACCAGCCCGGCAATGTGTGCTTGTTCGGTGCCTGTGATGTTGAGTTGGTTGACAATGTGGCGTTCCGTGACGTGCGCAATTTCATGGGCCAGGATGGCCGCTAATTCCGCTTCGTTGTTCGCAGCCTCTATCGCCCCCTTGGTTATGAAGATGTAGCCGCCGGGCGTTGCATAGGCATTAGCCTGGGGGTTGTTGAGTACGGCAAAATGAAATTCCAGTTCATTACGCTTGGAATGAAGCACCAGGGTTTTACCTATCAGGTTAATGTAGCGGGTCAGCTGTGTATTTTCGTGCAAGGTCTCCTGGCCGAGTATTCTGGCGGCTACTTTTTTACCGAACTGCATTTCAGCGATGATATCGGCGGTATAAAACGCATTGTCCGCTTTTTGGTGGAGCCGGGTATGGAAGCTGTCGGCAAGGGTTAAGCCAGGTACCACCGTTACTACCGCGATGAGCAGCCAGTTAAGCAGTGAATAAAGCAGTGAGGTTGTTTGTTGTCGTTGGTGCATGTGGCAATCCCTGGCCATTTAGGTTTATTGTTTAATACCTTCCTGATGGAATTTCCAGGCTTCGGCCTCTTCTATTGTTATCGATTCAACTTTTTCAAGCGCATCATAATCGCCGTTTTCCAGGTCGTTGGCACGGGAGTGTCGTTCACTGCGAAAGCCACGCGTGGCGGCTGCCGTTGCGGTGCTGGATGCGCGTCGCCGGGCTTTTTGGGTCACGTCATTTTTTGGTTTGAATAAAATGGAATTTTTTTTGGTGGGAGGTGAGGGCGACAGTAACAGTTTGGATACCCAACCCAGTTGGTCATTATGCTTTACTTTGACCCAACGCTCAGAGGTTTCCACGACGTGTAACGCGACGCCCCTTTCCATGTTGTGCAATAATTTGGAGGCAAAGGAAGGTGATGCCAATAGCTTCGCTTTGGCGCTTTGCACATAGAGGGTATTGTCAGCCATGGCGGCTTGACTTAGCAGCATTGTGCCAAGAAACAATATAATGAAAGGCACAATGAAAAATGCGGGAAAAGATGCCATGAAAAATTGATCATTTTTCATAATTACCTCTAATGGTTGCGATGCAAATTCAGTGTTGTTCGGCCGACCTGAATGGGGTTAAGCGGCATTCACGTTTCCTGTTTGCCAACGATCCCATAGATGTTATCGGCGCCGGAGGTTGAATCTGAAGTGTGAATGCCAGCGTTTTGTTGCAGGAATGATGTTCTTAACTATCAGTGGCTTATTTCAGTGGCTTATTTTAAATTGTGACGCGTTTTATGCGTGGTTGGGCGTGACCTCCCGGCGTTGGGGGCCGGTAGACTGCTATTTTGAGATTATTGAATAGACGCCATCCCAATCTTGCGGGGGCGGGCGATGCTCATATTCCCGACAACGCTGCACATAAAGCTGACCTAAGGCTCGATTCGGTAATTTATCGAATTGATGTATGGCTTCTTTCCAGTGGCAGTTTAGATAAGCATCAAAGGCCTGTTGTGCCAGCAGCGCAATCTCGGATGGGGTATTATTATCCGCTGGGGTAGAGTTTAACACCGGGGTATACAGCTTGATGGGGTTGTGCCGGCCTTTAACACGGACCAGGTCGACAATCATGCAGGGAATGTCCTCCACCTGAGCGTAAGTGTACTCTGATAGGAGGATTTGGCATCCATAGATCTTGGTCGCGCCCTCTAAACGTGAGGCCAGATTAACGTTGTCGCCAATCACGGTGTAATCCGCTTTTTGTTCTGAACCAATGCTGCCGAGTATCACTTTGCCACTGTTAATGCCAATGCCAATATCAATGGGGTTATGGTGGCGTGCGATCAGCCATTGGTTAACATTGTCCAGTTGTTTTATCATCTCAAGTGCCGCATGTAATGCGTGGCTGGCGTGTCCCTCGGTTTTAATGGGAGCACCCCAGATGGCCATAATGGCATCACCAATGAATTTGTCGATGGTGCCGTGATGCGTGTACACGGCTTTTGTCATGATTGAAAAGTAATAATTCAGCATTTCCACAACAACTTCCGCCTCGATATTTTCTGATATTGTGGTGAAGCCGCGAATGTCAGAAAAAAGTATGCTTACTTCCTCTTTGGTGCCCATGTGGGCGGTATTGTAGTTTTCGTACTGATCGACCATAACGGTTAATGCCGCCGGTGATACGTATTGAGAAAACATTTGCCGAATTTTATTTTTTTCCTTTTCTTCGGTGAAATGTAAATAAAAATAAGTTGCAGTCCACGATAAGGCAATGCTGACTAAAGGCGGTATAATATGTACGATTTGGTTGTTGTTAAATTGCCAGCTTACCCAGGCCCATAAGCAGGATATGACCAACAGTGGCAGTAGAATTTTAATGCTGTTTAAACGGCTGTTGAGTATGCCGATGGTGGTGAATAACGAAACCACGATGATCGATATAAAGGTCGCCACGGGATTAGGAGGGTACAGGAAATTATGTTGCAGTACGTTTGCCAGGGTTGAAGCGTGTACCATTACGCCGGGTTGATTGTTGGAAAGTGGGGTGACTTTTAAATCGTGCAGGCCGATGGCGCTTGCGCCTATAAAAACATACTTATCTTTAAATTCATCGGGTGCGATAAGCAGGTTTTCCACCTCACCCTGATTGAGCAGGGATATTGAGGCTAACAGGCCACTCATTGAATAGGTGTTAAACCGGTTATGCATGTTAACGTATAAATAGCCGTTGCTGTCAGTGGGTATCGGAGTATTGTCGGCAAACAGCTGCTGGTTTAGCACCTGTATGTTGGGGGTGCCGGGTGCAGTCCCGTCATTGCCGGTTAAGGCAGCGATGGATAGTGCCGGGTAATTGAATCCCTGGTAATTATGCGTTAACGCGGTACGTCGCAGTACGCCATCGCTGTCCTCATTTATGGAAACAACCCCAATGCCTTTCGCTGCCTGGTATAGACTGTCATAGGGGATAAGGTAGTTATTTAACGGGGACTTATTGTTGTCGGTGGAATATGAGCTGGTACTGTCAAGGCGGTGGTGTGTGTCATTGGAATGTTGTAGTGCGAACCGTGATGGAAACACATCGGGTAGTGCTGTGTTTAAATAACCTTTGGCAATCTCGTCTTCGCGGTCTGCAATGAATTGCATGGCATGGAAGGTGTTTTGGGCGTTACGGGTTGCTTCTGCCAAACGCTGATCGCTATTGGTATTTTCTGTGCTTGAGTTAATGCCCGATTGTTGTTCTACAAACAGTAGGTCGAACAAAATGGCTTTGGGGGAGCCCATGGAGACATAGTCAATCACCTCTGCAAAGATGGCGCGTGGCCAGGGCCAGCGGCCTACCAGTGAATCCATGTATTGCAACGATGCATCATCTATTAATACAATAGCAATGTCGGAAGATATAGGCGTTTTTTTGCTCTTTTGTTTGATCATCCAATCGTAGGCTATCCATTCATTACGTTGAAACAAATGAAAAGCGTGTAATGACATGACTACGCTAACGATGACAAAGGAGATTAATAAGCCTTTGCAGAGTGTTTTTTGGGACGGCAGTTTTTGATAAAAATTAGGCAATGGTGAACCAGATGGCATTCAATGTTGCGAAAAACACGGATTTATATGCGTGCGTTACAGGGTTGTGTTTGTGTTAATGTCGGGTATTTTTTATAAGCAATAAAATAAGCAATAAAAGTGCCAGACAATATTTAATCGAATTGATGTTGAGGTCTGGTGGTGATATGGGGATGGATTGTATTTACGGATAAACTCTATTAATACGTTGACTTAGCATCTTTAATAAGGCATTTTTGTGGCATATATGCAAAAAATATAGCCTGGGTTGAGGGCAACAAAGCATATTGACCGGGGGATCTTGGGATGGCGACTAAATATTATATTATAAAGTGCGTTGTTTCGCGTTGCTGCGCGAATTACACCTGCCTCGGATGCCCTATGCCTGTTGTTCCTGTCGTTAGAATTCGTCCAAGCTAGCCATAAGGGCATAAGGGGGAGTGATGCGGGGCAAAATACGCAATTAAACGCATTGCAATAGAATACAAGCACAAAAAAGTAATCTTGGTGTATGCAGCTAGCCTGCAGCAGTCGCGCACCAGGCAATGATCAGTGGGGGGAGGAGTTGTTTGCTGTCATTCAGGCAACTCGTTAACTGGAGCGGTATATTTAGGAGAATAGATTAGTGGCACCTGTTTTTCGGCTTTCATTTCTACAACACCTGGCGCTTCGCACCAAGGTTAACATTACTGTCGGTTTCACCTTTCTGATTGTGCTCCTGTTAGTAACTTCATTCACTGTGAAGCAGGAAAGTGAGCGTCTCATGGATGCGGCGAAAAACCAGGTGAAGGAGATTACCACGCTGTATTTTGACAGCCTCAATACCATGATGTTAACGGGAACGATGGAACAGCGTAGTATCCTGCGTAACAAGATGCTGGCACGCAAGGAAGTTATTGATGCGCGCATTATTCGAGGCGCACCGGTTCGAAATCAGTTTGGTCCCGGATATCCGGAAGAAGAACCGCTGGATGAGTATGACCGCCAGGCACTTCAGGGGGAAGAAATCGTATTGGTCGAAGAACATGCCGGCCAGCGCCAGCTTACTGTGCTGACCCCCTTTAAGGCCACCGAAAATACGCGCGGTGTCAATTGTTTACAATGCCATAATGTACCCTCCGGCAGTATTAATGGCGCGGTTCGGGTGAGCTATTCCCTGGCGTCGGTTGACCGCTCTGTGACCAACGTATTATGGGGGACTATCGCATTTAATCTGGTGCTTTTTCTTTCCGGTCTAATTCTTATCAATTTATTATTGAAAAAATGGGTTATCAATCCGTTGACCAACCTCATTGACGTCGTGGATAAGCGCGCACAAGGCGACAACGACGTACGTGCCATGGTTGCAGCGAGCGATGAAATCGGTCAGCTTGCGTTGTCGTTTAACAATATGTCAGATAACGTTAATGTCATGACGGAAAGAGAGTACGGTGCGGCAAAAGAGCTAAGTCAGCAGGTGGATCACCTGCTGGGGGTCGTCAACAAGGTCGCTGAGGGTGATTTTTCGTCGCGCATTGCTATTTCCAGTGCCGGTTCCATGGGGGAACTCGCCAAGGGGCTCCAGGAAATGATCGATTATATTTATATGTCCATCGAAGAAAAGCGCGAAACGGTGGAGTCGCTTGCCCGAAAAGTCGATAAAATGCTGGAGGTGGTGACACGGGCGGCCGATGGTGATTTAACAGGGACGGTGGATATTGTGGGTTCCGATGCCATTGGCAAGTTGGCAAAGGGTGTGCAGCTTATGGTGGCGAATCTCAATGCCTTAGTCTCCCAGGTGCAGCGCTCCGGCATACAGGTTACGTCGTCGGCCACTGAAATTGCCGCAACGGCTAAACAGCAGGAAAACACCATCGCTGGGCAGGCAAAAACCACGAATGAAATTGCCGCAACGGCAACGCAAATTTCCGCAACCTCCAAGGAATTAGTGAATAATATTGATGAAGTTGCCAATGTCGCCGATCGCACCCGGCGATCCGCGTTAGAGGGCCATGGTGAGCTGGAACGCATGGAAGACAATATGGAACAAATAGTGGAAGCGGCGGGTTCAATCGCGTCTAAGTTTGAGGTATTAAACGAAAAAGCGCTTAATATAAATAGTGTCGTGACTACCATCACCAAGGTGGCGGATCAGACTAATTTATTGTCATTGAATGCGGCCATTGAGGCGGAGAAAGCTGGGGAGTATGGGCTAGGCTTTGCCGTTGTGGCGACCGAAATTCGTCGCCTGGCAGACCAGACAGCCGTTGCCACGCTCGATATTGAGCAAATGGTAAAGGAAATGCAATCCGCTGTTTCATCAGGGGTGATTAGTATGGAAAAATTCTCTGACCAGATACGGCGGAGCGTTGAAGATGTGAACCAGGTTGCGGCCCAACTTGCACAAATCATTGAAGAGGTGCAAACGTTAACACCCCGTTTTGAAAATGTGCAGCAGGGGATGCATTTTCAGTCTCAGGGCGCGCAGCAGATTAAACAGGCAATGTTGCAGTTAAATGAATCGGCACAACAGGCGGTGGTTTCCATTAAACAGTCCAACTCAGCCATTGACGATCTAAATGGGGCAGCCCATGCGTTGCAGGCAGGGGTTAGCAAGTTCAGGGTCAGTAAGGCAATCATTCAGTAAACGACGTGAAACGTTAATCGGGTTGTTTGTCTGGGCTGACCATGGCGGCGTTGAGGGTTTGAATACAATCCGGTTTTTGAGTATGAACAGGTTGAAAATATAACATGTTGTATCTCCCATTTAATGCGGGTAGCACGCGCTACGTTTTACCGGCAAAAGAGATTGTTACGGTAATTCCCGTGGTGATGTTGCGCAGTGTGCCGCAATCACCGGACTATTTGATAGGATTGTTGAATTATCAGGGGGTATCAATTCCTATTGTTGATGCAACCCGGTTGCTTGATGGGCATAAATCTGATATTCGCCTCAGCACACGGATTATTCTCGTGACATTGCCCGCAGAGGATAATCAGCAGCATACATTGGGCTTGCTTGCCGAGAAAGTAACAGAGGTAATGCAGCTGCAAGATAAAGATTTTGTCAATGCTGGCTTGCACCAGGAGGCATATGGCTATCTAGGTGAAGTTGTTGCCAGTGATACGGGGGTCGTGCGTCGTATTATACTTTCCGATTTAATTCCACATGATATGCAGAAAACGATATTTCAGTCATTCACTGCAGAATCAGATCAGTCTATATCCAATGTCACTCATTAATATAAAAAAACTACTGCGTCAGTCAATTGGGCTAAACGCCTCATCAATTGGGGATTCAAGTATTGAGCGGGCGATCAAGCACCGGTTAAAAAGCCTTACGTTGTCGAGTATCGAGGATTATTATCAGTTACTGCTGGAAGATGCGCAGGAAGCCGGCGAATTTATTGAGGAAATCGTTGTACCTGAAACCTGGTTTTTTCGCAATAGTACGCCCTTTGATGCGGTTCGTGATTATTTTTACGACGTACTGCAGCCAAAATTATTAAAGAACGAAGTCATACGGATATTAAGCGTGCCGTGTGCTTCCGGTGAGGAAGCCTATTCAATAGCGATTACGTTATTAAGTGCGGGTATATCACTGCATAATGTTGAAATTGATGCCATGGATATTAGCAAGCGAGCATTGGTGAAGGCAAGGCGCGCCATTTATTGTAAAAATTCGTTCCGTGGGGTTGATGATAGTCTTCGGGATAAATACTTTGAAAAAGAGGGTGCTGATTACCGATTAATATCAGAGGTAAGAAACAAAGTCGACTTTAAGCAGGGTAATATCCTTGTTGGCCCATTAAGTCCGCAATCGGGGTATTATGACATAATATTTTGCCGAAATTTGCTGATATATTTTGACGGTGAGACACAAAACCTGGCAATAGAGAAATTACACCGTTCACTGTCTGAAAATGGTGTGTTATTTGTCGGGCATGCCGAAACATCATTGGCGCCACGCAATATGTTTGAACGCTTGTATTCACCCCGGTCGTTTGGATTTAAAAAGCGTGATGCGTTACATCATCCTGTTGTTAGCAGCGGAGCAACAAATTTAAATCAAACTGAAATTAAGATGGGGGCTTTTCCGGTAAAAGTTCCCGACCAATGGCAGGGTGTATTTGAACAGCTTGCGAAGCTGCCAACCGGCGCGGAGGATAAAGCGGCTTTTGATGAACTGATGTTAAATCAACTCAATAAGACGATGGATAGCGCCATTAATAAATCATCAATTTCTACGCCAGCACCTAACCCTAAACCGCAGGGAAAACAAAAAAAATCGGCCAAGTCCAGAAAGATTAATAAGTTGTCTTTGCGAACGGCAGAGCGACTTATCAATGAAGGGCAAATCGAGCAGGCAATGCAACACTGCGAGGCATATCTTCAGCAATCCCCCAATTCAGCACATGCCTATTATATGATGGGGTTGATTAAAAATACACTTGATTGTGGTGCAGAGGCGGAAGAACTATTACGAAAAGCCATCTATCTTGACCCTAATCATGAGCAGGCACTACAGCTCTGCGGGGTATTGGCCAATAAACGGGGTGATGAGGAGTCGGCGCAGTCGTATCAGCGTCGGGCCGATCGCGTTGCAGGGCGTAACCGGCCTAAAACCGCTTAGTACCAGCGCTATTTTAACACTTCAAATGATAAGTTTTACGTTGCCATCACTCACTGCTTCATTTTGGGTATTCATGCTTGGACATTCTAGCTTGGGGATTCGTGTTAGGGAAATGAGGGTATATCACCAGTAATGAGTATTTCGAACAAAATCAACATTGATGATTGCTGGAACCGCAAAGGGATTTGGGGGCGGGAGACCCCTAAGTGCGAAAAACTGATTGAGGTTATTCATTGCCGCAATTGCAGCGTCTACTGGAGCGCAGGTCGTTCAATGCTTGATCGCAACGTCCCGCTTGATTATGTCAGACAATGGACTAATGAAGTGGCTGTTTCAACGGGCGAGGCCAATTCGCCAAGTGAATCCATTATTACCTTTCGCCTGAATAATGAATGGTATTCGCTGTCCACCGAATATTTTGTTGAGGTGTCTCAAATACGAAATATCCACCACATACCGCACCATACGGGTAATTTTATTATGGGCGTTGTGAATGTCAGTGGCGTCATTCGATTGTGTTTTTCGCTGTCGTATTTACTTGGCGTGGATATGGAGTCTGAAGCGGCGGTGCAAAACAGCAGTATATACCAACGCTTTGTTGTTATATCCATCAAAGGCAGGGATTTTGTGTTTCCCGTGAATGAAATAGGGGGGATTCTTCATTATTCCGTAAAGGATTTAGTGCCTGCACCAACCACTATTGTGGCTGAAAAGGCTAAGCTTTTGGTTGGCATATTAAAAATTAACAGCAGAAAAATCGCATGCCTGAATGCTGAGCAATTATATTCAGCGGCTGAGGAACATCTGGGTGAGTAGCAAGGATGGCTTCAATAGCGATGTCAGCATGTTATCCATGCATGACTTGTTTCGTATGGAAGCGGAAAATCAAGTGGCGGTTCTGTCCCAGGGACTGTTGGACCTCGAAAATGACGCCAACACCGAAACCAGACTTGAGGTGTTAATGCGGGCCTCTCATTCCCTGAAAGGTGCTGCGCGTATTGCTGGTCTAGAAGCTATTGTGAGGTTTGCTCATCTACTGGAAGACTGTTTTGTTGCAGCGCAACGCAATACGATTACCTTAAATAGTGCTCACGTCGATTTGCTCTTAAAGGCAATTGATTACATTGGCAATGTTTCACAATTATCCGAGGTGGAAAGTAAAGTCTGGCGTGACACGCAGGAGGATAGTATCGCATGCCTTGAAGGCCAGCTCTGTGCTGTTTTGCTGGAGCATGGTATTGACGGTGAACAGGGCGACTATCATCCATTGCATGATTTAACATTCACAGGTTATGACGCAGACATCGATGTCGACATTCCGGATAACCTGCCAATAAGGCAATTTGCCGATACGGTGGAAGAGCGGGTCATTCGTATTAATGCAGATACCTTAACCCGCATTATGGGATTGTCGAGTGAAATTCTGGTGGAATCCACCTGGTTGCGTCCGTTTACTGACTCGATGTTGTTATTGAAACGCCGCCAAACCGAGCTAACGCGGGTGTTTGAATCGTTGAAAAAATCCTTTGAAACAGAATCAATATCGGAGCGTTCGCGTTTTCAATTTGCCGAAGCCGAAAAGAAACTGACGGACTGCCGCAGTATTTTATCAGAACGGCTGATTGAGCTGGATGATTACGACAGACGCAATTCGAACCTGTCCGTCAAAATGTATAATGAAGTGGTGGGTAGTCGTATGCGGCCTTTTGCTGATGCGACACAGGGTTTACAACGCATGGTTCGCGACATGGCGCGGTCATTAAATAAGAATGTCCAACTGGTGATTAACGGTGCCGATACGCCGGTTGATCGTGATGTGTTGGAAAAAATAAAGGCACCAATCACGCATCTGGTGAGAAATGCCGTTGATCATGGGATTGAACCACCGGATATCAGGCGGGCAAATAATAAATCTGTTGAAGGAAAAATAACGCTCTCCGCGAGTCATGGTGGTGGTATGCTGAGCATCCTCATCGAAGATGATGGGGTTGGCGCCAGCCTGGACATGTTGCGCGAAAAAGTTATCACCCGAGAATTGGTTACCCGGGAAATGGTTGAAAATTTGACTGAATCTGAACTATTGGATTTTTTGTTTCTGCCGGATTTTACCACTAAAACGCAAGTGACTGAATACTCCGGCCGCGGTGTCGGCCTGGATATTGTACGGAGCCTGGTGCAGGAGATGCACGGTAAGGTCTGGTTAACCAATAATTCTGGCCATGGACTCAAATTCACCCTGCAATTGCCATTAACATTATCGGTGATTACGGCGTTGTCGGTCATCGTATCTGGTGAAGCTTATGCGTTTCCATTGTCACGGGTGGATAGAATCATTAAAGTATCGCCTAAGGATGTCAAACTAATCGATGGGCGCCAGTATATTTCCATGGAAAAAGGCAATGTTGGTCTGGTCTCGGCAGCGCAGGTATTGGAGCTGGACGGTTTCTCCACCACTTGCGATGAATTGAATGTGGTTATTATCAGCGATCATCTGAATCGCTATGGCGTCGTCGTGGACCATTTGATTGGTCGGCGGGAGTTATCGGTACAAGCACTGGATACACGCTTGGGTAAAGTGCAGGATATCAGTGCTGCTGCATTGACAGAAGATGGCTCGCCGGTGCTGGTGATTGACGTGGACGACTTGGTGCGTTCAATTGATGCGATGGCAAATAACAGCCAATTAGGCGCAGCGCCTACCTACCGGGACGTGCTGAGTCCCAAAGTGCGTAAACGAATACTTGTGGTTGATGATTCATTGACCGTGCGGGAAGTGGAGAGGCAGTTGTTAGAATCCTACGGATACCGGGTGGATGTGGCCGTCGATGGCATGGATGGCTGGAATGCGGTGCGGCGTACAGAATATCAATTGGTTATTACGGATATTGATATGCCTCGGATGGATGGAATTGAATTGGTCGTTTCAATAAAGCGGGATGCACACTTGAAGTCGTTGCCGATAATGATTGTTTCTTATAAAGATCGCCAGGATGATCGGCAGCGAGGATTAAACGCTGGTGCTGATTATTATTTAACAAAAGGAAGCTTCCATGATGAAACGCTGTTTGAAGCGGTCGAAGACCTCATTGGCGAGGCGTATACGTGAGAATTGCCGTATTAAATAATAAAAAGGCGGTTAGAAAGCAGTTAACGAATATTATCGCCGGCTGTCTCTGCCATGAATTGGCATGGAGTGCCGAGACTGGCCATGAAGCGAAAGCGATGTGTCTTAACGAGTTGCCGGACTTGTTATTGATGGATCCACTCATTCGGGACACAGCGGGGGTGGATGTTATTCATCACATTATGAAGTTTACACCGTGCCCGATCCTAATTGTTACCGGTTCAGTGGAAGAACGATCAGAAATCGTGTTTGATGCCCTGGCCGCAGGCGCCTTGGATGCAGTGAACACCCCGCTGGCAAATAGTGTAAATTATCAACAGTTGGAAAAAAACTTACTCCGCAAAATCTCCATCATTGAAGTGCTCACTAAAGAGCCAGAAGTAGCTGAATTGGATACAATGGATGTTTGCCTGAACCCCAACAGCGGGCGCCCCGAAAAAAATATTATCGCGATTGGTTGTTCATCGGGTGGACCGGATGCGTTGGCGCGCTTACTATCTAATTTACCTCAGGATTTTCAGTCGCCGATCCTGGTTATTCAGCATGTGGATGCTGAGTTTGTGCCAGGTCTGGCGCAGTGGTTAAACCTGAAAAGCACCTTGCCGGTTGAATTAATGGTATCAGGGACTATGCCAATGCCTGGAAAAGTTTTATTATCAGCAACTAACATGCATCTTGTGATGACGCCGGCAGGATTACTTGAGTATTGCGCGGAGCCTGCCGGGACGCCCTACAAACCCTCGGTGGATGTATTCTATAAAAGCCTTGCGCAGCATTGGAAGCATTCAGTGACGGCAATACTGCTTTCGGGGATGGGGAGCGACGGCGCGCACGGCATGCTGGAGTTGCGCTGCAAGGGGGCCTATACCATTGCTCAGGACGAAGCTACTTCTACCGTGTATGGTATGCCTAAGGCGGCGTTCGAATTGGGCGCTGTGATTGATGTGCTTCCCATTCATCGAATCGCTAATGCGCTAAGCGCGAACTGTCGCGGCATTGGAAATACAGTATCGGCTGGCCTGGTTTGATTCTACATTACCGGTAGATAGCTGGCCGCCGATGTTGCGGAACGATAATAATAATTACATAACTACACAATGTAGTGGAAGACAAGTACAGAATAGGTAGAGTGAAGATTGGACGAACTAATCTATCGGGGGGTAGTAGTATGGGATTGCTTGATTTTTCCGAACAGGTATTAACAGAGGATGCGCAGCAGCAGCTGGGTACACCCGTGGTGTTATTGGTGGATGACCAGGTCATGGTTGCAGAGGGGATACGGCGCATGCTGCAATCTGAATCTGATATTGCTTTTCATTACTGTGCCGATCCCTCAAAAGCCGTTCAAATGGCGACCGAGCTCCAGCCAACGATTATACTGCAAGACCTGATTATGCCGGAGATTGATGGGTACACGTTGGTAAGCAACTACCGGCAGAACAAGGAAACCAGTAACATCCCAATCATCGTGTTGTCCACCAAAGAGAATCCAAACGATAAAAGTACGGCATTTGAAAGTGGTGCCAGTGATTATTTGGTTAAGCTGCCTGATAAGATCGAATTGATTGCAAGAATCAGAGCGCATACCAAAAACTACTTAACTCAATTGGAGCGTGATCAGGCGTTTATTGCCTTGGGTGAATTACAAAAGCAATTGAAAAGCAGTAACGCTGAATTGCAGAAGTTGAGTTGTCAGGATGGTTTGACCGGCATTGCAAACCGACGGCGCTTTGATAGTTTTATTCAAAAAGAATTTTTACGTTCGGCTCGGGAAGGAACAACACTTTCCTTGATCTTAATCGATATCGATTACTTTAAATTGTATAACGATAACTACGGCCATTTAATGGGCGATGATAGTTTGCATAAAGTTGCGCAGGCATTGCAACGTGCGGTCCAACGCCCCGCAGATTTGGTGGCCAGGTATGGTGGTGAAGAGTTTGCCGTCATTCTTCCTAACACTGCAGCCACTGGGGCGCTAAATATGGCGGAGTCCCTCCGGCTGATGGTGGAATCTCTTGAAATTCCGCACGCGTATTCGCCATTGTGCGATATCGTCACTATTAGCATGGGAATTGCCTGCAAAGTTGCCGTTGAGACATCCTCGCCGTCTGAGTTAATTGCGATTGCTGATGAGGCGTTATATGAAGCTAAAAATGCGGGTCGCAATCAGAGTATTGTGTATAGCGAGAACTCAGGAAATGCATTTTAAGGTATGCATTCCAGGGCGTGTCGTCAATACTGGCCTGACCGACTGAAGCTTAAGTGCAGGGAAGGTAGACGCATAATAGCGTACAAGGTTCTTTTCCTGCTTTCAGGCTGTTAATGTGGGTGCAGTCGAGTTTTCCTCTGCTTTTTTGAGCACTTCGTTTTTCAACATTTCTTTTTTCAACAAAGGTATCGCCGTTTTTCAACTTAGCCGTTAACGCGCGTTGCCCGCGTTGCGTGGATATTATTTTCCGTTTACGTTGGGGACTGTTTTTTACGTCCATCACGCTGTTTATGACCACATTTCCAGATACAGCTAAAAACAGGCGATAGCTCCCATCACTTTCCCCTTGGGCTGAAAAGGGGGAGTGTGGTGCATTTCCAAATACGGTTGTATTATTTCGGTATTGGTCGGGGTAGATCGTCGTATCTTTGCCCATAAACAAAAGCCCGGCTGTGATCGCCTCATCACCGATAA
>Ga0316204_10007862_pt1 | contig 15262 bp, 14 predicted proteins | sample 6monrhotite_MG_2_FD_205661 | JGI IMG/M metagenome (GOLD analysis project Ga0316204, IMG submission 205661) | Microbial mat bacterial communities from mineral coupon in-situ incubated in ocean water Damariscotta River, Maine, United States -... | ecosystem: Environmental > Aquatic > Marine >...
CGGCATTCTCTCGTTACGAATTTGATGACACGCCGGTGATCATCCTTTTGGATGAACCAGCCCTGGGCCTTCACGCACGAGCTCAAAAGGACTTTCTCCGGTTCATTGAAGAGCGCCTGTCAAAGCGTTGCCAAGTGATTTATACCACTCATAGCCCTTTCATGATTGAGCCCAGTAAGCTCGAAAGAACGCGACTGGTGGAAGACAAAGGACAGGACGTCGGGTCAGTCACGACGTCGGAGGTTCTAACCACTAACAGCGACACGTTGTTCCCGCTACAGGCAGCGCTCGGCTATGATATTGCCCAACACCTCTTCATAGCGAAGGACAACCTAGTGGTTGAGGGGCCGTCCGACTTCCTTTTCATGCAAGCTATATCGGAGCGGCTAATTGAAGACGGGCGCGAGGGGCTAAACCCGCGCTGGTCGATCATGCCGCTGGGTGGTGCTGACGTGATTCCGGCATTCGTCGCTCTCTTGGGCAACCACCTTGACGTGACCGTTGTCGTTGACTCCCGCAAGGAGGGGCACCAGAAGCTGACCGCCCTCGCCAAGGCTGGCTTCCTCGGAGAGAAGCGGATCATCACCATTGGTGAGGTTGCCGACCGGAAAATGGCCGACATTGAGGACCTGTTCGCCAAAGACGACTACGTGGCCCTCTACAACGCCGCGTTCGGCAAAAAGATCAAGGCAGCGGACCTCAAGGGCACCGACCCAATCGTGCGGCAGATCGCCCGCAAGGAGGACGTGGAGCGCTATGACCACAACGCCCCGGCAGAGGTCTTGCTACGGGAACGTGCGAAGCGTGTGGCTGCCCTCTCCGATGATACGCTGCACGCCTTCGAGGCCCTGTTTAAGCGGATCAATGGGACGCTGGCAGGGAGTTAGAACCAAATGGCTACAGGGACAGACGCACGGGACAGGGTAATCGGACTGCTGGACGGGTTCTTGACGGACCCGGCGTCGGGTGAGCGCGCCATCGCAGAGGCCCGCGCCGCGCTTCCGCCGGACGCCGTGGCCAACCTTGATGCAGTGCTCGCCCACAGATACCTCAGCTACCGCGACGGAATAATGATTCAGCTCGCCTACGGCTTAGAGGTTCCCGAGGTAGACCTGACGCAGCGTCAGGAGGGAGCGCGCGGGTTCGCGGCGGACCTCGGGGCATTCCTCGCCACACGCCACATAGCGGGCGTCAAAGACGCCTACCAGAACATCGGCAAGAACAATGTGTCGCTGACACGGGGAAACGTCGCGCAATTTGATGCCTTCCTCCACTGGGCGACAGGCGCAGACCAGCCTTCACGCGAGGCGGCACTGAGCCTTGCCTGTGCTGCGGTTGCGGCCACGGCCCGGCCCGTCCTTCCGATGCCCGAGCTGAACCGCAGTGCGCTGACCTTCGCCCGGCTGGCAGGGCTCCTCCATGGGTTGCTCGACACACCCTCCGGCGGTGCATTTGAACAGTTTGCAGTCGCGGCGCTGCTCCACACGCTGGTGGACAACCATGGCGAGGGGCGCGCGAGGGTTGAAACCAAGAACCTGAACGCCTCAGACCGGAGTGCATTCGTGGCCGGTGACGTGCAGGTGGCGACGGGCACCCGGGTTCTGGAGGCGTTTGAAGTCACAGCCAATGACTGGCGGACCAAGCTCGCGGAAGCGTCAAAGACGATACGCGACAATGACCTATCACGGCTCCACATCGTCGCTTCGCGGCCTGACGGGGACAGGGCCGCCGTGGGCGAGGCACTGAGGGAGCTGGCGGAGGACGTTTCGGTACTGGACGCCCGGCAGGTCGTGGAGGTTCTGTCCGCCGTCCTCACCCGTCCACAACGCGCGGACGCCCTGACCCGGCTCTATGAGTACCTTGACCGCTACCAACCTGACACGGGCCGGGTGAACCTGCTGGTGGAGCGGCTTGGAGAGGCGGACCTAGTGGAGCGCGCGGGCGACTGACGCCCCCACCACCTCAGCAAGACCTGGTGGAACGGCGTTGCCGATCTGGGCATATTGAGAGCTGCGCGAGCCCTCAAACACCATTTCAGCCGGGAAGGACTGCAAAAGCGCGGACTCAAGCACGGTCAAACGCCGCCCGCCTTTGAGCGCACCCACCTTGGGCCTGCCGCCGTCCCAGAGGTGCTTGTGGTAGCCCGGCACTAGGTCAAGCTCATCGACAAAGTGCGTCTTGTTGCCCCCGGCGGAGGCGAGGATGGTGGGTGCGGGCTGGTCTAAGTTGAGCGCCCGCCCTCCGCCATTGAATAGCTGGCCTGCGTAGGGGCTCGGGCGCAGGTCCGGCGTCTTGGCGAACACCACTTTGGAGGGGTTCGGGTTGCCCATGACCTCCCCGCGCTGGATCACTGAGCCCGAGGTGACGTAGCGCCCGGACCGGTGTGTCGGAGCGGGGAAGTCCACCGCCCCCTTGAGGAAGCCAATGACCATCACCCGGAGCCGTTTCTGCGGCACACCGTAGTCAGCCGCGTTGACGATGCGAGGCGGCAGGATGGTGTAGCGGTCACTGATGGTCGCAAGAACGCTGTTGAAGTATTCGCGGTTGCGCGGCGCGAGGAGGCCCGCGACGTTCTCCATCAAGAAGGCGCGCGGCAGCGCCCCGTTCACGGCGCGGACAAACTCTGGCAGCATGTCGCGCACATCGTTGGCCGCGAGCTGCTTGCCGCCATTGGAGAACGGCTGACACGGGGGGCCGCCTGCGATCAGGTCCGCACCCCGCCACTGCCGGAAGTCGATGCCGGTGATTGACTCCTGCCGCACCTCAGTCCCCGGGAAGGTCCGCCTGTAGGTCGCGCAGGCGTCTTTGTTGAGGTCTAGGCCCAAGACAGACCGGAAGCCCGCGCGCTCAAGCCCGAGGCTCAGGCCTCCTGCGCCGCAGAAAAGGTCTATGCTGGTCAACTCCAATGATTTCTCCTGTAGAACATTTCATGAACATATACACCAGACGTGAATCGCCAGTCAACGCTATCCTAGCTGAGGGCTACGGAATGCGCGACCAGAATGTGGAAATGATTCCGCTTTGCAACACAACTGGTTGCGTGGGCACACTGGAATATGCGGTCTGTCGTAGGAAGGTCACCCCGAAAGGGCCGCACCGAGGAAGACCGGCGCGCCCCTGTTTCGCTGGGATTGTTGGCAGAGGCTTTCAATCACCCCCAGAACGTCCGGCTAAGGGGTCAGTGCATCACGGGGCGCGGCAACCACAGGTCACGGGAGAACAGGCACCAGCCCAAGGCAGTCTGCACCGCGCGGTCGTGCTGCCGGATCAGGTGTGGCGTGGCGGTGGCGGGTTCGCGGATTGCGTCCGTCCACACGTCGCGGCGGGTCCCCGGGTGGCGTCGGCAGAGGAGCCCAACGAGGCCCCCGAGCGAGGCACGGGGGACGCGGTACAGGCGCGCAAAGTCCGCGACCATCTCGGGCGTGGGCCAGCCGTCAGGGCTCGCCTCCTCCGCATGAGCCACGAGGGCGAGGTGTGCCAGTTGAAGCCGCCGGGGGAACAGCCGCCCGTAAGCCTCTGCCAGCCGGTCCGCGTCCATCTTCACGCGCCGCGACCCGGGCCGGTGTAGGTTGCGCCCAAGGCATCGCCCTGAAACACGCAGGGGACAAAGCCGCCCGCCGCCGTGGCCGCGACCTGCGTGGTGTCGTACCCTGCGAACGGCGTGTTCAGGTTGGGCGTGAGGGCGTTGGCAGCGAGGACAGCCGCCGGGCCGTCCGCCGCGTCCACGAGGGCGGAGTGGATGGCGGAGGGGTTCTTGAGGTGTCCAGCGCCCTTGGGGCGGGTGACGAGGAAAAGGGGCATCAGTTGGCATCCTTCTTGTTGAGAGCGAGCTTAACGCGGTCCAGCGGGCGGACCCGCCCGGTTTCATACTCGCGGTTGCGGTTGATTGCGCGCTGGGTCGCCTGCTTCACGGCGGCGATGGCGGCTTGAACGCCGCGCGTCTCCTCTCCCACCAGCTTGTCGGCAAGGTCCTGCGCGCTGAACGGGCGGGACCGGGCGGGCATCCGGTCAAGGATTGCGACGATGGCCGCGCCCATGACCTTGTTGTCAGTGGCGACGGCAAGCAGCGCGGCGTTGCGCAGGTCCACGATGCCGGAGCCGTCAAGCTGTCGCTGGAAGTTGGTGCGCTCCTGCGTCCCAAGCCCGGCGCGGGCGAGCACGGTAACAGGCGAGGCCCAGAGCTGCGCCGTGGTGGCGAGGCTGTCCGCCGCCGCGTTCAACTCCTTGAGGTGAGCCCAGCGGGCATCCGAGGAGTTGGTGACAACCTCCCGGCGGGCGATTGCAGCGGCCTTGTCGGCGGCTGCCTGTTGATCCTTGGGCTGGAAACCCGCGCGGACGAGGCTCTCAGCGGCGTCCGCTGCGCGCTTGTTCACGCCGGACTCAAGGGTGTCGATCAGCGTGCCGAACTTCTCAGCCCGCCGGGCCGCGACCTCAGCGAGGCTGACCACCTCAGCGGTGGTCAGGATGGGCTTGTCGGGGATTTCAAGGGGGAGTGATGGGGCGGGGTCTGCCATTGTCGGGCTCCTCGTGCCGTGGGAGGCTCCATTGCCGTCCCTTCACCCCAACTCTACCCTGAGTTGCGTGGCGGGCAGAGCGCGATTACTTGTTGTCCTAGAGCCACCATGCGTACTGCGGATCACCAGCCATTCCCGGCGCGGCCCGCCTGACCTTGGTGGAGGTGGCAGGCAAGTGGGCCTCGGGATCAACCGCGACCATCGCCACAGAGTAGCCCACGACAATCCCCGGGGCGTCCGTCACCAGTGCGGGAACGGGGCGCGTAGAGGGCGCGCGGGGCGGGACCCACTCCGGGTCACAGGCGGCGGCGTAGCCCATGCGGGAGAGCAGCCCGGCGGCGTTCGCGTACACATCTGCTCGGTCCTCAGTCGCCACGCCGCGTCTCCGGGTCAATTTTGCCCTCAACCGTGACCGGGTCGGGGTCACCGGGAATGCGCTTCACCTTGGCCGGATCAGTAGGGCTGTCATACGTTCCGGCCTGCTGCTGAGCCTCCAGAAACTCTTCCATTGTCATCTTGTTCGGCACCACGAGGACGCCTCCGGTGTTGACGCTCAGGCTCAGGTTCGCCTCAAGCGCCTCTCCCTCGCGGTACTGGTGGCGGGCCTTCAACAGGAAGATGTTGGCGACGATGTTCCCCTCATCGGCGGCCTCCCGGAGGTTGCCCACCAGCGCGTCATGCTCACGGGCGAGCCCGGAGTGGTAGGCGTCGTCAACCTCGGGCTGGCGCTTGCGGCAGTCGCGGAAGGCGTCAATGGACATGCCGAGGACCTTGGCGATTGTCGTCACATGGCAGCCCCGCCCGGCCAGCTCCTCCACTATGGGGAGCCCCTCAGGTTCAACCCGCCAGTGCGAGCGCCCGGTGCGCCCCGGCTCCGGCGGCACGAGGCGGGCCGGGATGATCTTTCTGTCTGTCATGGCTCAGCGGCCTCCTTGTCATATTCTTGCGAAACGCGCTGGGCGAGGCCCTTGCCGCATTTGAGTGATCTGGCTATCCGGTCCATCCCCATTCCCGTCGCGCGAAGGTTGCGGATGGACGCCACGAGGGCGTCTGATGCCGGGGCGCGCCCGATCTGCTTGCCCTGCGCCCGGGCGCGCTCCATTCCGGCCTTAGTGCGTTCAATCAGAAGCTCTCGCTCAAAGGCGGCCAGCGCGGCGACAACGGTGTACATCATGCGTCCCGCCGCCGTGGTCGTGTCGATGGCCTCCCGGTCAACGTAGAGGTCGCACCCCGACTGGCGCAGGTCATCCAGCAGGTGAACGAGGCCGATTGTGGTCCGCCCAAGGCGGGTCAGGTCTACGGCGGCGACAACGTCCACCTTGCGGCGGCGAACGTCGGCCATCATGCGGTCAAACTCGGGCCGTGACTTGGCGGCCCCGCTGACCACCTCCACGTGTTCCGCAGCGACCTCCCAGCCCGCCCGGGCCGCGACCTCGCGCAGGCGGATCAGTTGGTTGTCGGTGTGCTGTTCGTCGGTGCTGACGCGGGCGTATATCGCGGCGCGTCGTGTCTTGTTGGTTTCCATTTTGGTGCTCCATTTCTGCGACCTTGAGGCGAGCCCAAGTGAGAGAACGTAGCGTGAACAATGGATGCAGGTCTACTGAAAACCACCCCACTGGGGTTCGGCTGCGGGGTGGCGTTCTTGTTGTGTAGCAGAGTATTGCGGGCGTGGGTGCCAGAGCCAGAGGCGGGGATAACCTTTTCAGGGTGGTTCATTCGGGGCGCACCCACTCCACCTTGCGCCGGGATGCGCGGGGTGCGTCAGTCGTGTAGAAGTGACGCGCCTGCCTTGGACACTGCTCGCGCATCAGTGCGAGGCAGCGCGTGACGGACGCGGCGTGCGTTCCGCCGCTCACAGTGACATGGTCGCACCTGCTGCACCGCGCCCTGACGGACGGGATGTTGACGTGCTGACCATACTCGTTGGTGATCACGTCGGTGAACTCCTCAACCTCACATCTTGTCTTTGCCATCGCCAATCCTCCTGTGTTGCGGGCTTGCCCAGAGGATATCGCGCAGGGTGGTAAACGGTCCGGCGTGAACCCTTGGCGCGGGCGGCAATCGATTGCGTCCCTTTTACTGCGCCGCACAACACGTGTTCCGTTCAAACTTCTGCCACTGGCAAACTGCCCAGAGGAACGAACCCGGTAATCCCGGTTAGACCCGGTAATCACTTTTCCCTTATCTCTCTTAAACTTAACCGACTTTACCGGGTTTACCGGGTTTAGAGTTAGGAGGTAGAGCCGCCGGAACGTCTCCCTCTTTGGGCATAGGTGTGACGCGAGCCGGGGGAACGAAAACGAGGCGGTAAACCCGGCTAACCCGGTTAATGGCTTGTTCTCGAACAGAAAAGCATTACCGGGTTAGCCGGATGGAGAGCTAACCCGGTAATCAGAGGCGCTAACCCGGTAATCAATCCCCGATCACCACGGCTCACCTCCGCCTGCCCAGTCAGCGGCATCATCCCAAATCTGGGCGGGAAGGTCCGGCTGCGCGTCCCAAGCCGCCCGAGCCTCTGCCAAGAGCGGCAGGACGTAGCCAGATGGGCGGCGCTTGCGGTTCTTCTCCCCGCCGATCTTGTCCAGCAGCTTCGACACCACGACAGACGTGACCACGGCCCTGCTCTGGCGCTGGACGAATGCCGCCAATTCATCGGTGGCGACAAAGGGCCGGGCATCGGTTCCGCGCGCGTCAGCCGATATGTCGGACGGCAGCGCTCCCTCTCGCAGCATGTCGAGCACTGCCGCGTGGACGGGATCAAGGCCGCGTGACTTCTGGTCGTTCAGCGCGTCGGTCTTGGGTACATCCTCGCGTGGATGCCAACGCCCGAGGTCCATCGCCAGCAGGTCGTACAGCATCGCCGCGAGCCCACCGGACTCAAGCTCGGCAAAGAGCGGCGCAAAGTATCCGCGCCTCTGGCGCTGGGTCGCCGCCACATCGAACACGGCATAGCGGCGCTCGAATGGGCCAGCCGGAACGACCCACTCGCTGTTGCTTGAGATGATGACGTGCAGCATGTTCGGCCACGTCACGGCGTCCACGCCCTTGCCCTCGATCATCAGCGTGGGTTCCGTCAGGAAGGTCTTGACCTTGGCCTCCGCCTTCCGGTCGCCATCCCACACCACCTCGTCAGCGAACAGCAGGCAGCAGTCGCGGAAGTGTTTGTTGAAGCGGCCCGTGATCATCTCGCTGCCGCCGGTGTGCAGGCCGTGCTGACCAAAGACCTGCGCCATAGCCCTGCCGAACACACCCTTGCCAGTGCCAGGCTCGCCACGGAAGGTCAGCGCGACCTCCGCTGGTTCATCCGGGTTCTGTAGGGTCCATGCCATCCACCGGATGATGTAACGGTCAGACGCCTCATCTCCGCTTGCCAGCACGTCGCGGATGTGGGCGCGCATCAGGGACCAGTCACCCTGCATCGGCGGGACGGTGAAGCCCTGCCAGAGGTTCAACTGTCGGGTCGCGCCGGTGCCGACCTCCTCGCCGTCGCGGGGCCGGAACGTCAGAGAATGGAACTGCCGCCGGGCCGCATTCTGTAGCCACCATTTGCCGAGGGCCATCTTGACGTCGTTGCCCTCCTTGTCCGTCCCGACCACCACGTTGCGGTTCAGGAAGCGGTTGCGGAAGTCCTCGAAGCTCTGAAGCGTCACCACGGAGCGGGTCTTGCCCTTCACGCCGGTCGGCATCTCGACAAACTCAAGGATGCGGCACTTGCCACCCTCGTTCTCTAGTACGGTGAACTGGTCGTTCAGCTCCCGCAGAGCCGGGTCAACCGCCTCGTCATGCGCCCGCTGTATCTGCCGCGCCACGTAGCGGCGCGGGTTGGGCTGGGCGCGGATGTGGGCGCTGATGGTGTAGTCGCCGTCAAGGACAACCGACGCCATGACGTCATCATCCACCCCGGCGCGGACCATCTCACACAGCACGGCGAACAGGACCTCAGAGCGCGAGGGGTACTTGGTCGGGTCGTCTGGGTCGTCACCATTGACGATGAGCATCTTCGTACGGGAGCTGACGGCGGAGGGCAGGTCGTCAAGGCTGGCCAGCTTTGGCAGGTCCTCTGACAAGTTGACGCGCGCAGCGCCGTCACCTGCCGTCGCGTCCCGCTTCACTGGGGGCTCGGGAAAGTCAGACAGCCGGTAGCGGCGTGACCAGTCAGCCTCCACCAACAGTGCCGGTGCGTCGGTGCGCCCTGCCTTGCGCTTCTTCGCATTTGCGAGGTTGACCGTGCCGCACAACCGCATGATCCGGCTCACGTCATGGGTGCTGTCACCGCCCATCGCAGCAGAGAGCATCGCGTTCAGCGCTTCAGCTTGGTCAGGCGTGACTTCCTCCCCATCATCGAAGCGCCAGAAGAACTGATAGCCGCCACCACTGTCGATCACCGCAGTTGGGCGGGGGAACGGCAGTTTCTTGCAGTCGCGCTCCCAGTCATCGGCCATCGCCCGGATGCGGGCTCGCTCCGCTTGGTTGTGCGCGGCCAACTCCTCGGGCATCCTGCCGTCCGGTCCACCCTCAATCGGGCGCGGGTCAACGTCAACATGCAGTCCCCTGACGCGCGTGACTTCATCCTTGCTCGCCTTTTCACTTGTGTTGGGCGACAAGTCGTTGACGGAAAAGTAGAGGTTCTTCTTGCCGGACCACTTTGCCTTCCATTCGGTGAAATCACCTAGGTTGGTGAACGTCACTGTCTCAGTCCGCCCCCCTTCGCGCGGGATTGAGGTGGCCCACCACGGGCCATCTTCTGACCATCCCGTCAGGAACTCCAACAAGTCTTTCTGGTCGGTTCCGGCGGCGTCTGCGGGTATAGTCTTAGGGATGATGTTGGAGTGATCGTTTTCATTCTCCCCTGTACCCCCGGTTCGCTGCCCTGCGCCGGGGGTGCGCCCCTCGTCCCCGCCGCTCATGCCTGCCTCCCGGCTTCAAGCCAAGCGTCTAGGTCCGCGCGCCGGTAGCGCACGATGCGGCCACTCACCTTGTGAAACACGGGGCCACGGCGGCGGTAACGCTGCTCCTCAAGACCACGGGCGGTCAGCCCACAGTAAGACGCGGCTTGGTCAGGGGTGAGCCACTCGGGCGTCACCAGCTCATCGCGCACCCGCGCAACGACAAGTTGGACTATCTCATCTACATTCATGACGATCTCCAAAGATCGCGGAGCGTCAGAATGTGAGGCTGTCACACAGCGACGCCCCGGGTTTCCGGGGGTCGCCAGTCGGAGATGAGACGCTGCGATGGTCGCCTTGTCCGTCCGGGCCTGCACCCGCCCATCGGGCAGTGCTCAGCCTTGCGGGGGCCGCGTGCTCAGTCCTTCAACGGGGCGTCGTCATCTAGCCGCGCGCCGTTGGCGGTTGAAGTGCTTACGTTAACAGGCGGGGGCGGGCCGGTAAAGTGTCAATCGGCCCGGCAACAACTATTGCGCAAGAGATTCAGCAAGTTATCCCCGGTGGCAGGCCGCCATGATGTACCGGCTCATGGCCTCCTGCTGCGCGCGCAGGTAGTCCTCCGCCACCTTGTTGCGCGTCATGTAGCCGTCGTTCACGTCGCCGTCCGCGTGGTTCATCAGTATCATCACGTCCGTCTTGCTCAGACCGGCCTCTGACGACAGCGTCTTGTAGGTCTGCCGCAGGTCGCCGCCCCACTTGGGCAGGGCGTCGCGGTCCTCCCGGTACTCGACAATGTGCCCAGCGGAGAGCGGGCCACCCTTGCGCCGCGAGCGCGAAAGGTCCCCGGGGAACACCCATTCATCGGCGTTGCGGACGTTGACCACCCGTCCGGCGCGGCGGACGCGGGCGAGGCTGGCGATCATCTGGCGCGACAACGGAATGTCGAAGGCCCGTTTCGTGCCGCCCTTGGGCTTGGGGATGTGCAGGACGCGGCGGCCCATGTCGAGGTCCTCCCACCGCGCGACGGTCAGCGCACCGGGCCTCGCGCCCGACAACAGGCTGAACAGGTGGAACTCCTGACGCACGAGGTTGGGCAGCGCCCGCAGCTTGCGGTGCCACCCGGCGAGGTCCGCCGCGCTCATCGCCGTGTCGCGGCGCGCGCTCGGGTTGAGGTCCACCGAGTCAACCGGGTTGTAGTGGGGCAGGTTCGGGTCCAGCCGCCGCTTGTGGGCGTAGTTGTACGTCCGCCGGAGGAACACCATCGCGCCGTTCGCGGCTGACGGCCCGCTTGCCGCGCTCAGCTCCCGGTGCCGCTTCCGCACTTCGCCCGCGTTGTCGGAGAGCCGCGTCAGGGGCGTGTCATGCCAGCCCCTGAGGAGCTGCGCCCCGTACTCGTATGAGTCAATCGTCTTCTGGCTGCGCCTGCCACTGGCCACCTCGCGCTCAAGGCTGCCCCGCAACTCCGCCCACGCATCGCCCAAGGACAGCGCCCGGCCTGCGGAGCGGGCCTTCTCGCTGGATATTGCGACCTTGGCGGAGCGCGCCGCCCGCCGGGCCTCCGCCACGCCCATGTTGGGCCACTTGCCCACCGCCTGTTTCCGGGTCTGCCGCTTGCCCAAGGGGTTCGTGACGTCAATCTGGACGGTGAAGGTCTTGGACCGCTTGCCCACGACGACAAAGAAGCCGGGCTCCTCGGTGTCCCGGACGATGTACTGGCCAGCGTCCGCCGGGGGCAGCTTGTCGAGGACTTCCTTGGTGAGCTTGGTGGGTTGTGCGTTCATGATATGTTCCCTGCATTTCGGCCTAAGACGGGATTAAGACGGTGCTTCCAGCTTAGAGGTAAGTGTGGTGCGGCCCGTTAGCGCCCCGCGACTTCTTGTAGAAGTCATAAACTACAGGGGCTTGAGTCGTTCTGCGGGAGCTTAACGGGCGGCACGTGGAGCGTCTAGTCTTATTTGTAATCAGTAGGTCCGCGGTTCGAGTCCGTGTGGGGGCACCATTTAAATCATTGAAAATGAACGAGAAATTAGCGTTTCGGCGCTCGTTTAGCTGTTGTGATTGAGCTGTTTTGCAATTATTTTTGCAATTGGATCGTAGGCGCGATTTGAAGCTTTCCGACTCGTTCAGTCTCTACTGTTCATTCGCCAAACGCGCCGCCTTGGTGGCATCACGATACTTGGCTTCGCAGTTCACGCAAAAATCGTCACCGGGCTGTCTGATTGTACTGGAACAGCGCCGGCATGGTTTATCTCCAGCTTCGTAGGTCGCCTGACCTGTAGCCCAAGCCTCTGCTCTAGCTGAGTTCGGTGAGGGGACGCCTAGATCGCCACGATGGTAAGCGTGCCAAACAGCAATGTTGGACACGCCGAGCAAGTCAGCGATTTCACGGCACTCATTGTCTTGCCGTAGATGCCCATTGTTATCGCGATACAATGACCGTGCAAGATCCAGTGCGGCTGAGAACTCCCGCAAGTCAACTATGGTTTTGCGTCTTTTGTATGCCATGCTTAGGTCGCTTCTGGAGCGTCTAGCAGCGCTCCGACATTCACACCCAAAGCAACGGCCAGCTTATCCACTACGCTTATGGTTGGGTTGCGTGCACCACGTTCCAGATCGCTAACATAGGTCCGATGTAAGCCCGCTTCATGCGCAAACTCCTCCTGCGACCAGCCTTTCGACTGGCGCAATCGGCGCATGTTTAAACTTAAGCGAGCACGAATTTCCATGCCGCAAATGGGCAAATTTGTCGTCAATCAGTCTACAGACGATCAGTGACATAATTCTTGACTAATTGGGAGATGGGTGACTTTTTGATGTCACTCATTGCCTACATTATCGTGAGATTGAAATTGACCAGTGCACCGCCAGTTTCGAGATTGGCTGACTACATAGAGCAAACGGAGTTAAACGTTCCGAAATTGGCGGATGAATACCGCTATGCGTCGCTACCATTGTGCGTCGTCGATGCGGTCTTTTCGATTGGAGTTCGATACTCAAGCACGCAGAAAGTCGTTTCTAACCTATGCGAGTATGCCGGATGGACGCGCTTTGCTACATCGCGGGAGGCCCGTGGGGCTGGTGAGAACGGGATAGGCGACCTGGCCTCAATGTTCGATGAGTTTGGCGTTGAAGGGATGGTCGAAAGAGCTTTCCAGAATAGACAGCGCACTTCCTCACGCTCTGGCATCCTCAAGGCTGAAGCTGTCTTGTTATATTGCCGCGCATTGGCCGCCGCAGGTATTAGCGATTTCTCAGATTTAGATGTGGAACGACGAGAATACGCAGAAGCAATCATTTTGGGCCTGCCCGGCCAATCCAGTGGCATCGCGTTTGATTATTTCATGATGCTGGCAGGTGATGACAATCTTATTAAGCCCGACCGGATGGTGCAGCGTTATGTTGGTCATGCGCTGGAATTGGACAGCGTGCCTCAACCTCGCCAAGCGGCGATTCTTGTAAGGCTGGCAGCCAAAGAGCTTCGCAACAGGGGGCAGCTATGGACACCCCTAAGCTTAGACAATGCGATCTGGAGACATCAATCGAGGCACGAAGAATAGGCCGTTCTATTTCGTGTTGGCATCAAGTCTTTGGCACTGATGACGGCATGTCCCGACATGGTGATTCAGTGTGTCGGGCATGTTGGTGGGTGGAAGCTTGCCTGTTTGAAACAGGTTGCCTCCGGTTGCACTAGGCTTTAGTTTGAAACGAAAAAGAGGCTGGAGATTGTCGAAGCCTAAACAATTTATTTGATGGGCAGACCCATCATGTGAGGCTGGCGTTGGCACGGATTAACCTTAGGAAATTTATTGCGGAGCATTACAAAGGCGGTGTTACTGCTAGAGATGTAATTCGTGAAGCGGTTACCAATTCAATCCATGCGGGCGGCACCCAAATCACCGTTGATCTGCTGTTCTCGGACAAACAGGCTGAAATATTTGATCAAGCATCGGAACGCGTGGTGCTCGAAGGTATTTCAATTACTGACGATGGCGAGGGTTTTACCGCCGACAACTTAAATTACTTTGATGAAATCTGCACAAGTCACAAAGATCAAATTGGTGGGAAAGGTGTCGGGCGACTATCCTTTTTAAAATATGCAAACACAGTGAAGGTGCAAAGCCAACTCGAAAATGAACTTGTCCAGTTCCAGTATACACCTGAATTTAGCCCAGAGGATGTGACGCATTCGTCTGTTAGCGGATCAACGAATACCGTTATCGCGCTGAGCGATCTAAAAGACCAAATAAACACTCAAGTTAAGAACTTAGTGATGTCGCTTTGTGACGATCTGCGGTTGCTGGTATTTCTAAAGCATCAAGCGGGGCAAAGCATAACCCTTACATTCCACCACAATTCTGGCCAGCCATTCGATGAGACTACAGAGCTAATTGGATCGAAAATTAAAACCGAAAGTGAACACAGCTTTGAGATCAACTCTGAAGTGTTCAATTGCTATCTTTTTCGGGACGACCCTCCATCACGAGGCATCGTCGCGATGCTTTGCGCGGACGAGCTTTGCATCGAAGAGTATTCAATAAGTAAGCGGTTTGATAGCTGCCGATACCAAATATCTATAACGTCGGATTATTTCAATAAACGCTCAAATATCGAGCGCAAAAAGCTTGCTCTGCCGAAAACTGACGATGAGGTCGATATGGTTTCTCCGATCAGTCGTGCCACACTGATGGATCGGATTCATCAAGAATGCATGGAAATGATCAATAACGTTGGCGAAGGTGAAATTGAATCTTTCAAAAGCGCAAATGTCCAGAAGCTAAAGAAATACTACCCCTTTATTGACACCTCCTCTTTAGGGGGTAGCGCAGCAATCCTTGATGCTGATGAGATAATAAAGACCTACCGAACTCAACAGGCGCGGCGTGAGGATCAATTGGTTGATGCTCTTCAACAAGGCAAACAACCTTCGTGGGACGACGTTTCACATTTGGCAGGTGACGACTTAGCTCGTTTCATTGTGCACCGAGCTTTGGTGCTGGATTCGCTAGGTAAGATGCCAAGCGATGCGGCTGAGGATGCAATTCACAGTGCAATTCTGCCCAAGAAAACGGACGGGAAGGATATTAGAGAGAATAATATTTGGCTGGTGGACGACAAATTCCTCTCCTATTCGAGTGTATTTAGTGATGAGACGCTGTCTAAGATAGTCCGGGAGGTCAATCAAACAGTTGAGGTCAATCAAAACCGAAAGCCTGATGTCGCGGCGTTTTACTCGCGGGATGATAAAGACAGGCCCAACAAATTGGTAATCATAGAATTCAAGAAGCCAGGCGCTGATCTTTTCGACAATACCAAAGCCCTTGTTCAATGCAGGCACTATGCGACAAAGCTAGTTGATAGAATTGACACTGTTCGCGAAGTTTTTGCATTTTCAGTCGTTGATATTGATGACGATTTTTATCGGGATATGAAGCAAACTGGCTTCAAGGATGTGTTCTCGTTAGGGGATAGAGTGGTGTACAGCGATTTTCTAGTCGGGACCGTCGATGAAGTGCCGTTGCATATGTATGTAATGCCAGCATCTGCTTTGGTTACGGACGCAAAAGCCAGAAACAAAGTGTTCGAAGATGTCCTCCGATTTAACGTGACCGAACATCTTGATGATCCAGAATGACTGAAAGATTAAATTTCATTTAGCAACGGATCATTGCTAGCGCCCATCCTGTGTAATCATTTTGACGACAACCCTTTTAGCTTCCCTTCCAACGTGGGCTAGTTGTGAGTTCTCAGGACGTTGTTCATTCGATCCATCTCTGAGAAGCTGAAGTTTGCAAAAACAGAAGCCATCAGGGAGAACCGAATGAACAGCCACAAGAATGCCCGTCTTGCACCAAAAGGTCGAGA
>Ga0316204_10007863_pt1 | contig 15261 bp, 16 predicted proteins | sample 6monrhotite_MG_2_FD_205661 | JGI IMG/M metagenome (GOLD analysis project Ga0316204, IMG submission 205661) | Microbial mat bacterial communities from mineral coupon in-situ incubated in ocean water Damariscotta River, Maine, United States -... | ecosystem: Environmental > Aquatic > Marine >...
TCCACCGTTGCCATTGCGGTTCAATGGCACCTTTGTCTGGATATCCAGACGCTCTAGCACTTCGTCGAACCGGGTAATAAGTGCAGTAGCCACAAGGCTATCGGTTCATATTTCAAGCCACAATTCACCTACCCCTGCGGGAAAACATCACTCCTGCTTGGGAGAACTGTTTCTCCCGTCATTCATCAACCAAGGAGAAACGCAATGTCACAGCATAGATTTACAACCAAGTTAGGTAATACTGAAGTCGTCGTCACGATGGGCTGGGATCAGCCCTTGCAGGGTTATTTCATGACCATCATGGAAACGAACTCAGCAACATCCATGGCAGAAAATGAAGATACCGAAGAGAAAGAAGTCTATCTCTTCGATAATTTTAAGCAATTCGATTCACATCCAAAAGAAATCACAGGTTATTTGTTTGAACTAGAACTTCTAGGTATTGATGTTCCACGACAAATGATTGATGAGGTCATGATGGATGGTGTACGCAACATCGGTAACAAAATCGTCGAACACAGCTATGTGGACGGCAAACATGTAAGAAAGCAAACGCTTTAACGCTACGCGCTCAACAGCGCACCATTTTATAACCCACCTTAGGGGCAACTTTCCCCTATGGGGCAGGTTGCCCTTTTTTATACCAAAAAAAGAGAGGCAACCATGAATGCAGTTATAGAAACAATTGAACCTGAAGTCACTGAAGAGACTTCACCCAACGTCATACCACTGTCCCAGTTTGTAACCGATTTTGGTGACGATCTGTTAAATGCGGTATCCCATCAAAACCCACCTGTATACAACGGTATCCCTAACACAGCACGAGAATTGATTATGGATGATCTCAAACGAGACCCATTTGATGCTCAACGTGAAGTCGTCCAGGCGGTAACTCGTTTACTGATTGATGAGGCTGAAAAAGCCGCCGTCATCAATGCCGAGATGGGCACCGGCAAGACGATGATGGCCATCGCGACAGCGGCTGTCATGTATACCGAGGGCTATCAGCGGTCTCTGGTCATTTCACCCCCTCATTTGGTCTACAAGTGGCGGCGGGAAATTTTAGAGACCGTGCCTAACGCGCGTGTCTGGGTACTCAACGGCCCCGATACGCTATGCAAGCTGTTGCAGTTAAGAGCGGCCCTGAGGTGTAAAGAATCCGATTCACCGGAGTTCTTCATCTTGGGCCGTGTGCGTATGCGTATGGGGTCGCATTGGCGTCCTTCCTTTGCTGTTCGTAAGGAGCACTTGCGTACTTACACGGAGTCAGGCAATGAGCATTCTCACAGTTTTATTCAGACTGATGAGTATGCGAGTTGCCCTAAATGCGGTGTTTTCATCAAAGGTGGGGAAGGTAACAAACTCACCCCATTAATGCTGAAAAATGGCGCTGACCGTCAACAGTGGTGTGAGAAATGCAATGAACCGCTGTGGACACTGGTTCGCCCTGGCCGCCGTCAAAAAAGCCACCGAGAGTTACTCATCGATGCGATGTGTCAATTACCGACCATTGGTAAGAAGACAGCGGAAAAACTGATCGGAAGTTTCGGAGAAGCACTACTCTCTGGCATGTTGGAAGACAACCTCTACGAGTTCATCAATTTGATGGATAATGATGGGGATTTAGTCTTCACCGACAGACAAGCAACACGCATGGAACGCTCACTTTCGTCATTGGAGATTTCCTTTGGCCAAGGTGGTTTTCAACCCACAGAGTTTATCAAGCGTTACTTGCCTGATCGTTACTTTGATCTGCTTATCGTTGATGAGGGCCACGAGTACAAAAACGACAACTCTGCCCAAGGCCAAGCCATGGGCGTATTGGCGAATAAAGTACGTAAAGTGTTGTTACTGACCGGCACACTCATGGGTGGCTATGCGGACGATCTGTTCGTGCGACGTGAAGTTGCTTGATTCATTGCTTCACCGCTTCGGCGGTAGGAAGCCTGATGTTCCGTCATCAGTAGCCTATCGGTGCATGCACGGTTGGTAACGACTGTGTGTGAAGCCACCGAGACAATGTAGACCGACGTAAGTCAGGTTAAGGCCGCGAGGTCGAAGCCGCATCTGCGAGCATCAACGCGGATGGGTCGCTAGGCTGGTTGGTATGGTTAACGTATGTGAAGTGCTGATAAACGTCGTGACGTCTGACAGAGCCAAAGATGCTGACAGGCTCTCTCCCAAAATGGGGCTGTAGCTGGTCATCCCTTTGAATAGTGGGGATGCACGGACATTCAAGCTACCGGCGAAAAGGCACAACCTAACCCAATCTTGTGAATCAAGTGAAACACGGTAAGCCCGTATCTCCGCCCTTTGGGGCAGGCAGACCGTAAGGAATGCTGATGGGGATGCGGGTATAGGAATGTGGAGAAAGCGAATGCCGTTCTGTAATGGGACGGATAGGGGTGGAGCCGCAAGGCAACATTATCCCACGCGAAAGCGGGCAGACTTCCACTTGGTCTTTCTTTACGAGAGAGTTTGATTAACCTTTTCAAGAGGGAATTGCAGATGACTACGCAAGACACTTGCGCGGGTGCGCCCTTACACGATTCGGTCACATGGCACGGCATCAACTGGGCCCAATGTCATCGAGAAGTGCGAAGGCTCCAAGCGCGTATCGTAAAGGCTACACGGGAAGGGAAACACGGCAAGGTGAGAGCCTTGCAGTGGATACTGACCCACTCGTTCAGCGGCAAAGCATTGGCCGTGAGGCGAGTCACCGAGAACCAAGGCAAGAGAACTCCGGGTGTTGACGGCATCACATGGTCGACGCCGGAGGCCAAATCTCGAGCTGTAGAGTCGTTGAGACGGCATGGATACAAACCTCAGCCGTTGAGGCGAATCTACATCCCGAAATCGAATGGCAAACTGCGGCCACTCGGGATTCCGACGATGAAGGATCGGGCAATGCAGGCGCTGTACTTGCTTGCGCTCGAACCGTTCGCGGAGACGACTAGTGACCAGAACTCATATGGGTTCCGGCCTGCCCGTTCCACAGCGGATGCGATTGAACAGTGCTTCGCTTTACTGGCAAAAAACGATCGCGCCAAGTGGGTTCTTGAGGCTGACATCAAAGGCTGCTTCGACAACATCAGTCATGACTGGTTGATCGAGTCCGTTCCGATGGATTCTGTGGTACTCCAGAAGTGGTTGAACGCGGGATACCTCGAAGGTAACGCTCTTTATCCAACGGAGGCGGGAACACCGCAAGGTGGCATCATCTCGCCCACGCTGGCTAACCTGACCCTCGACGGTCTTGAACCGATGCTTCTTCGGCGGTACATGAAGAGGAATTGGAACAAGCAGAAGGTCAACATCGTTCGGTATGCGGACGACTTCATCATCACTGGCGCGACGAGAGAAGTGCTGGAAAATGAGGTTCGTCCGATGGTCGAGGAATTTCTGGCAGCACGGGGGCTCACGCTCTCGCCAGAGAAGACCAAGATCACGCATATCGACGATGGGTTCGATTTTCTCGGATTCAACGTACGCAAGTACGATGGCAAGCTTCTTATCAAGCCATCCAAGAAGAACGTCTCGGCGTTCCTTGGCAAAGTCCGGGAGTTCGTAAAGAGCAACAAAGCGCTTCGCCAAGACAAGCTGATCAGGGCGCTCAATCCGGTAATTCAAGGATGGGCGAACTACCACCGGCACGTCGTGGCACGCCGCACTTTCGAGCGCGTCAGGAAAGAGATTTGGCAATGTTTATGGCAATGGGCAAGACGACGTCACCCGAACAAGGGCGCTCAATGGGTCAGGAAGAAGTACTTCCAGACCGATGGCTTTCGCAGTTGGGTGTTCGCGATGGACACAGGGGAACGACTTGGCAACGGGAAACCGAAGCTGATCGCCCTTCGGGACATCTGCGATACGAAGATTCGTCGGCACCGCAAAATCAAGGCTGATGCCAATCCGTTCGATCCGCAGTGGGAAAGCTACTTTGAGCAGAGGTTTAGCTTCAAGATGTTGGATTCACTGCAAGGGCGGAAAAAACTCATTCAGCTTTGGAAGGAACAGGGCGGCAGGTGCCCGGTTTGCAATGAACTCATTACCGAAACCAGCGGATGGCATGTCCATTATCTGGTGAGGCGAGTAGACGGCGGACCGGACATCAACTCCAACCTGGTCATGGTGCACCCGAATTGCCATAACCAAGTTCACGTCAATGGCATCGAGGTGGTGAAGCCGGTTCCCGTGAGGGGGCTATGAAAAGGCTTGAGCCGTATGAGGGGAAACTCTCACGTACGGTTCTTAGGGGGAGATGGGTCAGCAATGGCCTGTCCCTACCCGACTTTCTGCTGTGGCGCATCATGCCACGGCGAATGATTGAAGATGGTTTCCGCTTCAACTCCAAGAGTGGCACGTTAGGGACGGCGGCGATGGCGTTTATGCGTCAGCACGGCATCCTGAAAGACATCTATAAGGAGACCGATGCCAAAAACCACCGTACTGCACGTGGCAAGAGTGTTAGTGTTCGCACCCAAAAAGCTCCTGGTTTTGGGCCAATGGGTGTCGCACGGTATGTACTGCCCTTCACGGCTTTTTTGAAACTCAAAGATATCGGTGACAATGTATTGCCACCCTACAATGAGCACTTCACTGAAGTTGAAATGGAAGCTGAACAAGCCGAGCGTTACGCAGCACTCGAAGCAACGTTGACCGAGGCACTAAAGAAAGCACTACGTTGTGGAGACAACAGCCTATTAGGTGTTGTGCTTAACTGTCTACTGGCGTGGCCGGATTGCTGCTTCCGTGAGGAAATAGTGAAACATCCTCGCAGTCGTCAACTGCTGGCATTCGTGCCCTCAGTCATAGGTGATGAGCCTTCCCCCAAAGAGGAAGAGCTAATTCGACTATGTAAGGCAGAAAAAGCCCGTGGCCGTCGTGTACTGGTTTATACAACCTATACCGGCACCCGTGATACCACCGCAAGATTGAAAAGTCTTTTGGCGGCAAATGGGTTTAAGGCAGCGATACTGAGAGCAAGTGTGGATACAAGCAAACGGGAAGGCTGGATCTGTGACCAAGTTGAGTGCGGGGTAGATGTGATTATCACCAACCCCGAACTAGTAAAAACTGGTCTTGATCTACTCGATTTTCCCACCATTGTATTCATGCAGAGCGGCTATAACGTTTACACGTTGCAACAAGCCGCTCGTCGCTCATGGCGTATTGGTCAAAAGGAGCCAGTAGATGTCTATTTTCTCGGTTACAGCGGATCGGCACAAATGGCGTGCCTGTCGCTGATGGCAAAGAAGATATCCGTCAGTCAGTCTACTTCAGGAGATATGCCAGATACTGGGTTGGATGTACTGAACCAGGATGGTGATTCGATTGAAGTGGCGTTGGCTAAACAGTTAATCCATTAACTAAGAAGTAACAAACCGCACCGCCAAACACGATGTTTGGCGGTTTTTTATGTGCCAATCACACCCAAATTACGCAACCGTGCGTGGACCTCAGCAAATATAATCATGCCCACGACCAGCAAGGCAATAATATAACCGGCCCCGATCAGCACACCCATGACCGAGCCAAACAAAGCACACCCTAACGAGATATCGTTTTTCGATAGCTGCTCAGGTAAGAAAGCATCCACTTCGCTTTCAACAGCTTCTATTTTCTGCACAATATCCTTTTTATCCACCCTTGGTTCGAGTTCAACCAGGAGATAGCTTAATAAAGGCAGGTTGCTGATATCGACAACGAGATCAGAGTCGAAAAAGAAATCGATCATGTCATCATAATTAATAAATGAGAAGGCAGTGAACAGAGCGGAGGCCTGTTCAGCGATACCTGATACACGAAACTCAAAATCAGCGACGATAAAGGGATCACCCACGTTAAGGTCATAAAGTACTGCCAAAGACTCATCGATCACAATTTCTCTCGGTTCCTGGGCCACTCGACCTGATTTTATTTTTGACGACCCACCACCGGTATCATAGACCAGAAAAAAGATAGGACTCTTTCGGTAACCGGCCTGTTCATATATTACGGGCACCATTGTCATGGGATGGGCTTCTACCACGCCTTCTATTGATTCAATGTGCTCGCGACTCAACTGCGGCAATAACGAGCGACTGGCAACAAAATTGGCCACCCCGGCTTGGGCAACAATCAGATCAGCCCCCCGGTTAAGCGCTACGTTTTTTAACCGAATAAGAAGGCCGGTCTGAAAACACGCTAACAGTAAAATAACTGCCAGGGCATTGGCCAGCGCTCCGCAGGTCGGTAAAGTACGAAACGGCTAGTAAATGAGGTGGCGATAGATCAACTTGAACATAGGACGTTACCAAGCAACCATCGCGTGTTTTATGTCTATTCCCATAAGCTTTTTCCTTCTCTCACCATCGTTTCGATTTCCTGCCGAAACAAAGGCGGACCATAAGCCGACAATAACTGATTCTTATCAAGCTTGGCTCCTTTCGTTTCCTGCTCCATATACACCAAAAGGCGTTGGTACTTTTGTGCATATTGCATCAACCATTTCAACGCCCGTGGCGGAATACGCTTCCCCACAGGTACGGCACAATCAACCGGATAGCCTTTCCAGCTAAAGTTGTTGAGTAGTACAATGACCTTCGCATTGTCCGGCCTAAACCAATCGGGAAAAGGGCTACGCGCTTCACGCCAACCACAGATAAAATTCTGACACGGCTCCACGGGACGGTTTTCATAAATCCGACATCCCTTGTCAGTATCACAGTTGGAACACGGTTTGCCCGGATAGATCTCTTCACTATTAACGTTGATCTGCAACCAACCCTCACAACAAGCGGTACAAGGTAAACACTCTCTCATTTTAGTTTTCATAAAGTGCGACCTTCTGAACATGTACCCCATTATGAAATTGCGCTTTCACTTACACTCTTCCTTACATGAAAGCGTATCAATATCACTCGCTACCTTGTGCCAGGTGAAATGTTCATACACACCCGACCAATACATACCAAAAGAGATCGCAAATAAAAGCTCTTCTATCGGCATAAATCCAATAGATATTCCAGAAAGTGCTTCGAGATTCCAAACCCGGTCTATGTAACCTGGTGCGCTCCATTCCAATCCAAGCAGAAATAATGCGTAGTAAATCAAAAATACCAGGCCACCGATCCAGCTTTTTCGCTTCAGGTCAGGACGACAAAGGAAGGTTGCGATCACACCAATAAACATAGCCAGGATCGCTGGATAAATCGGATTCCAGGGAAAAAGCAGCAAGATGGGAAAACTTACAAAAGGCGCAGCCAGCGCTTTGTAATGATGCCTATGCAACGAATGGCCACGCTGACAGTCAGCGATAGTTGCTGTCGTTTGTCCCGACAGAAGGTTATAAAAAACAGCAGCTATACCGCCAATACCAAAACAGAATATTAGACTCTCGATATCAAAACCTGTGTTCTCAGCCAGATCGAATAGGCTTGGCGGCATCCAATATTCGGGCACGAACAGAGGCTCTGATAAACCAAAGGGTGTTGTAAAAAGGCTGGCCCATAACATCGCCTTCCGGTGGGTTGGAAATGCTAAATAAATAATAAACCACGGAACTAAGAACGCGCTTGACCAGAGTAACCAGACATACTGATCAGTCACTCGTTTTTCCTTTACGGCCACCTAGCACCACAAAGTTGTAGATCGGCACCCATATCAGAGCGAAGAACCAACCATAACCATAGGCCTCAATCAAACCGAGAAAGAAACTGCCCCAGCTTATCCACTCAAATCCGGGCAATAGTTTTTGCCAGCTTTCATACATGGCGTGTTCCGGGAAAAGCAAATCAAAAACAACACACAGCGTAAAACTGACCGCCAGAGTCAAACTGGTTGCATGGCCTACGCCTAGCAATGATATGCCTTGTCTATGATGACAACAGGTCATGATACTTCTCCCCGTTCTTTGTTTAGGTATTGCTCTGGATCGGTATCAAACTTATCGAGGCAACTCTTTGAACAAAAACGGTAGAGCGTCCCGTGATACATTTTGCCGTAGCCCTGATCCTCTTCGACCGCCATGTCGCATACTGGGTCGATATGTTTTCTTCCCCCACCACGATGGGAGTGACCATGACCACCATGGCCATGCATCATGTGCGCGCCACAGCCGTAGCGCATCATGAGAAAAAACAGCACCGCAAAGAGTAAGAATGAACCTAAGCCTTCCATAAACCACCTCCTAAAATAATTCTTCTGTTAACAACTATTGTTGTCGCCGCTCATCCTCATCATTCACTTGCACCGTTAGAAAAGCCTTCCACTGTTTGATGGGTGGAAAAAAAGCGGAAGTATGGCGAGCATAGCCTTCGTAAGCTTCACCAAACTCGGCAATGGAACGATTCTCTTCCACCCTGGCCAAGTGCACATAGCCAAGAAGAAGTATGGGAGCCATAATGACCGTCAACAACGTTGGCCACTGCACCAGAAAACCGATAATGACCAGGAACAATCCTGTATATTGAGGATGGCGTGCATAGGCATAAATACCATCTGTAACCAGACCACCTCGGGCTGCATGTATTTGTGTCCACCCTTTTGAGAGCAACAGATACCCCATCACCATGAGCACCAGACTGAGCCCCATTACAATGGCCCAAGCGATGTCGGAACCACCGAACACCACTACCCATAAATGACCAAATTTATGACTGAAGGGTTGCAGCGCCGGATAGGCATCCCCCAGCCAGCCGGTGAGCAGATAGATGGTTAAAGGAAAGCCATACATCTCGGCGAACAGTGCAACCAGAAAGGCGGTCACGACACCCATACTACGCCACTCCTGACTGCCCCTCGGTTTAAGGAAGCTCAAGATAAAAAAGAGGAAAAGGCCAACGTTAAAGGCCGCCACCACCCACATCCCATAGGCATATTCGCTTTCACCGTGCATCAACCAGTTACCCACTCTTTCATTTCGCTAGTCCCGCGGCCGCTGAAATACAAAATTTGCCACGGATAGATGCTTACTGTCTCCACGCCGGATCTCGACCCGGATACGATAGAGTTCCGGTTTTGGCATGGTGAAGTAGTTGCCGTAACTCATTATCGACTGGGCACCATGCATCGGCTCCAGGGACTTTGTGCTACCCGCTAAACCCAATAGCGAGACAGTGGCCTTGAGCTGGGCATCAGTGATGCGCTCACTAGACGAGCTGTCGAGCAAGGCTATCAATAAGTGGTAACGGTGTTCCTTATCGGCACCACCACCGTGCATTTCGGGATGCTGCTGGGTGAGCTGAGCCGGGATGACACCAAGATAGACACTCATACCATCGACCTGTAGATGGCGATTTGAGTCATCGGCCATAGCTTGGCCAAACAGCAAAAGAAGACAACAAAAGATAACTGCATTCCTATTAACCATTTTCTTCCTCCTCTGCCGATTTAAAGCGACAACTGGTTTCTCCAAGAAAGTTTTTATTATGCATATGATTACTCCTCCATCTGTATCTTCGCCTTTCTGAGACGCAGGGAGTTCCAGACAACATTCACTGAACTGAAGGCCATGGCCCCCACACCAACCATCGCATGTAAAAGCCCAACGGCTGCCAGAGGAATCGCAACGCCGTTATAGAACCATGCCCAGAAGTAGTTCTGCTTGATCTTGTTGAAAGTGGCATGTGAGAGCTTGATGGCGGTCACGACGGAACTGAGATCGCCGCGCACCAAGGTGATATCGGAAGACTCAATGGCGATATCAGTCCCGGTACCGATGGCGATACCGATATTGGCCTGCTTCAGGGCAGGAGCGTCATTGATGCCGTCGCCCACCATAGCGACGATGCCAACCTCCTTCTGCAGGCGTATGATTTCGGCCACCTTGTCCTCGGGCATCACCTCGGCCATCACCCGACTAATCCCGACTTGCCTTGCTATCGCTTCACCGGTTCTTTTGTTGTCACCGGTGATCATCGCAGTTCTGATACCAAGCTCCTCCAGCGCCTTTATCGCCTGGACAGAGTCATCCTTCAACGTATCAGCCACAGCGATGATGCCGGAAGGCTGTCCCTCAACGATCACCAGCATCGCCGTCTTTGCCTCGTCCTCGAGGCGCGTCATCTCAGTTTCGATTGCGGTGTCCAGGCCAGCGTTCGCCATCAGCTTAGTGCTGCCAACCATGACTTCCTTGCCATCAAGAAGCGCTTTGACGCCCTTGGCGGTCACCGCCTCAAAATCCTGCTGAGCAATCAGCGCTATGCCTCTTTCCTTTGCGCCTTTGACGATCGCTTGCCCGAGTGGATGTTCAGAACCGACTTCGACCGAGGCAGCCAGTTGCAGCAGTGCTGACTCGTCCTCCACCGCATTCTGCTCCTTGAACACGACAATATCGGTGACCTCCGGCTTGCCTTTGGTGATGGTGCCGGTCTTGTCGAAAACGATGGTATGAACATCCTTGATGGTCTGAATTGCTTCACCGCTCCTGATCAGAACACCGTTTTCCGCACCCATGCCGCTGCCGACCATCAAGGCGGTAGGCGTGCCGAGGCCAAGGGCGCAGGGGCAGGAGATTACGAGTACAGCAATGCCCGAATAGATGGCCAGAGTAACAGGACTCAATTCAGTGTTGATCCAGGGCAGAAACGGCTCGCCCCATTGGATAATGGCCATGAAAAAATCTGGAAAAATCAGCCAAAGCACCATGGTGGCAACAGCTGTGCCGATGACGGTTGGCACCATATAACCTGTTATCCGGTCGGCAAATTCCTGAATTGGAACCTTGGAGCCCTGGCACTCCTCAACCATCTTAATCACCTGGGAGAGGAACGTATCTTTGCCAACCTTGGTCGCCTTGACCTTTAGCAAACCGTTTTGGTTAATCGTGGCACCAATGGCGTTGTCGCCCGTTTTCTTCTTTACCGGCATTGACTCTCCGGTAGCCATGGATTCATCGATGGCACTTTTCCCTTCGATGATAATGCCGTCTGTAGGGACTTTTTCACCCGGCCTGACGACCATAATGTCCCCCGCTTTGACCTGTTCGATGGGAATCTCTTTCTCCTCACCATCCACAACGATCCTGGCCGTCTTGGCTCCAAGCTGGAGCAGTTTTTTGATCGCCTGCGACGCCCGCCCCTTGGCCTTCACTTCCAGATACCTGCCGAGCAAGTGAAAGGTAACAATGGTGGTGGCCATCTCCATAAAACTGGCGGCGGGAAAGAAGAAGACCGCCAATCCCATCAGATAAGGGGGTATCGACCCCATCGAGATCAGCACGTCCATATTGGCGTGTCCATGACGCAAGGCCCGAAATGAAGATTGATGGGTAGGCCAGCCAAAGATAAAGACAATGGGAAAACCAAGCAGTGCAATGATGGCGTTATAATAGGGTATTGGTGCCATCATGAAATGAATCATCATCAATACCATGATGACGGTTGCTGGCACCAAAGCGTAGATGAGAAGCTTTTTTGCCTTCTCGACCTTGATCAGGTCATCCTCACCTTTCTCGTCGCTTTTTTCCTCATCGATCTCTTCAACGACGCGGTAGCCTGTCCCGTCAACCACCGTCTTAAGATTTGCAGGAGTGGTAATGGCCGCATCAAACTCAATGACAGCCTGTTCAGTGGCCAGATTGACCGCTGCTTCAAACACGCCATCCGCCTTGCTCAGGGCTTTTTCGATGGTTTGCGCACATGAGGCACAGGTCATCCCGCCAATCTTGAAAGTTGCCTTCTCCCTGGCGCCCGCCACGCGGTAGCCGGTGCCTTCAATAACCTTTACCAGATCGCTTTCAGTAAGCGCCTGTGGATCGAACTCAATGGTGGCCTTCTCGGTGGCGAAGTTCACAACCGCCTTTGCCACGCCTTCCGCTCCATTCAGGGCGCCCTCGATGGTATTGACACACGAAGCGCAGGTCATCCCCTCCACTGGAAGGGTAACGGTCGAGGTCTTACCCGCCGGTTTCTTTGTCCTGGCTTTTTCTGTAACATTTTCTTTTCCCTCTCCCTTTGGGATATCAGCGCTTTTTGTGGGAACAGGGCTGGTGCGAGGGCTGATAAATGACTCAGGATCAGCATCGAACTTACCCTTGCAGTTTGTACTGCAGAAGAAGTAGTCATTCCCTTCATAGGTTGATTTGCCTGCGGACTTCTCAGCGACAACCTCCATACCACAAACCGGATCGGTTCTCATAACCAGCTCCCTTCATTTCTTTATGTAGTTCTCACCTTTCCTCTCGCGCAGGAAGGTGAAATTGTTATCAATGCGCCTGAACGACTATTTGTCCATATCCATTTTCTCTTTCTGCATCATGTGCTCCATCATCTGGCCCATCATGCCCTGCATCATATCCATACGCTGCTCCATCATTTTGTGGCGCGTCATCATGTCTTTGGCATCCGGCATTTTGTCGTCGTCATTCATCTTCTCCATACGCTCTCTCATTTTTCCCTGTATCTGTTTGCCACACATCTGCCCCGGCATTTTTTCCTGCATCTGTTTATCACACATCGGGCCTGACATCATGCCCATGCCTTTATGCATCTCCTGCATGTGTTTGCGCATTAGCTTTTGCCGTTCGTCCATATTTTTGGTGTTGTGAATATTTTTCATCGTTTGTTGCATGTTGCTCATATGTTCATGCATCTTTTTCATATCCATCATGGGCATTCCCACAGATTGCATCATATCTGGTGTTGATTGTCGGGAATCGTCATCTTTATGATGTTCCTCATCAGCGAAAACTGTTGTTGAAACCGTAATGATTAAAATGCTTACCCCTAATAACACGCTTGCTTTCATCTCGTTTCTCCTTTTGATTGGACGCATCAGACGCCCTTGAATAAATCTTCCAACTTCAATCTATCTATCGACTCGATTAAATGACAGATCGCCTCACCATCAGGCTCGCCATCCGGCATTGATTTCCATTTTCCCAAAGCATCGTCCATGCGTTGTTGCAGATTGTTTAAATCAGCTAACCTGCATCTGTTTTGGTCAATGCGTTTCTGAATCAAGTCACGAACCGCCGGACAGGGCGATCTTCCGTCATCGCTATGATCAAAAATAGTTTGAATATCGCGTAAGGTAAAACCAAGCCCTTTAGCCCGACGAATAAATTCCGCTTTTTTAACATCGCCATCGCTGAATTGCTTATAGCCATTATCAGGACAACGTGCTGGCTTCAACAAACCGATGCGCACATAATGGCGTATCGCATCCGGTGTTGTGTTTGTTACTTTTGACAACTGACTAACCGTTAACATGTTCTCCACCCAAAACAATAGTTGAGTCGTGTACACCTATAGCGGATAGGTCTCCGAGAAAAAGTACGCCAGACTTATTCTTTGACAAGGCGCGAAAACAGTGAGACTTCAGAACACGGGAATGTAGGGAGTCAGTCAAGTCTTCGCTATGCCACCTCGAAATGAGATGGGCGTACTATTTCTGTGGAAACCTATCCGCGATCGGCATACCTCCAAGCTACACTCAGTTTAAGTCCTAGGTGCGGCGCACAGGTCAAGAAATTTTTGAGACTGTATTTATTCATCACGAATGACCATTTGATGTGCTACACCATGTTCAAAACCAATAGTCGTTTTAATCACCAATGATTCAGGATCTAGTACCCAGATCTTCGCTTCTTTACGACTAGAAACATAAAACTTGTTGTGATTTTTTATGTAAGCCAGATGATAAGGTGCAGGATTAAACTTAACTGTCCGGCGCTCTCCATTGGCAAGATCAATTCGTGTAATCAGACCGGATTTTTTGCTTGCGACAAACAACCATCGCCCATCGTCGGATACGTCTATACCGTGAGGTTTGTCACCCACCGCGTAAGTCTGTTTGATTACACCGCTAGTAAGATCGATCGCCGACGCGGATGCATCACCCTTATTGGCGACATAAAGCATACGATCGCGGACGCCGAGCACCATGTGTTCTGGTTCTTTGCCCGCTTTGAGTTCGCGCACCATTTTCCAGCCGTTAGTATCAATCTCACTAATGGTGTTAACTCCAGTGTTCGAGACATATAATCGACTACCGTCTTTTGAAAACACCGCATAATTCGGCCATTGGCCAGTATCGATTTCCTTGATCACCAGCATTTTTTCGAGATCGACCACAGATATACCACCGGCTCCCGAATGAACCGCCACTGCGATTTTGCCATTGGGCGACACAGCGGTGTGGTGAGTAAGACTACGGACGGAAACTCGCCGCATGACATGACCGTGTTTCGGATGAACAATAGCTAGGTAGCTTTCTCTGGTCGGATTTATATTATTGTTATTACCACCGGCATGATGAATTAAATGTTCTTCCTCGCTGACTGCAGCAGGTTTATCCGGGCTTGCTGGTACATCGTGTTCCTGCGGTTTCATGCTACCCGCCACTAAATATTCACTATTAGGGGAGCTGGAAAGTCCGTGCGCATTTTCCAACTCATCGATACGCCCCACGATTTTGTCCGTTTCCAGATCGATAATCACGATGTCGTTCGCGTTTCCCATCGGAACATACATCTTTGGCCCCGCCACTGCCATGGCAGATAGTAATGAGATCACAATAAAAATTACGCCAACTTTACTCATGATCATTTCTTTCTTTTTCAACATTTTTCTGACCGCTGCTATCCAATGGCTTTTCGCCACTATTTCTGCGTGCGGGCTTGCTTGGAGAGTTGCCGATCCGCCATACTAAAAGTAACAATAGCACAAAAACTGCCACCACCACTACCCAGAACAACCAGTGATAACTGTCCGGCATTCCCGTTTCATGTATCGAGTTCATCACATCATGTGGCATACAAATCTCCCCTCGCTAGTACTACAGTGTGTGTAATTATTTCAATTTCCTTGTTCGGAATAATGTTCGATCACCTTTTTCATCATTAATGCTCGTGATCATGACCATCGTCACTCTTCATCTCATCCATACCACTAAAATCCATCTTCATCTCATCAATGTGGTCATCTCCACCGTGATCGTTGTGACTGCCTTCCACATTCGAGGTCTTATCACTTCCATGATCATTACCTTCGCCGTGTGAATGATTATGTCCATCACCTTCAGCTTTTGGTAACGACATCACGCCAACACCATAGCGATAAACTACCTCACCACCGTGCCACGCGGTGGACCCTAAAACGCCGCCCGCAATCACTATACAAACCACAAAGACTTTCCCAAGGGTTTTGTTTTTGCGCACCCAGACGATGGACCATACTGCAAGTGATAAAAATAGTGCGATGGTGACAATAGCCCAGTTGCGATGCTCCGTCATTGCCAGATGGGAAGGTGTGTCATGGGCAACCGTGTTATAAGCAT
>Ga0316204_10007864_pt1 | contig 15259 bp, 14 predicted proteins | sample 6monrhotite_MG_2_FD_205661 | JGI IMG/M metagenome (GOLD analysis project Ga0316204, IMG submission 205661) | Microbial mat bacterial communities from mineral coupon in-situ incubated in ocean water Damariscotta River, Maine, United States -... | ecosystem: Environmental > Aquatic > Marine >...
TACTGGCATCAGGATACATTCTGGTACGAGCCCTGGGGAGTTTCCGGTGTGCATAAAGGCATTGATATATTTGCAGAGAAATCCACCGAAATTATTAGCCCAAGTTTTTCTCTGGTGATATATACAGGTGAAATAAACATTGGTGGTAAAGTTATTGTTACACTCGATAGCAGACTCAGACTGCACTACTTTGCACATCTTGATGAAATTAAAACGCAAATTGGCGCATTTGTTTCTACAGGGCAAGTACTCGGTAGCGTAGGTGACACTGGTAACGCAGCGGGTAAACAACCACACCTGCACTACTCAGTGGTCACACTAATACCCTATTTGTGGAAAGCGGATGGGGCATCGCAGGGCTGGAAAAAAATCTTTTATTTAAACCCGGCAGATTATATTCAACAATGACTCTTATCTTATGCACTTTTTTTCTGCGTAAACAACAGGCTCATTACCATGGAAACCTGCTGATCAACTTCTTTTTTTAGCTCTGGCATATCATCAAACAATAAGCCGGTAACTTCCCAGCATCTGGGATTTATGTCAATGCTTTCAGGTGTAATGGGTATTTCAGCTATGGCATTATGGGTGATGGCTTTTGCGATATGAATAATGGCTGTTTCAAGCCCGTATTTAGTAGATCGCTCAGGCTCATTATGAAACTCGGTGATCTGTTGTAAACTATCGGGTAGTTTCCAGTCTCGCATTAACTCGGCACCCACCTCTGCATAATCAAACCCCACAGTCTCACGCTCTGCCAGATATATTGAAATCGCTTTTTCTTCTGCCAGATCACGTGCTTTACCGGATTGCTCTGGCATAATCTGAAACATCACCAAATGACCAATATTATGCAATAAACCTGCTATAAACGGCCTTTCCGTATCCAGATTTTTGCAATGATAGGCCAGCAATCGGGCTGTCACCGCACAGTAAACACTGTTAAACCAGAAGTCATACAGATTTAATGAATCATTAACAAACCCGGAAAAGCTATCCACAACAACCGTAGCCAAAACCAGATCATGCACCTGCTGTGTACCCAACAGGTTAATCGCTCGCGTCATGGTATCCACTTTCGCGGCCAGGCCAAAAAAAGGGCTATTAACCAGTTTCAACAAACGCGCTGTAATTGCCGGATCATGCACCAGAATTTGCGCAACATCAGACATTGAGGAATTTGGCGAGGTAATCACATCCCTCAGGCGGATATACACATCCGGCAAGGACATCAGTTCAATGGATTCTTTCACCAGGGATTGAGCAGTGTGCATAATCGTTTATAATCTTAGTGTTAGTAGTCATGAGTATTGTTAATAAAACCCACTATTGCAAACCACAATTGAATTTTTTGCGACGCTTATCGCAAGTGTGGATGCTGTTAAAATTTCCCAGTTTTACTGACTTTTCCTGATTAATCAGAGATAACTTCAGTTAACACCCTGTCACTATAGTTCTTGCTGTAAAAGCCCGTCTGCATTTAGCTGGATTTCTGATATCATTGAAAAAATAAAACATTTTATAAATGTCTTATATTGGTTTGAAAAAACCCGTTTTTAACACACTCACGGTTGTTTTATGGTAGCTTTAAGAATAGGCCTTATTATCAGTTTTTATGTACTACTAAGTGCCTGCGCCTCTACTGCGGTTAAACAACAGGAACTGCTAGATGCCCACCAGAGATATTTCGATAACTTTGAAAACAACTTACATGAGTTTCACCGTGAAATAGAAGCCACGCTTCGTCTACGCAAACAATCTGTTGAGTTTTTTAAACAGGAAAAGCTTGAAGGAAATGCTCAGTATTTTAATGCTCAGGATATTTTTCATATTCAGACAGCGGTTGCTGAATATAATAGAAACCGTAATGTTCTGCTTTATAAAATCACCCACCACTACCGAAAACTCATAGAAAACGTCGAGCTGGTATTAACCACAGAAAAACCCTCTGGTCTGGTAATTGGAAACCTCGTCCTGGGTTTTGGTGGTAAAAATACACTTTACATTAATCCTGAGGATAAAAACGGACGCCAGTATATAAAAGTTATTAAACTTGGCCTGGCATCAGCATTAACACTTTATGACAATTTTATTATTGCTATTTTACCTTTTCAGGAAGAATCTCATTTTAGAAAAAGCATAAATTACGACAATCTGGATAATAAAAAATTTATCGAAAGAATTTCAGGTAATTTCCGTAAATTAAGCAATTACAAAGACACCTTAAAAATTGTTGAGTTCAATGATGCATTAAAAAAATGGCAAACAGAAAACCCTCATAATTCACTCACAGAAGATAAAGATATTTCGTATTTTAATGTCTTAATCAGTGGCAGCTACACCAATAAACGTATTAAAGAAATAAGCCTGTGGGACAGAATTTCGTTCCGAGCAAAAAGATTCAGCATGATACTAAGGGATACGCTATTTGATGCCAGTAGTGAATCTATGGATACCGTGAGCGGCCTGTTTGGGAATGGCATGGGGCTTATCTCACTTAGAGAGGGCTACCTGAAAAACATCCCCCTCAGTCACAAGCAGGAAATAGAAGCAAGTTTACAACCCGGTGATATTTTATTAGAAAAAACGCCCTTCAGATTAACCGATCGTTTTATTCCAGGGCATTGGGGTCATGTTGCCATCTGGGTTGGCTCACAGGAACAACTACAGAAACTGGGTATCTGGGATCAACTTCCCACCTTATATATTAAGGCGCAGCAACGATTTCGTTATAAAGGCCCATCATTTCAGTCACAAATTCTCAATGGCCGTAAAATTGTTGAAGCTCTGCGACCGGGTGTTCAAATCAATACTCTGGATCACTTTTTAAATATTGATGACATGGCTGTACTGCGCAATGAAAACATTGATGAAAAAGCATTAAAACGATATGTTTTAAGAGCCTTTAAGCAAGTAGGCAAGGAGTATGATTTTAATTTCGATGTTGAAACAGACACTAAAATAGTCTGCTCTGAATTAGCATTTGTTGCCTATGATGACTACAAATGGCCAATTTCAAAAACCGCAGGAAGATACACTATATCTCCTGATCATGTCGCCGAAAAAGCCAATGGAAATGGCCCCCTAAAACCGATAATGTTATATCACGATGGTAAAATTGTAGCGCAGAATATTCAGCTTAATTTTAATCGCTTAATGCAGGAAGATTATAACGCAGTTGAAAGTGACCTGATGATTATTAACTAGGTGATTAATTTTCTCGCAAAGTCACTAAGGCGTAAGGAGATACTAACTACTTAAAAATGTGAGAAAACAGGCTGTAGCAGTGTAAGTCTGAACTAAATATTACACACCAGGAAATGGGGTCTGAACTACCCTTACAACAAAGATTCAATAGTGTAAGCACCATTTTGAACCTGGATCTTTGCCACAGAGTCGCGGAGCACTCAGAGAAAAGCACTGCCGCTTGAACAAGCACCTGTTTTTTATATCAATATTACCTTTATCAAACTTCCTCACTGAATTTTAAATCGACACTCTGTGTTCTCTGCGCCTCTGCGGCAATATTCAATAATGGCTGACTCATTATATTAAAACTATAATTTGTTGGAGTCAGATCAGATCGGAACTGATACATGTAAGCGCTAAATCTCAACACCCTCATCATTCATACGCAATATTCGATCCTGCTCTTCCTGCCAGGCGGCCTTAATCTCATCAAGCACCAGGTCAACATCAGCAGCGGCCTGGTTTTCTTCAAAGCACCCGGTGAGTTCGACATCCGGATGTAGTTCACCATTCTCATATAATGCCCAGATTTCTTTTGCATATTGAGTTCGTTTTAATTGTGGAGCATATAACGCGTAATAGTCCCTTATTTTATTAACATCTCTGGCCAGCATCATTTCAGCATGATTATTACCCGCGGCATCCACCGCCTGTGGTAAATCTATAATCACCGGGCCGGTTTCATCAACCAGCACATTAAATTCAGACAAATCACCATGCACCACACCAGCGCACAACATACGTACAATATATGTCATCATCATTGCGTGGTCTTCCAGTGCTATTTCCACTGGCATATCAACATCACCCAGACGAGGTGCTACATCACCCTCTTCATCTGTTACCAGCTCCATTAATAACACGCCATCAATACAGCAATGAGGCTGGGGCACACGAACCCCTGCATTTGCCAGGCGATGCAGAGCATCCACTTCCGCCGTCTGCCAGGACTGCTCCTGCTCATTACGACCATATTTTGAGCCCTTTTCCATGGCCCGCGCGCGTCGACTATTACGGACTTTACGGCCTTCCTGATATTGCACAGCCTTCTTAAAGCTGCGTTTATTCGCCTCTTTATAAACTTTGGCACAGCGTATCTCAGAGCCACAGCGCACTACATACACCGTTGCCTCTTTGCCACTCATTAACTGGCGGATGACTTCATCCACAAGACCATCTTCAACTAATGGCTGAATTCGTTTTGGGGTTTTCATGGCGCTTTTATACCTTACTTAAGCGTTAGATGATACGTTTTAGGGCTTATATTGCGTATTTAGACACTATTTACGTACAATAAGCACTATTCGGGACTTAAACTAAATAACAAGCACTCATTCACAACAGGGTATGCCGCCGATTAAAGGCTTGTGATAATGGCTATGCAATTTTATGATGTGCAGCCAGATTATGTGTGCACACCAATGAATATACTCGACACCCCACAGGGGCAATTTACCCTTAATCGTTATCCCCTACGAAAAGATGAGCAACTACGTGCCTGGGATGCCGCAGATGAATATCTTTTACTGCATCTGGCAGAACTGGGACTACCCTCAAAATCATCAAAAACCCTCATTTTAAATGATGCATTTGGTGCCCTGAGTATTGCCCTGGCTGACTCTCACCCCATCACCGTTACCGATTCATATATCTCAGAGCAGGCAATCGGTGCAAACTCAAAGATCAACGATACTGACCCCGATAAAATAAGCCTGCAAAACAGCTTACAGCCGCTGATTGAAATCTATGACCTGATTATTATCAAAGTCCCTAAAAATCTGGCGATGCTGGAACATCAATTATTTAAAATACGCGACTGCTGCAATGAAAATACGCTGATACTTGCCGCTGCAATGAGCAAATATATACATACCTCTACCCTGAAAATATTTGACAGAATAATTGGCCCAACCACAACCTCTTTAGCCCGCAAAAAAGCCAGGCTGGTCATCAGCAAGCTCGACAAATCGCTTAATCCTGGTGAAGCGCCATTCCCAGATCAGTACACACTTGAAACTACCGGTGATACCTACCTGAATCACGCCAATGTGTTTTCCCGTGAAAAACTGGATTTAGGTAGTCGGTTCATGCTTGAGTATATAGCTCAGTCAAATAACTACAAAAACATTCTGGATCTCGCCTGTGGTAATGGTGTGCTGGGGATAGCAGCAGCCCGCATTAACCCACAGTCAAATGTCTGTTTTGTTGATGAATCATATATGGCGGTAGAATCAGCCAGAATCAATGCACAAAATATAATTCAAGATAACAAACGCTTAAGCTTTACAGTCACTGACTGTTTACAGGGAATAGAAAAAGACTCTCTTGACCTCATCCTGAACAATCCGCCATTCCATCAAAACCATGCTGTGGGTGATTTTATCGCCTGGCAGATGTTTTCTGAAGCTAGAGAAAAGCTCAAAGCCGGCGGCGAGTTACTAATCGTGGGTAATCGTCACCTGGGTTATCATATTAAGTTAAAACGATTATTTGGAAACTGTGAAACAGTGGCGAGTAATAAGAAATTTGTGATTCTTAAAGCCATAAAGCATTAGATGGTAAAGTAAAAACCTGTAAAAAACTTTAGCATGAGTCTAAACTCTCACTCAGGGTTCTCCTTTATCGTATCTATGTATAAACGCTCTACTTTATCCCTCGCCCATGGGGTTTTACGCAGAAATTTCAAACTTGATTTAACCGAAGGATCTTGATTAAAACACTTGATATTAATAAGCCTGCCCAGCTCTACCCAGCCGTAAAACTCTACCAGGCTAGTCACAATCTTCTGTAAATTAACACCATGCAGTGGATTGTTTTTCTGTTCAGCATTCATCACTTTACCCTGACCCTGTTAGCTCAGATATATTCACGCATAAAATATGCGACAAAACCTAACCATGAAAATAGCAACAAAATCCAGGGTAATTTACTGGCTGTTACTGACGCAATGTTCGCTTCGTTTTGTGTAGAAGACTCAGGTAGTAACACATTAGCTTTTGCTTTATTTAATTTTTTATCCAGCTCACGGCTCTTTTCTTTTTGTGTTTTTTTATACTGCTCAATGCCTTTTTGTATACCCTGAGCGATAAGCTTCGTTTGCTCTTTGGTTTGACCGGGTTTTTGTGTACCCCGTGCTATTTTTAATGCTTCATCTTTTGTTTTTTCAGATATTTTGCTTTTTCCAGAGTATTTTGCCATTTTTCGCTTACGAACATCTAGTTAAGTTATTGGCCATAGTATCATACAGAACTCTAATATAGAGACGTAAATACAGAATAAGAATATCAGTTAAACACAAACTTATTCAATATTATTACTAAAAATGCTCTATACTTACATATAGCTTCTATATGTAAACAGATTTTAGTTTAAAAGGAACAAACAATGCACTCTCATAGTAATGATTTATCGAGTAGAAAATATTGTTTAACTAGCATTGAAAAATCTGACCCGCCAGCTGACATGCCCAGTGGTAACTATTGCCAATATGTTGTTATGTACGGTGATTCAGCGATAAATTGCGTACGAGCAGGCACTCTGAAAGAAGTTACCCTGCATGCAGAAGATTTTGTAAAAAACCTGAACTCTCGATCAACTATGAGCTATTCAAACTACGCACCACGCAACAATAAAAACAAGACTGCATAAGGCTTTGCTATATCTTAAATACACCTCAAATTAACTATTTTCACAGCCCATAACTTAAGCTTAAAACCACACTAAATCGGGCAGGTATGCATTAAATCTGCACAGCTACTTCCTGTCTGAAGGTGACATTTTTACAATTCCCCAGCTAATACTGATCGCTAAAAACACCAACATCGCAGCCACTGAAAGATGACTCAACAGTTGAGGAGACAAAACAAGCAGGCTCCCTAGCATCAGCATCATAACTCCTGACACCAGCTTCAGGGCCATACCTTCATTCTCAGTCAGTTTTCTAGAGCCAAGTTTTATCGTAAATAAAATAACAATAGCCAATAAAGGCAGGATATAAATCAGGTTATAAAATAACAGATACAGGTAATAACTCTCAGCTGGCAATGAATTTAATGTCAGGATTCTGGTATACACCATTGGAAAACCGGCTGTACATAACATTTCATAACTATTTGCTACAATTGCAAGCACGATTGTAGATACCACTACAGTGATTGTAGAATCTAGTCGTAATAGATTTCGCATTCGCTCAAAGAGTTCTGGCTTTTTATTATCTGGTATAGATAAAGAGACACCTTTTTTAAACCAGAAATAGTCTTTAATATTTATTAACGCAACCAGCACTGCAACTACACCGGCAACCAGGGTAATAATACGTAACTCACCCAGATAAATAAACAGATTTAGCCAGGCCGCCATAAATAAAAAGTACATTGCCCCAGAGATAAAAACGAAAACACCTCCAATCAATAACATTTTACGCCTGCTTTGAGTATGCACCATTAAACTCAATAAAAACAGTAACACGAAAAAAGCACAGGGATTAAATGCATCCATGCCCGCAATAAAAACAGTTAACACAGGTAAGGAAAATTCTTTCGTAGAAATACTACCCAGAAAAGGCAACTCTATAGATTCAGACTCATCAGCAATTAATTTAAATACAGCATCATTGCCCGGTTTATTTTGCCTGGCAAATTCATAACAGGCCTGTAAATTTGACTTCAGGAATTTACCCGTTGATTGCATGCTTTCATAACCGCTCATCAAATTCCCACAAAACATGAAAGTAGGAACGCTTCGCGCTTCAACCCCAAACATTTTAGACATGTTAATAAATGTCTGTATATTATCCGGAGAATTCACCAGTTCAAGGGAATGCAGCACTAACCATGGGTTAGTTTTATCAATCTCAATAATATCAGGAAGCGCCTGTAAACAATGTGGGCACTTTTCAGACCAGAAAAAATACAAATGTATACGGGTTTGACCACTGTGATCTGTTTCGTACCAGACAGGGAGGTTAGAATCACCTGTAGATACCGACTCATTAGCACAGGCAATAAACGAAACAAACCATAAACTTAAGATCAGTAAAATATTGGCTCCAATATTTATCTGAAATTTTTTAAGCATCGTCTGGTATCTCTTCAAGCCTGCATCAGGTATCAATTTTAATATTCAGCTTCTTAATACGTGATGCTAGTGTAGTGGGTTTTATTTCCAGCATATGTGCAGCACCAGCAGGACCGGATATTTTATTATTCGCCAATTTCAGTGCAAGTGTAATATTCTCACGATCACGTGATATACGCTCTGACTCTGTATAAGGATACTTTTGATTAATTGACAGGGATACCTCAGTACTTGCTGTAGTCACTAAAGCTAATTCATCTGCAGGCAACACAAACTGCATACGTCCATTCCTACTTGTAATGATAGCTCGTTCTATTACATTTTGAAGCTCGCGGATATTACCCTGCCAGCCATATGATTGAAGCTGTTTTATATTGGCCTGGGTTAATCTTGGCTCAGGCCTGTTTAACTGTCTGCATATCCTGCCGATAAAATGCTGGGTAAGTAGTGGAATATCCTCACGCCTTTCACGCAAAGGTACCGCCTCTACAGGAAATACATTTAACCTGAAATAAAGATCTTCCCGAAATGCTTTATTAAACACTTCACTTTTTAAACTTCGATTAGTCGCCGCTATTAACCTTACATCGACTTGCCTGGTTTTCTCTTCACCAACACGTTCGTATTGCCCTTCCTGTAATACCCGCAATAATTTACTTTGCAACATAAGTGGTATTTCACCCACCTCATCCAGAAATATTGTGCCTCCATCTGCTAACTCAAAGCGCCCAGCCCGGTCTTTAATAGCCCCGGTAAACGCTCCTTTTACATGGCCAAAAAATTCGCTTTCAAATAACTCATGTGGAATAGCCGCGCAGTTCACCCTGATCAACGGTCGATCACTACGTTCACTACGGTCGTGTATTGCACGTGCAATTAACTCTTTGCCAGTGCCTGACTCTCCAGTAATTAACACCGTTGCCATTGTCGGGGCTACCAGTTCAATCTGATTCAAAACCTGTTTAATGGCATGACTTTGCCCAACTATTTCTTTAAAATCATGTTCAACACGAATTTCTTCCTGTAAATAAACATTCTCCATCTCAAGGCGTTGTTTCATCTTTGCTACATCTGCAAGCGCATGCTTCAGTTCCTTTTCATTCTGTCTACGCTCGCTAATATCCTTGAATACAACCACTGCACCCGCTAATTCTCCGTCTTCATAAATGGGTGTGCTGGTATATTCCACGGGAAAGCTAGTGCCATCCTTTCTCCAGAATACCTCATTATCACAATGATGAACCTGACCATCTTTAAATGCAGCATAAATTGGACATTCTTCGCGCGGGTAAAAGCTGCCATCAGGTTTGGTGTGATGATGTAACTCATGTAAAGACTTTCCAACAATGTCTTCTAATGCCCAACCTGTCATTGCCACGGAGGCAGGATTAACAAAGGTCGGTGTACCGTTTTTACATAAACCATAAATACCCTCACCGGCTGCAGCCAGAATAAGCTCATGCTGCTGCTTAATATGCAACAACTCATCAAACGATAAATTTTCACCAGCCTCATCGGCTAACGACTCAATATCAGGCTTATCTGTTTTCTTATCCATAGGTTTTCTCGAATAATTAGACCGCTTAAAAATAACGTTATTTCGTAAATATATCAACAAATTTTCGTTATTAACGATATTTCGTTATTTAAGAAAATGATCAAATTTAGAAATTTATTTAGATATTTCAAGGCGTTATAAAAACAAACACAATTGGCACGCTAGCTGCAGTAACGGTCATGCACTTAAGTTAAAAAATATTAATTAAAAAACTGAGGTTATTATGAATATCAAATCATTAATTAAAAGCTCACATTCTGCTCTCCCCTCCACATACATTGTATTGCTGGCATTACTCCTGCTTTCCATTTTGGGTATTACGCCTGTATCAGCTTCACAGAAGCCTGAGCCTGTGAATACCAGACAGACCCTGCACAAAACCGTAAAAGTAGATGGCGTAGAAATCTACTACCGCGAAGCTGGCCCTGTAGATGCACCTACGATTTTGTTATTGCATGGTTTCCCAACTTCTTCACACATGTTTCGTGAACTTATTCCCGCCCTATCTGATCGTTATCATTTAATAGCGCCGGACTACCCTGGATTTGGAAATAGCTCACAACCCAGTATGGATGAGTTTGAATACAGCTTCGACAACCTGGCGAAACTCATGGAAAAGTTTGTTGCCGAACTAAAGATTAAAAAGTACAGCATCTACCTGATGGATTACGGTGCACCGATAGGTTTTCGACTTGCTACAAAACACCCTGAAAAAGTATCAGCATTAATTGTGCAAAATGGAAACGCCTATGTTGAGGGCTTACGTGAATTCTGGGATCCAATCCGTACTTACTGGAATGATAGAAGTGCAGAAAATGCCAAACCACTCGCCGGGTTCATTTCTCCCGATGGTGTTAAGTGGCAATATACACATGGTGTAAGAAACACCCAAACCATTAGTCCTGATAACTGGAATGTAGACCTTCGCCATCTAACACGTAAAGGCAACCCATCCATTCAACTACAACTATTTTACGATTATCAGAATAATGTTCCACATTACCCTGAATGGCAGGCATATTTCCGCAAGCATCAACCAGCAACCTTAATTGTATGGGGAAAAAATGATTATATTTTTCCTGCTGAAGGCGCATACCCATATAAACGCGATTTAAATAACCTTGAATTTCACCTACTAGATACCGGTCATTTTGCACTGGAAGAAGACGGCGAGATTATCGCCAGAAAGATACGTGATTTTCTTAATAAAAACATTTCTGAAAAATATACAGAAGTAACAAGCCAGCACATTAGTTACAAACTTTAAAGAGGATTTAAGCATGATTAAATTAAGCAAATATTTCAGCATCACTCTAGCTCTTAGCGCTATTATTTCAACCGCTTATGCAGCATTACCTGACCCTGGAATGACAATTGTTAAAGGGCGAACAGCATTAGTTGTTACTGACCCACAAAACGATTTCCTGAGCCCAAATGGTGTTACCTGGGGCGTAGTAGGAAAAAGCGTTACTGAAAATAATACCGTCGAAAATATCAATAGTTTATTTAAGGTGGCAAAACAGAAAAATATGCCTGTGTTTGTTTCGCCACATTATTACTATCCACATGATCACGGCTGGAAATTTGAAGGAGCCCTGGAAACATTAATGCATAAAATAGGTATGTTCGATCGTAAAGACCCACTAAATGTAGAAGAGTTTAATGGCTCAGGGGCTGACTGGCTAAAACTGTATAAACCCTATATTAACGATGGAAAAACCATTGTGACAAACCCGCACAAGGTTTATGGCCCCGAAACAAATGACCTGGTACTACAGCTACGTAAACGCGGTATAGATAAAGTTATATTAGCGGGCATGTCTGCCAACCTGTGTACAGAGTCACATATGCGAGAGCTTATTGAACAGGGTTTTGAAGTTGCTGTAGTTTCCGATGCAACTGCCGCTGCTCAGGTTGATGAAGGTGATGGTTATAAAGCAGCCCTGGTTAATTTTCGCTTTATTGCAAATACTGTATGGACAACGAAACAGGCCACTAAGGCTATGAAAAAATTAGTCGTAAAAAATACATTATAAAAATATAAAATGATAAAAACCAAATGAATACATAAATGATAATGGGAACGAACTTAAAACTATGAGGCTAACCCCCTCATAGTTTTAAACTTCAGATAGACAATACAGTCATAACAACCTGACAATATAACCAGTCTATTTTTAGGAGAACATCATGAAACAAAATTTCACTCAATTAGCATTTACAGAGAGTGTTAAAAAACAACAGGAAATTCATGGCACACGTAATATCTATTCAAGGTTAGAGAGTAAACTGGATGCATCTAATCTTGGCAAAAAGGAGATTGAGTTTATTCAAACAAGGGATAGTTTTTATATATCCACGGTAGGAGAAAATGGCTGGCCATATGTACAGCACCGTGGTGGAGAAAAGGGTTTTGCAAAAGTCATTGATAACACAACTATAGTCTTTGCAGATTTCAGCGGAAATGGCCAATACATCAGTTCAGGGAACCTGCATTCTAGCAATAAAACAATGCTGATAATGCTGAATTACCCCTCACAGCAACGTCTGAAAATATGGGCCGAATCAAGCATTGTTGAATTGAACACTGAGACAGAACTGGAAACACTATTAGAAGTAAATAGTAATACAGCCCATGTTGAGCGTTTAATAAAAATTAAAGTCAGGGCATTTGACTGGAACTGCTCAAAACACATTACACCAAGATATACAGAAGATGAAATAAGCCGAATGCAACAGGGCATTATTTAGTCAACTGGAAAAGCAAAGGTAAAGACATGAATAACCATTCCGCAATAAGTATTAAAAGATTATTTCATCGGCAACAACCACGGCAGTCACTTACAAAAAATATAAAGTCTGGTATTGGAGGTTTATTCTGTATCGCCAGTATTGCCTGGTTTGGTTTTATCACAGATAGTCTTTTGTTAATGGCCCCATTTGGTGCAAGTTGTGTTCTCATTTTTTCGTTACCTAATAGCCCATTGTCTCAGCCTGTTAATGTTATAGGTGGTCATCTGATCTCAACATTCATAGGTATTTTAATGTTTCAATTATTACCTTTTGAATGGTGGATACCTGCTCTCGCGGTTGGCCTGTCAATTAGTTTAATGGCCATTTTTAGACTTACTCACCCACCAGCTGGTGCTGATCCGCTAGTCGTATTCATGGGAGGATTTGGGTGGGATTATCTGATTTTTCCAGTAGTGACAGGTAGTGTACTAATAACGATTATTGCGTGGTTATTTCATAAACTGCCACCAGTCTCAGAATACCCAATAGAATAACCATGATATCAAGTCACTTAATTCAATAATAAACCAGGAATAATATTAGAAAAATCACATACGTTAATACCTGAACAGGTGTTGCCATAGCGTGAATTATTTTCGATAAACATAAAAAACTGTTTCAGTTTTCTATCCTTTGATTTTCCAGTATTTACTATTGAATCAAGGGCTTGAAAGAAGCCAGAGTATCTACAGCTCAAACAGGGTTCTATCTATCCAGGGCGTTTATTATTATTTAATATCAAAGCATAATTACGGCTTATATGACAATGCATTAAATTACGCATTTTTTCCTGTTATTTTTCATAAAATTAATTATTATAGGTGCCGGCTAGCCGTAATCTTCATATGCCTTTTTTACACCTTCCCTCTTCAGAAATTATTACCAGATATCAATTGGGACAGATGTAATCGAGCTCAGAATATTATTCAATAATCAATACCAAAACTGTGCTCCTGTTTGTGTTTATAACAACATGTTAATCATGAAATATTAATAACAATAATATCCAGTTTGCATTAAAGCGCTTCGCTGGTGAAATTAAAAGGAAAACTATAATGAAGAAATTAACACCCCTCCCGTATGCAATACTCGCTACTTTATTGATAAATTTATGCGCCTGTCAGGACGCTCAACCTCCTCAGAGCCAGCAAATATTTAACACCTCAGAAAAAGCTACATTATCAAATGCAGACCAGGTCAAAAACTGTAGCTTCACTAAAGGCGCAAACTGGTGGTCAAGATCATTTGAGAGCTTACCCGCTGACGTAGCAAAAAACCCTGTAACTGGTTCGCCGGAATTCTGTGAATTTTATCAGTTCGCAGAAGATTACTTCCTGTTCCTCATATCACCCTCCACAACACCAGGTATTGCTAACCTGGAAGACCAGGTAAATTTCCCATTACTTGAAACCACAGGCACTAATTCATGTGATGATTCCTACCCCAGGCATTCGCTTAATGTACGCAATGCAAAACATGAAGAAGATAAACAGGGCTTTATTATACCTGAACGTATAGATCAGGCTGGCGCGCATGCAATATACGATCAACAGGGAAATGTTGTTTTCTATGAAATAAGATTTACAAAAAATCTCTGTGATTATCCTGCCATTCAGTCAAAACTCAACTTCCCAGGTAAAACTGTCGAAATGAAAATGGCCTGGCGTGTATTAAACACAGCGGATAATGCCAGCCTCTTTTATACAACTAATACCAGCATCAATGGCAAAGACTACAGATTAGGCTTAGTTGGATGGCATATTGTTGTTACTGCTGACAATCACCCCGAAATGGTATGGATTACTCTCGATCACCAGAGCAATGCTATCGCCTGTAATGATATTGGCACTAATCAGACTGCATTTGATTTTACCAGTCAAACCTGCGCACAGAACAAAGATCAATGCAACAACCTGAACCAGACCCTGGAGTCAAAACTTCTAAAACTCCCCACTGGGACCAAAGCCAATGATATATGCCAGTCATTCCCCTATGGTTCAGTAGAAGGTAAACCGATAACAGAAAGAGATGGGTTAAATATTGCTCTAATCAAAAAGCTTAATAACGAACTGCATAATAATATATTGAACCAGCCAGGGTTACCAACATCATTACCTGTATGGAAGAACTATCGCTTTACCGGTGCATTATGGATATCCGATACTAAGCTTGATTCTAGTGACAAAACAAATCAACGCGGATCTCTTCAACTTGCGAATACAGTAATGGAAACAAGTTTTCAAGGAACAGTAAAAAACCCCAGTAAGACTCTCAACTGCTTTATCTGTCATAACTATAATGGAACCAACTCTGGAAATTCAAACACAGCAAGCACAGCACTGCTTAGTCATATCTTTGATGATATTATTTCAGGCCAGAAGTGTAATGATGTAACTGCAAGCAGCTTGATTAACAATCAATCACAGGCAGAAAGCACCTGCCCTTCAACCTGTAGTAATAAATCTATAAACTTGGCATGGAATGGTCAATGGACAAATCAGGATGCTACGACTGGTAAACAACTACCAATGACAGTGTGTGGCTGCTGTATTAAATAAGCTCATAAATCAGATGTACTAGCGA
>Ga0316204_10007866_pt1 | contig 15256 bp, 16 predicted proteins | sample 6monrhotite_MG_2_FD_205661 | JGI IMG/M metagenome (GOLD analysis project Ga0316204, IMG submission 205661) | Microbial mat bacterial communities from mineral coupon in-situ incubated in ocean water Damariscotta River, Maine, United States -... | ecosystem: Environmental > Aquatic > Marine >...
CCTGCGCTTGTTTTCACTGTGGACTGCCCATAGAGCCAGCGGCTCTTCAACAGGTGGTTATTCAAGGTCAAAACCGTGACTTTTGTTGCTCCGGCTGTATGCTGGTGTGTCAGACCATACACGAGTCCGGTCTGGACGGCTTCTACGACAAACTCAAAAATAACGACGCCCTGGCGCCGCCTCCAGATATTGACAAGAATCTGGAGCAATACGATCTCGACGATGTCCAGGCAGATTTCGTTACCACGCAGGACAATCCCCAACATAAAATTAGTGAGACAACTCTATTAGTCGAAGGTATTCACTGTGCGGCTTGTGTCTGGTTGATCGAGCATAGCCTGGCTGATCTAAAGGGCGTCCTGACAGCCAATGTCAACATGGCCCATCACCGCCTGCAGTTGCGCTGGAATCGTGACCAGGTGTTGTTGTCGTCGGTGCTCAAACGCCTGGCCCAAATCGGTTATAAGGCTGTGCCCTATAATCAGGAAGTGGCTGAGGGTGCAGCAGCCAAACGGCACAAGGCGCTGTTGTATCGCATGGCCTTTGCCGGGTTTGGGGTGATGAACATCATGTGGATTTCCATCGCCCTGTTTGCCGGCGCCACATCGGCTTCTGTTATCGATCCTGAGCATAAACACTTTTTTCACTGGATAAGCCTGCTGATTGCGACGCCGGTGCTGGCCTATTCCGGCTGGCCGATTATCCGCTCTGGTATCCGTGGCCTCATAAATAGACAGTTGAGCATGGATCTGCCAGTGACTATTGGTGCTTTGGCTACCTACACTTATTCGGTTTGGATTACCTTGTCGGGTTCTGGCGAGGTCTATTTCGATACGGTTGTCACCTTCCTGTTTATTATTCTGGTTGGCCGTTATCTGGAAGGCATCTCACGTCGTAATGCCAGCTCGTCCACCAATCGCCTGATGGAGCTGCAGCCGCGTAGTGCGTTGCTTTTGCTTAACGGTGAAACAGAATTGGTCAGTGTTCGCGCCTTGAGGCTAGGTGACCAGGTAATGGTACGACCTGGAGATAAGATTCCGGTCGATGGTCGAGTGATTGAGGGGCATTCTGATATCAGTGAGGCCATGCTGACGGGTGAGTCTCAGCCGGTGGCCAAGAGTGTTGATGATAGGGTGGTGGCAGGGACTGTGAATGGCCAGGGTGCTCTGGTGGTGCAGGTAGAGCAGCTGGGCAAGGATACCGCCCTAGCCAAGATCATTCACATGGTTGAGTCGGCCCAGGGCTCCAAAGCTCCGATTCAATGTCTGGCCGATAGAATCGTGCCCTGGTTTGTAGCTGCCACTATCGGCCTGGCAACCATCAGTTTTTTCTTTTGGTTGCGGCAGGATTTTGATATTGCCTTGCTGGCCGCTACTTCAGTATTAATCATCACCTGTCCCTGTGCCTTTGGTTTGGCAACACCGATGGGGATCGCTGTGAGTGTTGGTCATGGTTCGAAACATGGTCTGTTGATTAAAAACGGTGCCGCAATTGAATCGCTGGCCAACATCACCCATGTGGTGTTTGATAAAACCGGCACACTCACTGAAGGGCAGCTGTCAGTAGCAGCAGTACATATCAATCCCGTACAGGGGTTATCAGAAGAAAAAATCTTGGCTCTAATGGCAGCGGCTGAATCGCGTTCTGAGCATCACATTGCCAGGGCGATTGTGGCCTATGCCAAACAACAGGGTAGTGAACTCAATAGTGCTCAGGTCGAGGCCTTTCAAAGCATTCCGGGTCTAGGTCTTGAGGTTGCTGTCAATGGCCACAAACTGCTAATAGGTAATAGTGTGCTGTTGCAGCAACAACAGCTTAGCCTGCCGTCAGCCTTGCTTGAGATTCAAAATAGGGTACAGGCCGATGGCGGTGTTGCGGTGCTGGTTGTTGTTGATGGTCAGGTGGCAGCGCTATTTGCCGTGCAGGATCAGATTAGAGCAGAGGCAAGCAGTTTGGTTGCAGAGCTACGTCAGCGCGGCATAGGCATGACTCTTTTAACTGGTGACAGCCAGGCGGCGGCCAATAAGGTGGCAAGTGAGATAGGTGGCATGGCGGTGATTGCCGAGGTACTGCCGCAGCATAAAGATCAGATAATCGCCGAGCTTCAGAGCAAAGGTGAAAGGGTGGTGATGATCGGTGATGGCGTTAACGATGCGCCGGCACTGGCCCGCGCCGATGTCGGTATTGCCATGGGCGGTGGCACCGATGTGTCCATGGACTGCGCTGACTTTGTGCTGATGGATAACGCCCTGCAACGGGTGCTGTTTGGCATTGATCTGTCGCATCAGACACTCAGAATTATTCGGCAAAATATCAAATTATCATTGGGGTACAATTTGATATTGGTCCCGTTGGCCATGGCGGCCATGTTAACCCCAGTATTTGCAGCAATTGCAATGCCTCTAAGTTCACTTGCAGTGATTGGCAATGCTTTGCGTATTCGGCGCCTGTGTCGCCCTGACAATTAGGAGGATGTAATAGTGGATACTATTTACGGCCTTGTTCCAGCCATGTTATTGCTTGCTTTAGTGAGTGTGGCGGTTTTTTTCTGGGCTGCTCGTAGCGGCCAATATGATGATATGGAAGGTCCGGCGCATCGTATTCTTGATGACGACGATCCGTTGTTACCAAAAATAGAATCGGAAAAACCGGCTGAAAAAAAGCCGATTAGTTTGCCTGTGGATAAAGAAGATTAAGAAGTGAGGTTTTATGTCCAGCGCACCAGCCCATGAAGTTTCACATGATTCAGCAGAGATACATCTAGCCCAACTGCCGCATCATCTATTTTTATTCAATAGCATTGGCAATCACGTCCTGATGACGGTCATTGTCATCAGCGTTGCTATGTCCAATCCCTTGCTGACTCTGTTGATTCCGGCGATCTCATTTTCGATTATTGCCTATACCTTGATTCGTGGCAGTAGATTGCTTCGGCATCCATCCCTGTTGGTGCGGGCTCATTGGGCTATCGTCATGCGTCGTACAAAAATATTTTTGATTGGTTATGCCACCCTGGCTACTGCTTCAAGCCTTGCCTGGTTATTTTATACCTATGCCGGTGCCATGAAGGAACTGATGTTTGCATTGGTTGGTGGGCTTGGTTTGTTGCCGATGATGGTATTGGTGTTGGCCTTGACTATTATTGAATCTGAAACACTGAATCACGCTGGGCAGGGTTTTGTGCCGGATTGGGCTAGACGTCGTTTTGGCTCTGAAGAAGAAGTTAAAGCACTAGAGCGGGAATTGGAACAAGCCGCTGAAGCGACGCAGTCATAGTTTTTGATTTGTGGGTGATTGGGCAGCAAATAAAAAGGCAGCGTATAGCTGCCTTTTTATGCGCCTAAATTAAAATTATTTAGAAACAGATAGTTTGTCAGCTTCTTCGGCGGCTTTTTCTATACTTTCTAGTAACTGTTCATCCATTGCTGCGATGTCAGACATTTCTTCGCTCGCCTTGGTGTGCAATTCACGATATTGTTCAGCCAGCTTTTTGCCGTTCTCAAGTGCAGCCTTCATATCCACAATGCTCTGTTCCAGCTTGCGCTTTTCTTTACGCAGAGTAGTGACGCTGGCCTCTACCAACTTACGGGTATTGGCTTCATCATCTTTTTGCTTTTTAAGTGTCTTGAGCTTTTTGACGACATTCTCAGGTGAATCGCCCAAGGCTTTTTTAACGGCCTTAAGGGCGTTTTCTTTTTCAGAAATCTGAGATTTGATCTTTTTCATTTCTTGAATGTGAGCCGCGCGCTCTACAGCCATGTTTTGCTCTGAATTCTGTTGCGAAACTATGGCCCCGGCTTTAATAGCCTCAGCAGCCACAAGGGCTTTGTTATTAGCGGCCATCTTCTTTTCCATAACCGCTTCTGCTTGGTTGGCTTTTTCACGTGCCTCGCTGACGATGATGTCGGCATTTATGCCTTGCTTGATAGTTTTTTCAAGCGCTTCCTTAAGCTTCTCAGGAGTACAGTCGGGATCCAAGCCCAAGGCGTCAGTCGCTGCGCTCATCAAAATCTGTTTACTTATTGCCAGGTCTTTCCAAACTTTTAACTGGAGCTCTAGTTCCGCTTGATCCACATATCTCTCCTAAATTTTTCGGGGGGTGTTTTTTGAGATGGGGATTGTATCTTAAAACTGTGCTAAGTTGATGCCTTCTGCCCTGAAAAATAAAGAAATATAGGTCAATTTATCTATTTTTTGTCCTAATCAGCCAAAATTGGACTGAAAAGACTTAAGAAAAATGCTAGTGACTGATGCTTAGTGAGCTGTGGCAGCTTAGAGTTAAGCCCTAATCAGGGTCTGATCTGTTGTTTTGGGCTGATGTTTCTGTACTCTTTTTACGGATTGCCCAGACCACAACCCCAACAGTCAGGGCAAGTATACCGAGTTCTAACAGGGCCATCGCCCACATTGCGTTGTCCATTTTTACAGTTCCAGTTTGTCCTTGGCGAATTCCAGAAACAGCTCTGCACCACTGTGCTCAATTCTAAAACGAAAGGGCTCCAGCTCTTCGCGTGAGCCGAGCAACAGTATGACGTATTTGTCGGCCTTGATGGCGGCTTCCAGTTGCTTGAGTTGGTCTTGTGGTATGCCCATTCTGTGCAACATATTGGCAATTTGTGAAAAGGCTGCGGCGGCGGCCATGACACCACCAACAATGGCGCTGTAGCTCATGGTCCAGATAAAGGTCTGGATGAGTCCTGCCTGATGGCTGCCTTCTAGCGAGCCGACTATGCTGATGAGGCTTGCAATCAGTCCCCACAAGGCACCAATAAGCACTCCACGTATCCCCCAGATCTTCATGCGTTGTTTGGGCGAGGGGTAGTAGATGCCGAGTACATCATCGCCCTTGGACAGGCGTCTACCGAGGATGGATATTCTGTCCATCAGGAAGTCATTCTGGATTAGGTATTCAATAGTACGGATGGCCTGGTTTTCATGAACGTAAACGGAGGCGTAGATATGTTCCTGAAAGGGCTGCCAAGTACCGTCTTGTGCTTGATCGATCATGGTTAGGCTCGTGTGTTGCTAGTCCTTTTGCTCTGTTGTCTGGCTAGGCAGGACCGGTTTGGTCAGACAAAAGCTATCTTCATCAAGTGCTGAAATTTGGTCCATAGTCATGTTGTGATGCTGGTGTTGGTCGTCGTGCGATTCATGTTCATGTTGGCCGATGGCGGTGCCACGCACAAGGGTCATCACACCAATAACAATCAGTAGCAGGGCACCAACTTTGAGCACACGGCCACGCATGGCTGGGCTGATGGCGCGCATCAGCGCCGGGACGGCCAGCATTGCCGGCACAGTGCTGAGACCAAAGCTGAACATGGCCAGTGCGCCTTGCCAGGCGGCGTGTGTGGTCATGCTGAGACTGATGCCGGCATAGACCAGACCACAGGGCAGCAGGCCGTTCAGCAGGCCGACGCTATACCAGGGCGTGGTTGAGTCTTGTGTCGCGGCCGCCTTGATAAAACCGGCCATGCCGGTGGCTTCTGAAATACGTTTGCTCAGGCGTGAGAAGGGATCAGGCAGCCATCCGGCAATGTGCAATGCCAGGGTGATGATTAATAGTCCAGCGATGATGCTGAGCAGGCTCTGGGCCTGGTTAAGCCAACGGTCGTTGGCAAACAGGCTGCCGATCAGGCCGGCGATTAGACCAAGCGCGGTATAGGTGGTGATGCGTCCTAGTTGATAGGCGATGACACCGGGCCACCAGGTGTCGCTTCGGGTCATGGTCATGGCACTGACCAGGCCGCCGCACATGCCGACGCAGTGCAGGCTGCCGAGAAAGCCGATCGCAAAACTGGCTGCGATCAGTTCGATCATTGTTTGGCTGCGGTGTTTGTGTTGATCAGCCTGGTCAGGCGATCAAATTGTTCAGGTGGTACAAACTGAAACATGTTCTTATCAGATGCGGGTAAGACGGCATCCAGTCCCAGAGCCGGGTAGAGCAGATGCAGGTTGCCATCGATATCGCGGATCTGTTGTTCGGCCTTACCAAATTGTTTTTCGATAACATCTACTTCCAGATTCACAGGCGGGATGTAGGTGATGGACTTGGCTAGCAGCTTTTCTATATCAGGCATGTCTGCCGGGGAAATCTCAACCTTGGCATTGCCCGATGGAAAGACCATAGTCTTGTAGGCCTGTTTTTTAATCCGTTCGAGCAGGTCGGCAGGTGCATCAAGTTCGATGATTAGCTTGGAGCGGTCTGGTGAAGTAGGGAAGTATGCTTCAAGTGTTTCAGTATGCTGTTTTTCATCTGATAGCTTGATGAACAGGGCGCGTTCACTTTGGCTGCGCAGTACCGTCTCAGCTTGTTTGAGGCTGGTCTTGCCAAGCACTACATCGAGCACATTGAGTTGGCCGTTGTTATCGATGTGGGCGTTCCAAACCTTGATGCCAGACTGCCTTTCATGATTGGCTTCTTCACTGGGCCAAAGGGTGAAGATAACAAGCGCGATCAGGACGACATAAAGCAGCTTTATTTTTTTATTCATATTATTTTTATTTTTCCTAACTGGTTTGTCACTGTTAGCGCGCTGGTCTGATGACGACGCTATCGGTTCTGAACACCATATCGGGTTGATCAAGATTCTTCATAACAAAGCTAATGGTGGTGCGTTCTTCAGATAACTTTGCAGGGTCGGTGCGCAGGAAAACGTTGAAGGGCACCAGTTTGTCGGCCTTTAATACCATGGTCTCGGAAAGACCTGTCAGCATGACATCATCAATCCCTTCAGTGGTGATGCTGACATTCATATCGGCTTTGGTTTTGTTGAGTATCTTGAAAGTGTATTTGTTTTGCACGCTGCCGTCAGACATCATGGTGAATAGCGGTTGACGCTGATGCAGGATATGCCAGTCGATGGCGGCAATATTGCCCAGACCGTAAATAATGCCCGATAAAGAAAGCAGCATGATGCTGATGTAAACAATCACCCGTGGTCGTTTAAACATTGGTGGAATGATGGCCCCGGCCATCTCTTTGTATGAGGCATAGCGAATCAACCCGGTGGGGCGGTCGATCTTGTCCATGATGCTGTCACAGGCATCTAGACACAGGCCACAGGTGATGCAACCTTCCTGCTGACCATCACGGATGTCTATGCCTGTGGGACAGACGGCGACACACATACGACAATCAATACAGTCCCCCGTGTTGCTGTCGGCTTTGAGTTTGCCACGCGGTTCACCACGTGAGACATCGTAAGTTGGCAGGATGGTGTCTTTGTCATACATAACCCCCTGGATGCGGGCATAGGGGCAAAGCCAGAAACAGGTTTGTTCGCGCAGGTATCCGGCCAAAAAATAAGTGCCGAGGATAAATAGGCCTAAGACGATATAGGCAATCATGTTTGCTTCTAAGGTGAAGTAGTCATGCCAGAGCTGGAAGGCATCGGTGAAATAGGCGGCAAAGGTAATACCGGTCAGAACCGAAATGGCTAACCAGAGACTGTGTTTGATAATCTTTTTCTTGACCTTGTCAAAATTTAATGCGGCTTTATCAAGCTTGCGTCGTTGTGCCGGATTACCTTCTATCTTTTCTTCAATCCAGGTGAAGATGTCAGTCCAGATTGTTTGAAAACAGAAGTAACCACAGAAGACGCGTCCAGCAATGGCGGTGACACCAAATAACACCATCGCCATCAATATCAGAATTAGTGATAACAGCCATACATCTTGCGGATGGATGGTCAGTGAAAATAGATGAAATTGGCGGTTGGGAATATCTAGCAATATGGCCTGGTTGCCATTCCAACGGAGATAAGGGCCAAGGAAGAAGACCAGCCAGGTCGACATGGTGATCCATTTGAGTGACCTGAAACGACCGGGCATGCGTTTGGCATGAATGGTTTCGCCACCGGTGTTGATGTGCACATGGACCATTTCATCGTAAATTTCCTGGACATTTTGTTGGTTTGTTTTTTCTGAATTTTTATCCATGGCCAGGTTTCTTTTATTTGAGCAGATGAGTGGAATGTCTGCGAGGCACCTACTAATAGGACTAAATAAAATAGTATATCAATATAGATGTATTTTGAATGCTTGTTTTCGCTGTAAACAATTAACGGGGGCAGAGCCCCCGTTAATTGAATACAAAAAAACTATTCGTTTGGTTTTTGATTCATCAAAGTGCGAATCTTAAGTGCAAGAAAGACGAATACGATGACGGAACCGATAACGGTAAGAATTGCTCCAATTGCAACACTGTCCATTTTTACCTCCTGATTTGATCTGGGGTTTGGTCAGGGGTTACCCCCTGACCAGGTTGAGGTTTATTTCTGACCACCGCCAAGTGACCAGACACGTACTGTGAGCAGCTTGATGTCGTTTTCAGACAGACGCTCATCAAAGGCTGGCATGATTGCGTTGTGTGTGCCGGCAACATCTTCCTGGTTTACACCAGAACTGATGGTGCGGATCACATCATCACGTGAACTACCAAAGCGCCAGACACTGTCTGTCAGGTTGGCAGAACCAGCATCGGTGTTGCCCTTGGCGTCTTCACCATGACAGTCAGCACAAGCGGCTTGTTCATAAGCTGCTTTACCAGCGGCATTTGACTGGCCTTGAGACAAGCCGATGACATAGTCTGCCAAGGTAGCGATCTGTGCATCACTGATCTCTCCCTTGAACGCCGGCATCATGCCTTCACGACCGTAAGCAATGGTCTCCTCAATGGCTTCGACACTGCCACCATAGAGCCAATCATCATCGAGCAGGCTAGGGAAGCGGCCTTCCGCCCCCTGAGCACTACGACCATGACAGCCTGCACAGTAGTCACCAAAGATGGCATTGGTATATGAGTTAGCGAAGTTCAGCATTTCCTGGTCAGCCAGGACCTCTTGCGCACTCATTTTTTCCAGCTTGGCCATATAAGGTTCGCGCTGAGCGTCATACTTTTTAACTTCTGCTTTTAGCTCGCCAATTGAGGTCCAGCCTAGCACCCCTTGGGTTGCTCCATTAATCAAAGGAATGGAGGGGTAGAGGACGATATAGACCAGACACCAGAGCAAGCTCAGGTAAAAACAGATGGTCCACCATTTGGGTGGTGGGTTGGTTAACTCTTTGATGCCATCCCACTCGTGCCCAGTATCAGGCGCTTGGCCTGGTTTATTATGATTGCTCATGGTTACTTCTCCCAATTCTGTGAATCTTCTCTCAGGACAAAGTCGCAATGCTGCTCCAGCTTGGCCTTGTTACTTGGTTTAAACACCCAGTAGTAGAGTCCAACCATGCAGAAGAAGATTGCGAACGTTACGAAGAGTCCCCACCAGTCGGTGGATGTCATCGCGGCCCAATCACTGTGAAAGTAGTCGCTAATCATTTTCGATAGTCCTTACCTTCTTGGAAGTTAACCATGGTGCCCAACACTTGCAGGTAGGCAATCGTGGCTTCCATCTCTGTTTTGCCCTGTACCGCTTGGGCAGCCCCAGCAAAGTCAGCATCGGTGTAAGGAACACCTACGATTGACAGTGCACGCATCTTGGCTTCTGTGACTGATGCATCAACCATGTCGCTCTCCAACCAGGGGTAGCGCGGCATAACCGATTCAGGAACCAAAGATTTTGGATCCATCAGATGCTGGCGGTGCCACTCGTCAGAGTATTTGCCGCCCACGCGTGCCAGGTCAGGACCCGTACGCTTGGAACCCCACTGGAAGGGATGATCATATTTTGATTCAACCGCCAGTGAGTAATGGCCATAACGCTCTTTCTCATCACGGAAAGGACGAATCATTTGCGAATGGCAGGTGTAGCAGCCTTCGCGAATATAGACATCACGACCTTCCAGCTCAAGCGCTGTGTAAGGGCGGATGTTATCTTCCTCTGCGGTCAGCGTTTCCATGGTGTCTGGGAGGTAGTAGAGCGGAATAATTTCCACCACACCGGCTACCAGCAAGGATATCGCCAGTACTCCAGATAACAGCCAGACGTTCTTTTCATTTTTCTCTTGAAATGATGACATTATCTAATCTCCCTCTATCAAGCTTTAGAGGTGGCTGTAACACCACTACCAGCAGGCTGACGAATAGTCATGACGACGTTGTAAAGCATGATGACGCCACCCAGGAAGAAGATCAGGCCACCCAGTGCACGCAGTGCATAGTAAGGATGCATGGCATCAACAGACTCGACAAAGGTGTACATCAAGTTGCCGTAATCATCAGTTGCTCTCCACATCAGGGCTTGCATGATGCCTGAGACCCACATGGCACAAATGTAGATAACGGTACCGATGGTAGACATCCAGAAGTGCAGACCAATCAACGAGGTTGAATACATCTTAACGCCCCACAGACGTGTGACCATATGGTAGATAGCACCGATAGAAACCATGGCTACCCAACCCAGTGCACCTGAATGTACGTGGCCAACAGTCCAATCTGTGTAGTGAGACAGTGCATTAACCGTCTTCAATGACATGACCGGGCCTTCAAAGGTGGACATGGCGTAGAAGGCCAACGACACAATCAGGAAACGCAAAATATAATCATCACGCAGTTTGTGCCAGGCACCAGACAGGGTCATCATGCCGTTGATAGCACCACCCCAAGATGGAATGATCATCGCGATTGAAACCGCTGCGCCCAAAGAACCAGTCCAGTCTGGCAGAGCAGTGTAATGCAGATGATGTGCACCCAACCAAGCGTAACCAAACATCAGCGCCCAGAAATGCAGTACTGACAAACGGTATGAAAACACAGGTGCTTCGGCTTGTTTCGGTACGAAGTAGTACATGATGCCAAGGAAACCAGCAGTCAAAAAGTACCCCACTGCATTATGGCCGTACCACCATTGCACCATGGCGTCCTGCACACCTGCATAAGCAGAGTAGGACTTCATCAGGCTGACCGGGATGGCCATCGAGTTACCCACATGCAGATAAGTGATCATGATCATCATGCCGAGAAAGAACCAGTTCGCCACATAGATGTGCGATGACTTACGGGTTGCCAGGGTCATAATAAAATTGAACATGAATGCCAGCCATACTAAGGCAATCAGGATGTCGATAGGCCATTCCAGCTCGGCATACTCTTTACCAGAGGTCAGACCCAAAGGCAGAGTGATAACCGCCAGGACAATAACCAGGTTCCAACCACCAAAGGTAAACCAGGCCAGCTTATCGCTCCAGACACGTACATTACAGGTACGTTGAACGATGTAGTAGGCTGTCGCCATCAGCACACTACCGCCAAAGGCAAAGATAACGGCGTTGGTGTGAAGGGGTCGTAACCGCCCAAAGCTGAGATATGGGCTGTCAAAGTTGAGTTCGGGGTAGGCTAATTGTGAAGCGATAAACGTTCCAAGCAGTGTTCCGACCACCAGGTATATCACCGAAGTAATCGTAAACCACTTAACCACTTCGAAATTATATTTCGGTTCTTCTAAAGTGTTAGTGGACATGGGACCTCCATTCATAACTTTCGTTATTTGTTACACCAAACTGATGCTGTTTATTTGTGAATTTTTGTGTTTAAACATCGGTTCGTGTGCTGAGTACAGTGCGATCTGCCCTTTGCTTTGAATCATCTCTTTTCTCATCTTCCTTCATAAACAGATGCTGGCCTTATAGGCCAGCATCTGTTTTGTTACTCAAAGCATATTGGCATCAAACTTACTTGACTGCGTCAATCATGTAAGCAACGGCTGCAATTACATCCTCATCACTGAGTGACTTTTTGCCGCCTTTAGGTTTCATTTTGCCAAAACCATTGATGGCGTGATCGTTAAGAGTGTCAGTACCTTTTGCAAGGCGATCAGCCCATGCTGCTTTATCGCCAAACTTGGGTGCGCCCATCATCCCTGATCCGTGACACATCTTGCATGCTTTCTTGTATGTTTTTGCTCCATCGGCACTTGCTGGCATTGAAACCATCAGTGCTACTGCGCCAACTACAGGAGTTGCAAGTTTGATTAGTTGTTTAAAGTTCATGTGTTACCTCCAAGGTTTAGTTGCTATCTGAAGCTTGGTAGGGCTGGTCTACGCCATGCCTTCTGTCTTGCTTCTGTTTTTTTGGCAATGTTTATTGCCCTCGCTTAACACCGGCCTAAAAGACCATCCATTAAATACGTGTATAGAGCATACACGTTTTCAAAATAGAAACATACTCTGAGAAGGGATAAATATCAACCCGGTTTAAATGGTCTATAACTATTAGTTAATAAAGCTATCGGATTGGCCTAGATTTGCGTAGTGCACAGTTGCTGTGTTCTCGGGGAGACGCGTTTTGTAGCATTGGCCTCAATTTTGCAATAATTGTATTTGAGGGGCGATATCAGCGGAAAAGCGGTTTGATTCGTCAAAAAGCAGTCATAATTTGGAGGAAGTCTCGTGACAACACCAATTTCAAATAATAATCACACCGTAATCGCCAATAATAGGTCAGCTCGTTCAGAGGAGCGTGCCTCTCCGGCTCAAGCACAGTTGGGTGAGCAAGCAGAGCAGGTATCGTTGGCTCAAAATGAGGTTGCTGTGAATGTAAGTCATGCAGCTCAGGTCTTGAATCAGTCGCCTGTCGACCGCGGCCAGGGCAATATTCAGACTGCAGAGCAGGCGGCGGCCGTTGCTGGCCAGCTTAAAGAATTGTTCCAGCAAAACCCGGCAAATGCACTGGCAGGACAGGCTGGCAATGTTTCATCAGGCATTATGAATTTGCTCAAGGCTGGGTAAACCTGTCTTTCATGTAGATTTTCAGTAGTCATGTCCGTAGCTAGGCCCTATGATATAGGGCCTTTTTGGTTCTAGTTCTGGCATTTCATGCGCGATAGACATATCACTCTATATATCCCCGCTTTATTTGGTTCGGACGCTTGGTCTGGTCCTGATGTATCGCAGGGCTTGTCGCTGACTGGCTTGGAATTGCTGCTTTGCCGTGGTCGTCGACGCAAACGAATGACTCAATTTACTGATGAGCTGTTGTTTGAATTATTTGGCCATTCACGAATAGGGGGCGGATTGCCCGTTGCGGCTGTCATGTCTCGGTTTGATCTGGGCAAGTCTGCAGATGATTTTTGTTTTTGTGCGACGCCGGTAAACATGCAGCCAGACAGGGACAGGCTGGTGATGATGGGCGGCGATAATCTTGCTGTGACTGCGGCGGAAGCGCGCCAGTTGGCTGATGAATTCAATCAGCTGTTTGCCGAAGATGGCTTGCGACTTGACGTGCCTGTCAGCAATCGATGGTATCTGCATGCCAGTAGCAACACCGAGATAACAACCCAACCGCTTAAAAGTGTGGTAGCTCAGGATGTTGGTCACTACCTACCTGCGGGTAAGGATGCGATGCGTTGGCATGCCATTCTCAACGAAGTGCAAATGCTGTTTTATAGCAGTCAGGTGAATGAAAAACGGCGTTTGTCCGGCCAGCCCGAAATCAACAGTTTTTGGCTGTGGGGGGAGGGTGAATTGCCTGAACCGCAACCAAATCAGTGGCAGCATGTTTGGAGCAATGAACCATTGAGCTGTGCGTTGGCAAGTCTGGGGCAAAATCAACACGCTTCCATGCCCGCCACTGCCGAGGAGTGGCTTGAACAGGCCGATCAGGGTGGTCATCACTTATTGGTGTTTGATGTGCTTGCCGAGGCAGTTAATCAGCATGATATTGGCCGCTGGCGTGACATGATGGAGAGCATTAATGAGGATTGGATTGAGGTGCTCACCACCGCGCTAAAAGATAATTCTGTATCGACTATCCACTTGATTAGTGACAATGTCGAATTTGAAGTCAGTCGAAAATCACTCAAGCATTGGTGGAAAAGACCGCGGCCTTTGATGCAGTTTAAATAGGTATATATGTCGAAGCATATTCATATTTTACAGCGTCAAACTTGTTCCGACTGGCAGGCGCAATTTCCCGATATTGACCCGGTGCTGGCGAGGATATATGCCGGTCGCAGTGTGACGTCAGCCGCTGAATTGGAGTATGGGCTTGAACACTTGCCTTCCCCAGCTCTGATGAAGGGGATGGCTGCTGCTGTTGCTGTGTTGCAGGCGGCGCTGTGTCAGCAGAAACGTATTTTGGTGGTGGGTGATTTTGATGCCGATGGTGCCACCAGCACCACGGTGGCATTGAGGGCCTTGCGTTTGCTGGGTGCCGAGACGGTCGATTTCCTGGTGCCAAATCGTTTTGAGTACGGCTATGGTCTGACCCCTGAAATTGTTGCTGTGGCAGCGGAAAAACATCCCGACATTATTGTGACTGTCGATAATGGCATTGCCAGCATAGAAGGTATGCAGGCGGCAAAACAGCTCGGCATGCAGGTGGTGGTGACCGATCATCATTTGCCAGGAAAGGAGCTGCCCGATGCCGATGCCATTGTTAATCCCAATCAACCGGGTTGTGGCTTTCCGAGCAAAAATCTGGCCGGTGTCGGCGTCATCTTTTATGTGATGCTGGCCTTGCGTGCGGCCCTGCGTGATGATGGTTGGTTTGAACGGCAGCAGATTAAGATGCCCAACCTGGCTAAATTACTCGATATTGTGGCCTTGGGAACCATCGCCGATGTGGTGCCATTGGATCATATAAATAGAATACTGGTGTCTCAGGGTCTGGCGCGGATTCGCTCTGGCCATTGCTGTGCCGGCATCAAGGCCTTGCTAGAAGTGGCGGGTCGCGGTCGCGAACAAGTGGTTGCCTCTGATATGGGCTTTGCCGTGGGTCCGCGCCTGAATGCTGCTGGACGTCTACAGGATATGAGTATTGGCATTCAGTGCTTGCTGACCGATGATCCTGCTCAGGCCAAGAGTTTGGCCAGTGAGCTGGATGAGCTTAATCGTGAGCGGCGTACAATCGAGACAGAAATGCAGGGTCAGGCTATGCAGCACCTTGAAAACCTGCAGTTGGATGATTCCGAGGCCTTGCCATCAGGCCTGTGCCTGTTTCATGAGGAGTGGCACCAGGGGGTCATCGGCATTCTGGCCTCACGTATAAAAGAACGTTTTCATCGCCCGGTGATTGCCTTTGCCGTGGCTGACGATGAATATATTAAAGGGTCGGCCCGTTCTGTGAGTGGTTTTCACATTCGAGATGGTCTGGATGCGGTGGCGACCCGTCATCCAGGACTGATTCAAAAGTTTGGCGGCCATGCCATGGCCGCTGGCTTGAGCCTTAAAAGAACCGATTTTGAAGAATTTATTTGTGCCTTTGATGAAGAGGTTAGGCGGCATCTTTCCTCGGAAGACCTGCACGGCAGTGTTTGGAGTGACGGTAATCTCGCCGCTGATGATTTGAGGCTCGATTTGGCCGAGTTGT
>Ga0316204_10007867_pt1 | contig 15254 bp, 15 predicted proteins | sample 6monrhotite_MG_2_FD_205661 | JGI IMG/M metagenome (GOLD analysis project Ga0316204, IMG submission 205661) | Microbial mat bacterial communities from mineral coupon in-situ incubated in ocean water Damariscotta River, Maine, United States -... | ecosystem: Environmental > Aquatic > Marine >...
TGATCTGGCGCAGGAAATTCGCAAACATGAGCAAGTGACAGGACAACCCCACACCCCGATTATTGCAGTTACAGCAAACGCTCAGACGGGTGAGACAGAGCGGTGTTTGGCCGCCGGAATGGACGGCTATCTTTCAAAGCCGATGTCTCTTGAAAAGCTGCAGAACGCTCTAACAGACCATCAAAGATGACGGCTACAAATCTGGATGGAGAGTTTTGACATCTCAAAGCCAATGCTTACTGAGGCCTTTTTCATCCAATATTGAACTCTTGGCATTTTCATCAGTTTGAACGAATGCTCTGACCGGTGGAGGCTAAAGAATACGCTCGTCAATTATCTCCGGCCGGCACACTGCATTGGACAAGATCGTCGGTACGACCAAGCGATCTACCATGGCATAGTTACCGGCGTGGGTTTTGGCCCATTTTCCGGCTTCCTTAACAGTCCGATAATAAACCGTAACCGTATGTCCGGCTGATTTCAAATGCCCTGCCATCGGGTACGCCATGACGCCCAGGCCCAAAAATGCAGCTTTAGCCACTCTTGATCCCTTTCTAAGAGAGCATTCCTTCAGTGAAATCCCTTCGTACGCTGATGCAAACTGCTGTCAGAGCTTGTCGCCTGGTGTTTTTCCCGCGAAAAAAGCGTCAAGGTTATCGAGAGCTCTGAAACCCATTGCGTCACGTGTTTTCGTCGTAGCACTACCAATATGGGGGAGCATAAAAATGTTCTCGTGATTGGCGAACGCGGGGTTTCCGCCTGGTTCCAGCTGAAAACAGTCAAGGCCGGCTGCAGACAATTTGCCGGACCTGATCGCTGCCAGCAGCGCCGCCTCGTCAACCAGCGCGCCGCGTGCGGTATTCACCAGAACTGACCCGTTCGGCATTTGAGCAAATCTTTCAGCGTTCATCATACCGGTGGTTTCAGGCGTGGCCGGGCAATGCAGCGACAAGAAGTCTGATTCAGATAGCAGATCATCCAGATTGTCATGATAGGTTGATCCCCGTTCCAGGCTTTCTGGCAGGCGTGTACGGTTGAAATAGTGGACTTCCATATCGAAACCACGCGCGCGCTGCGCCATGACCTGCCCGACGCGGCCCATCCCGATGATGCCAATCCGCGCGCCGCTTACTTGCTTGCCGACCATGAAGGCGGGGCTCCAGAAATCCCACTCGCCCTTTCGCACCAACCGGTCGCCCTCTACCGCGCGACGCGCCGCACCCAAAAGCAGCAGCATCGCGATTTCAGCGGTTGCGTCAGACAGAACATCCGGCGTGTTTGTAACCGTGATACCGTGTGCGCCAAGGGCCGGCAGATCGCAATGATCGACGCCAACCGAATGATTGGCGATGATCTTGATGCGCGGGTCCAGTCGTGCGGCGACATCTGCGTTAAACAGTTCGGAGTGGCAGGGTAAAATCGCATCGAACCTTGCGCTCATCTCAACGATTTCGTCGGGCCCGTAGACCCTATCTTTGTAATTGACGACCACGTCATAATCGCGCTTCGCTCGTTCAAGCGTGGTATCCGATAAACGTCGGGTAATCCATAATTTGGGCTTGGCAGGCATTTCAGTCTTTCTTTTTCAGGCACTCTTCCCAAAAGTCATAGGCCGCCATCAGGATAACGGAGACCGCGATGATCCAAAACGGCAAGCCGCCCCAGAAACCCGCGAAACCGATCGAAATGGAATGAGCAAGTCCAACGATAAACACAATCATCAATCCGGTCGCAATGAATGCGACGATCATTTTTGTAGTGCTGTCCAGCATGATCTTCTTCCTTTAGTTGTGCTACTCGACTTCTAGCTTTTTTAACATCCAATTGGCTGTTCTGAACAGTCGATCATCCTCTTCAGCGGCCCCGATCAGTTGCGCCCCGATCGGCAAGCCTGTGCTGCCGTTTAAAAGTGGCAGTGTCACTGATGGTAATCCGGCAAGCGTCCAGATGGTGCAGAAAATCGGATCCCCTGTGCCACCTGCCGATATCAATGGCGCTTCGCCCGCGGCACTCGGTGCAAGGATCGCGTCATAGTCCCGAAAATATTCCGCAAAATACTCTGACGCGGATTGCATGACCGTTAGTGCATCCTCATATTGTGCGTCTGTGATTGTTCGTCCGCGTGTAACAATCGGCTGCAAGGTCGCACTGATCTGGTCCCAGTGATGGGCAAAAACATCCTGCAATTGATGGACTATCTCGTACTCGTGGATGATATGCTGTACCGCCACCAGATCTGACAGGTTTTTCGATCCCTCGACCCGCTCGATCTGCCCACCTAGCGCGGTGACCACCTCCAGCAGGCCCTCGCGTGCATCGGCTGACAACTGGTCATGGTACGGCAGGTCAATCCAGACGAAATTTGGGTCGACCGGAGCTTCGGCAGCCGTGCCTTGCACTGCTTTCGGGCGGGGCCGCGCATAACTGAGTGTATCGCTGGGATCATAGCTTGAAATCGCGTCACTCAACATTGCGGCATCCGCAAGTGTACGGCCAAACACGCCGACCTGATCCAACGCATTTGATGTATGCAGCAACCCGCGTCGCGAGATCACACCGCGGGTCGGCTTAAACCCGTAAATACCGCAATAAGATGCAGGGCGGATAACCGACCCGTTCGTTTGGGTGCCAATCGCCAAAGGGACATGATAAGCAGCGACTGCCGCGGCAGACCCGCTGGAAGACCCACCAGGGGTATGCACCGGATTGTGTGGATTGCAGGTCTCGGAAGGATGTGCAAACGCCAGTTCGGTGGTTGCCGTCTTTCCAAGGATGACAGCGCCCTCTTCGCGCAAGCGTTCAACAATCGCGGCATCACGATCCGGTTGCCGTCCTTTGTTGATCGGCGTCCCCCGCTCGGTTGGATAATCCGTCGTATCTATGATGTCTTTCAACCCCACAGGCACGCCGTGCAACGCGCCAAGGGGCCGACCGCCTTGTCGGATCGCGTCCAACTCTGCGGCCTGTGCCAAGGCGTGCTCCGGGTTAAGGGACACCCAAGCATTGATTTGACCGTCGGTCTCTTCAATCCGCTTCAGGCATGCTTTCACCAGATCAACTGATGAAAGCTTGCCTTCGCGGATCTTGCGCCTGGCCTCAGTGGCCGACAAAGAGTTGGGAGTTGGTTTTGTCATGGTTCTCAATCACCCTATGGGATGTACTCACCGAACAGATAGTCCGGCAGCCACAGTGCAATACCTGGGAACTGATACATCAGGACCATCGCGAAGATCACAATCCCAAGATATGGCATTATTCCCTTGAAAATCTCCATCAATTCGATTTCGTTTTTCAATACACCCTTCAGGTAATAAGCCGACATGGCCATGGGCGGCGTCAGGAACGAGGTCTGAAGGTTCAATGCCACCAGCATCGCGAAGAAGTAAGGATTGACCCCGAATGTATCCAGCATTGGCAGGAAAATTGGTACGAAAATAATCAAAATTTCCGACCACTCCAGAGGCCAACCGAGGAAGAAGATGATCAGCTGTGCCATGACCAGGAACTGCCATGGTTCTAGATTCATGCCCAAAACCCATTCCGCGATGATGTCATGTCCACCGAGATATGAAAAGACAGATGCGAATGTCCACGAACCGACAAACAACCAACAAACCATTGCTGTGGCCTTGGCCGTCAGAAACACGCTTTCCTTGACTTTTTTCCATGTCAGTGATCGGTAAAGTGCAGCCAGAACAAGACCGCCAAGAGCGCCCATTGCGGCGGCTTCGGCAGGGGTTGCTAAACCACCCAGAATAGAGCCCAGAACCAGCATGATCAGGGCCGTCAACGGCACAAACGAAATCAGCAGATCGAGGTAAATTTTGCTGGCTGGAGGCACATCTTCGGCGCGAGGTTTGGGGGCAATTGCGGGGTTAAAGTAGACCCGGACGATCACGTAAACGATATAAAGACCCGCCAGCATCATGCCCGGAAACACAGCCGCCGCGTAAAGCCGCAGAGGCGACAGTTCCGCAATCGCCGCATAAACGATCAGCATAATCGACGGTGGGATGAGGATACCAAGCGTCCCCCCCGCACAGATCACGCCTGAGGCGAATTTCTTGTCGTATCCGGCACTTGCCATCGCGGGGAACGCCAGCAGCCCCATTAGGGTTACAACAGCCCCAACGATACCCGAGGCGGTCGAGAATACTGCACAGGTGATCAAAGCTGCAATCGCCATCGACCCCGGCAGATTGCGCGCAGCCATTTGTAACGAAAAGAACAACCGGTTCACGATGTTAGCGCGTTCCACCACATAGCCCATGAACAGGAACAGCGGGATCGCCACCAGCGTGTCATTCTCCATCACCGAATAGGTATTCTGATTTAGCAGATAGAAAATGTTGTTGTTGAAGATGTCCGAGATGGTCTCGATGCCACCCTGATAATAGGCGTAGTAGCCAAAACCAACACCCATAGCGAGCAGTGTGAAGGCAATGGGAAAGCCAAGTAATACAAGCCCGATAAACAGGCAAAGCATCACAATGGCGACTTGAGGATCTGTCATGATTGTCTCTCTGGTTCAGATGTCTGACGCGAACGCCGGATCACTTGTCTGCTAGCTTGTGATGGGCGAGTTCTTCGAGGTCATGTGCTTCGATATCTCTCAGCAGGTCCTCGGTTTCTTTTACGTCATCAAGGCGGTCCATCCAGACCCCGGTTTTCATCGCATTCCAGCACCGTGCCAGCTCTGCGGCACCCTGCAGCATCAAAAGGCCACCGGCCACCGGGATCAGGGTTTTGAAGAAATAGATTTGAATACGGGCAGGGCTGTTCCAGCTGACCTCTTTATAGCGCCAACTGTCCTGCGCAATCTCCCAGCCGTACCAGAACAAAGCCAGCATTCCGGGAAAGAAAAACAAAAGATAAAGAATGAAATCCAACCGTGCCTGCCAGCGAACCGAAAACAGTCGATAAAGAACGTCACCCCGAACATGGGCGTCCTGCGCCAACGCGTAAGGTCCAGCCATCAGGAACAGGGCGCCATACATCTGCACCATCATGTCAAACGCCCAGACCGTGGGCGAGTTCAACATGTAGCGCACGAAAACCTCGTAAGAGACCGAAAAAGTCAGGATCAGAATGCACCACCCAAAGGCGCGTCCCACCCAAACGTTCAATCCTTCAATGGTATATATGAATCTTGTCAAATCCGCCTCCCGCCTGCGGTTGCATGGCAATCGGGGGCCAGACAGCGGCCCCCGATCTATACTTTCGTGAGTGGCGCAAGCCTACCCGAAGTAGTGATTATAAGCCAGTTTGTAGTCCGGCTGGTTCAGGTTCAGGTAGTTCATGACGTTCTTCGCATACGCTTTTTGCGAGTCAATAACCTTGGCAAAGAAGGCGTCCTCAGCCGAAATCCGGTCAACAACGACATCCCATGCGTTCAACTGGTCAGCCATAACTGAATCCGGCGTGCGGTAAACGTTTACGCCCTGTTCCTCGCGCAGCGTGTTCAAATCATCTGCATAACGTTTGGTGTTATGCCAGTAGAAGTTAGAGTTTTCCGCTTCCGAAGCATGTTTCAGGATCGCTTGCAGCTCGCCTGGCAGACCTTCGAATTTCTTCTTGTTGAAGGTTACTTCGAAGAACTCCTGCGACTGGTGGAACGACGCCAAGTGGTAATGCTTGGAAACGTCCTGCATACCAAAGTCCCGGTCTGATGTCGGATTGTTGAACTCAGCCGCGTCAATCAGGCCAGATTTCATTGCTGGCTGGATCTCACCACCCGGCAGCTGAACAACGGACATGCCCATTTCAAGCAGAACGTCAGCAGCCAAACCAACGGTCCGGTACTTCAGGCCCTTCATTTGCGAGCTGTCTTTGATTTGCTCTTTGAACCAACCCAGAGGCTGTGCAGGCATTGGTGAGTTAAAGAACGAAACAACGTTCAGGCCAAGTGAACCCATCAGCTCGTCAAATAGTTCCTGACCGCCACCGTAGTGAACCCAGCCCAGAACTTCTTGCGAAGACCAGCCAAAGCAAGGGCCAGTGCCGAACAGCGATGCTGCCTTGGATTTGGAGTACCAGTAAGCTGGCACATAGTGCGCCGCATCAAGAACGCCGCGGTGAACAGCGTCTTGCATTTGGCTTGTTTTTACAACTGAGTTAACCGACAGAAGGTCGATCTTCAGTTCATGCCAGCCATGGCATGCACACGTTCAACATAGGATTTTGCGTTCTCAAGAAATATGCCACCGCCCCAAGCGGCCTGCATTTTCAGAACAGTAGGTTCAGCGTTTGCGATTGAAGGGGCAGCTAGCGCGCTTGCGCCAACAGCCGCGACAGCGCCTCCGCGCAGAAATTTCCTGCGGTTTACAGTATCAGTCATTATATTCCTCCCGTGTGGAGACAGACCATAGCCTGTCATTTTTGGTAATAAAACCTAACCAAAACCTACTAGATTCTTCAAGGGAATATTAGCAAGAATGAATAAGGTTGGCGTGAATTTCATTACGCACACGCCGGTGCGCTTTCGTACATACAGTGGCTGAACAAATGTCGCTCAAAGTTGAATTCATCAGAAGCACATGATTTTGCGATCAAAAATCCACCTCCGTCGCGGTGCCATTTTTTAACGCCAACTCAACAACCGCTGTTGCGACGGCCAAATCCTGCAAGCCGACTCCGGTCCCATCAAACAATGTTATTTCGGTTTCTGAACGTCGACCTTCATGAATGCCGTTAATAACTGATCCAATTTCGGTAATATCAGACTCCGCAAGCCTGCCACCAGCATAGGCGTGCTGGCATTCTCCGATGGTCACTGCCTGTGCGACTTCGTCGGTGAAAACAGTACTCGACAGCAGCAATTCTGCATCGATTTCCTGCTTGCCTTTGGTGTCGGTTCCCATGCAAGCGATATGCGTGCCGGGCTTGACCTGCCCTTCCTTCAGGATCGGGGCGAAACTGGATGTAATCGTAATAATTACGTCTGCTTGCGCACCAAGTTCATCAAGTTCAACCGCTTCGAATGGAAGGCCAATCTCGGCCGCGGTCGCTTCGAGACGTGACAACATTTCCGGGTGAAGATTCCAGCCAATAACCTTTTCAAAATTTCGTTGCTCTGCCGCCGCCCGCATTTGGAACGCTGATTGATGACCCGCACCGACCATACCCAGAACCTTTGAGTCCTCACGAGCCAGATATTTGATCGACACGGATGATGCCGCTGCAGTCCTGATCGCCGTCAGGTAATTCCCTCCGACGACGGCCTTGACCTGGCCTGTGTCTGCATCAAACAAAAAGACCGTCGATTGATGGTTGGTCAGACCTTTCGCTATGTTTCCCGGCCAATAACCGCCGGATTTGAGCCCAAGCGACAGTCCGGCCCGGTCAAACCCCGATTTGAAACCGTAAAGTGCATCCGCATAACCGATATCTTCACGAATGACTGGAAAATTGTATGCATCTTTGCGCGCCATAGCCGCGAAAACGCCCTCAACCGCTGTAAAGGCAGAGGCGCGGTCAATCAGATCGGGAATAACTTTCTCGGGAACGATGATCACAAGGGAACTCCAATTAAAAAGCGGCTGGACCCACAGGGAGGGGCCCAACCAAGTATGATGATTTCAGTAAGCCTTACCGCGTGCAGATACCGGCCACAGGGTCTCAACTTTTCCACCACGTACGCCGACATACCAATCGTGTACGTTGCAGGTTGGGTCGCAATGCCCCGGAACCAGCTTTAACTTGTCGTTTACCTTCAAAGCGCCATTCGGGTCGGCCACCACGCCATGCTCGTCCGAGCATTTGAGGTACTCGACATCATCATCGCGCCCGTAAACAGTTGGCAAGCCTGAGTCGACAGATTGGGCCTTGAGACCTGCGTCCACGATGGCCTTGTCAGCCTTGGAATGGCTCATCACTGTTGTCAAAATGAACAACGCGTTCTCCCACTCACCCTCGTCGATACGCTTGCCGTCTTTGTCAAGGATACGGCCATAATCCGCGTCCATGAACGCATAGGAGCCGCACTGAAGTTCGTTGTAAACATTCGAAGCGCTCTCGAAGTAGTAAGAACCCGTGCCACCTCCGCCTACGATGTCGCAGTCCAGACCCTGGGCTTTGAGGCCTTGAACCGCGTCAGCAACTTGGCTGATTGCGGCATCGAGTTTGACCTTGCGGTCTTCGTACAAGTCCATGTGCTGCATCGCACCTTGATAGGCTTGGATGCCTGCAAACTTCAAACCCGGTGCCGCGTCAATCAGCTTGGCGATGTGGACGACGTCTTGCGTGGTGCTCACTCCACATCGACCCGCACCACAGTCGATTTCGACCAGTGCTTCAAGCTGAGTACCATGCTTTTCAGCAGCTTCAGACAGGGTCTTGACGTTTTCAGGGTCATCAACACAAACCAGAACCCGCGCGCCAAGCTTTGGCATTTTTGCAAGGCGGTCGATCTTGGCTGGTTCGGTCACTTGGTTTGAGACCATGACATCCTTGATGCCACCACGGGCAAACACTTCGGCCTCAGAAACTTTCTGGCAGCACACGCCACACGCAGCGCCCAGCTCTTCCTGAAGCCTTAAAACGTCGACTGATTTATGCATCTTGCCGTGGGCGCGGTGGCGCATACCGTGGGCTTTCGCATAATTGCCCATTTTCACGATGTTACGTTCAAGCGCATCGAGATCAAGGATTAGGCAAGGTGTCTGAATGTCAGCTTCGTCCATGCCGGGAACGGCCGGGACGTCAAAGCCAACTTCGAGATCGTCATAGTTTATGTCTTTCATGAGCTTCTTCCCTCTTTTTACATCCAAGGCAATTTATCCAAGTCGACATTGCCACCTGTAATAATCACGCCAACGCGTTTACCCGCGAAGACATCCTTGTTTTTCAGGATCGTCGCCAGCGGCACCGCGGACGAAGGTTCCATCACGATCTTCATCCGTTTCCAGATCAGCTTCATCGCGTCGATGATCTCTTCTTCGGTCGCGGTCAGCACGTCGGTCACGTGGTTTGAGACAAAATGCCAGGTCAGGTCTTTCAACGGCACTTTCAAACCATCCGCGACGGTTTCCGGTGCGTCGTCGGCAATGATGTGTCCCGCCTTGAACGAGCGGTATGCATCATCCGCATTCTTTGGTTCGGCGGCATAAACCGCGACCTCCGGAGCCAGATTGGACAGGGCAAGACAGGTGCCGGAAATCATACCGCCACCACCAATCGGAGCTACGACCGCGTCCAAACCATCGACCTGTTCCAAAAGTTCTATCGAACAGGTCGCCTGCCCGGCAATCACCCGTGGATCGTTGTATGGATGCACGAAGTCTGCGCCAGTTTCGGCCACAACTTTGGCAAAAACCGCTTCGCGACTGGTGGTTGACGGCTCGCATTCCACGATCCTCCCACCATATCCGATGACTGCGTCCTTCTTCGCCTGAGGGGCCGTGCGCGGCATGACCACCGTGCAGGGAATACCGCGACGTCCAGCTGCATAGGACAGGCTCAGAGCATGATTTCCCGAACTGTGAGTGGCGACACCTTTGTCTAATTTGTCATCAGAAAGTCCGAACACCGCGTTTGATGCCCCGCGCACCTTGAAAGCGCCGGCTTTCTGAAAGTTCTCACATTTGAAGAACAGTTCCGCCCCCGTCAGAGCGTTCAGAAACGAACTCGTCAGAACCGGAGTTGTATGAATATACGGCTCGATCCGCTCACGCGCCTCCAACACATCAAGAAAATTGGGGATTTCCATCCTGCCGCTCCTTACGCCGTGGTCCGGTAATAGTCCTGCGCGGCTGCAACGCCTGCGCCCAGCGTGACCCGAATTCCGAAATCAACCATCGCCATTTCAGCGGTTGCCAGCCCCGACAAGGCCATCGCATCCGTCAAACTGCCGAGATGGCCGATGCGAAAAACCTTACCTGCGACCTTTCCCAATCCTGCACCAAAAGCGACCCCGTATTTGGTAGCCGCATGTGAAACCAGCGCATTCCCGTCAATTCCTTCAGGAACAACGATCGCGGTCACCGTATCAGAATAGATATCTTCGCTGTTCGCGCAGTTTTGCAGCCCCCACGCCCTGACCGCCGCGCGCACACCTTCGGCCATGCGGTGATGTCGCGCGAACACATTTTCCAGCCCCTCATCAAGCAACATGCCAGTTGATGTTTTTAGCCCGTTCAGCAAACCGACAGGTGGCGTATAGGGATAGCCTGCATTCGGATATCCGCCCAGCATATCGCGGAAATCGAAATAGAACCGCGTCAGCCTTGCGTTTTCCATCGCCGCAAGCGCCTTTTGGCTGATCCCAACAATCGCGAGACCGGCGGTCAGCATAAACCCCTTTTGCGATCCGGAAATCGCAATATCTACGCCCCATTCATCCATTCGGAAATCCATCGACCCGATTGAACTGACACCGTCTACGAACAAAAGCGCTGGATGTGCGGCGTCATCAAGTGCACGGCGCACTGCAGCAACGTCACTGCGCACGCCGGTGGCAGTTTCATTATGGGTCACCAAAACGGCCTTGATCTGATGATCTGCATCCGCTGCTAGCGCCTCCTGATAGGCCGCAAGAGGAAGCCCATCACCCCATGTCTGCTCTATCACCTGAACATCCAGCCCGTGACGCGCGCACATATCGATCCATTTTTGTGAAAACATGCCATAATTTGACGCCAACACCTGATCACCACCAGAAAGTGTATTGGTAATAGCAGCTTCCCAGCCGCCGGTTCCGGATGAAGGGAAAATGACTGTCTCGCCGGTTTCCATCTTGTAAACCTGCTTAACACCTTCGAGCGCCGGAAGCAGAATATCCCTGAAATCAGCGGAACGATGATCCATTGTGGGCATGTCACATGCCTTGCGGATGCGATCCGGAATATTGGTTGGTCCCGGTATGAATACAGGGTTTTGATCGGACATAGTTACCTCAGGATACGGAATTTACGTGATGCTAGAAACCGCACTGCGTAAAGGCAATTATTTCGAAATAATTTTTCATAATTCTCTATTTGAGTAAAAACACCATAAAAACAAATGCTTGCCTTTTTTCTAATTTCGAAATACTTTTTCATAAAATTTGTCTCTTTGATAAAGGAATGCGCAAATGACAGAATCTCCCAAGCGCGCACGCGGTCGTCCCCGTGCGTTTCACGACAATCAGGAGTCTAAAACCATCCAGTCACTGGACAGGGCACTGACTATTTTAGAGTGCCTTTCAGGCGATGATGGCCGCTCGCTTTCTGAACTGGCGCAAGACACCGGGCAATCACCAACGACGGCCTATCGGGTTCTCAGCACGTTCCTGCTGCATGACATTGTCGAGTTCGAGGAAAGCACCCAGCTGTGGTATATTGGGACCGGTGCATTTCGAATAGGCAGCGTGTTCCTCAACCGCACAAATCTTTTGCAACGCAGCCGCCCAATCATGCAAAGCCTCATGCGCCTGACGGGTGAAACTGCCAATCTCGGGATCGAACGCGGCGACAAGGTCCTTTTTGTTTCGCAGGTCGAGACAACCGAAATCATCCGTGCGTTTTTTCCACCCGGCACGCAAAGTCTGATGCATGCATCCGGCATCGGTAAGGTGCTGCTCGCCCATTATTCCGAAGATCGCGTAAGACAGATCGCAAAGACGCAAGGCCTGACCTGGTTTACCGACAAGACGATCACAAATACGGACAATTTGCTGGAGGAACTGGACATCATCAGGCACCGGGGATTTGGACTTGATGATGAGGAAAACACACTGGGCATGCGCTGTGTATCTGCACCCGTTTTTAATGCCTTCGGTGAACCTGTTGCTGGTCTGTCGATATCAGGTCCAACATTCAGGCTGACAACAAAAGTTGCGGAACAGATCGGCCCAGAAGTTTGCGCTCATGCCCGCAAAATCTCACACGCTCTTGGTGCGAGCTATGACTGAATTTGGTGTTTAGAGTGTTTGAAGGTCGGCGGCGGGTTGAAACGATCACTCGGACTGGCGTGACGGACAAGGTTGTTGTTTGCTCTAATTACCCCTTCCGGTACAACATTCCCTCAACGAGCATTTGTACGCGCAGGGCTTCTTTTAAGGTGGCAAGCCGGTTGGGGCGACCATCCAAGAGCAGCAACAAGTCATCAAGTTGCGCCCTCATACTTGCTGTCCGCGGGTCATGCGGTTCATCGCCGACAGGCAGAAAATTCCTGCCGTCAGACGCGGCATTCCGATAGAAATCACGTACGCGCCGGCTGGAGGCCGATCCTTTGACTGTCAATTCTTGTCGGTCCGGCTGTGCGCCGCCAACACTGGCCATAACGCTAACAACGCGCCCACCCTCTGTTTCCAGCCGAGCCAGCATGTGGGTTTCACACAAGGCTTTATCCGCCGGGTAAGATGGCCTTGCCCAGACAAGTTCAAGAGGGCCTAGAATCCTCTCAGAAAAGAACAGGAAATGCGAGATAACTTCGCGTGTCATGCCGCCCTCGGCTTTGTAGCGCAGCCAATCCGCCGCCTTTTGCCACTCGCGCGGCCAATTTGCATAGGTAACGATGATGTCGACGCCTAAAAGTTCACCGAGCGTCCCTGCTTTTGCCGCTTTGGAAACCTCGGTCAATGCGGCACCGGCAGCCTGTGTGAAGTTAACGGCAGTTGGCACACCAAGATCGGTCAACCGTGCAACAAGCTCAGTACTTTCCTTTACATCAACGCCCAAAGGTTTCTCTAGAAACACTACTTTTCCAGCCTCAGCCGCTGCCAGAGCATAGGCCTTTCGCGGTTTGGGAGGACAGGCGAGATACACCAGATCAGCCGCCTCTATCGCAGCTTCTGCACTGTTCATTATCAAGGCACCGGGGGCGATGTCGGCGGCAAGCGCACAAGCCGATTTATCTGGGTCCCACAGAAAATTAGGCGCGTACCCTTCGTGAAGCAGCATGTTTTCCAACATACGCCGTCCCATAATTCCCAGACCGATTATTGCCGTCTTGACTGCCATTGCGTTCTCCTTTGTGCGACGGGTCCAGATTGAACGATTACGCTTTGGATTGCCAGCCGATAGACCCAGCGATAACGTCTAATCCAAACAATAGGGGAACTCTCATGGCCGACACTCCAGCGCTGTTTCATTCTTTGACGATAAAGGGCGTAACCACGCGCAACCGGATCGTGATTTCGCCAATGTGCCAGTATTCTGCCCACGACGGCCATCTGGAGGACTGGCATTTGGTCCATCTCGGCAGGTTTGCGACCGGAGGTGCAGGGATTGTGTTCACTGAGGCCACGGCTGTGCAAAAATCAGGGAGGATCACCCATGGGTGCCCGGGCTTGTGGACCGACAGTCAAATAGCGGGCCATGCGCGTGTCGCGCAATTTGCCCTCAGAAACGGCGCGATCCCGGCAATTCAACTTGGCCATGCCGGTCGAAAATCCGGCATGCAGCGCCCGTGGTTTGGCAACGGTCCCTTGGATGACAACGATTTTGCCCGTGGTGACATGCCGTGGCAACCGGTGGGTCCGTCCGCTGTTCCGGTTGACAAGGGTTGGCCCATGCCGATTGAACTGACGCTCGGTGATTTAGAGATCCTTAAAAAGGATTACGCGTCGGCAGCGCGACGGGCGTTGGCCGCCGGATACAAAATCGCTGAGATACACGGCGCGCACGGTTACTTGATCCACAGTTTTTTGTCACCGCTGTCAAACAAACGAACGGATGCTTATGGTGGGGATCTCGCTGGACGAATGCGCCTCGCGCTGGAGGTCGTCGATGCTGTGCGTGAGGTTTGGCCAAATGAACTCCCGCTGTTTTTCCGGACTTCGGCGGTAGATGGTGATGCTGAAGGCTGGCAACTTGAAGATACGGTCGCTCTTGCAAAGGAACTCAAAGTCCGGGGTGTGGACGTCGTAGATTGTTCTTCCGGTGGTATTTCCGGTCCCGCGACCGCCGGAGGGAAACGGCAACCAGGTTTTCAGGTGCCCTATGCGGAACGCATCCGCAAGGAAGTTGGTCTTGCGACCATGGCTGTCGGTCTGATCACACATCCTCAACAGGCCCGGTCGATTATTGCAGAGGGGCGCGCAGATCTGATTGCTATTGGGCGGGAGGCGCTGGTTGACCCCGCTTGGCCACTTCATGCAGCAACGGCACTGGGCCATGATACTGAGTTTGATACCTGGCCTGAGCAATATGGTTGGTGGTTGGTTCGGCGTCAGGCCACTTCAGAGTTTTACTTGCCAGATTAACTGAACTGTTCCTAGTCGGCGACAGAGCCAACGGCGACGAGTTACTATGGGACTACGCTTTTGTGCATAAAGTTTTGAATGCAGATTTCAATTCTTTGCGGCTCGCGCAAAATACATAATTATTGCGGCGAATGATACGATGGCAAAAAAAACCAGCCGCGAGCAAAGCAAGTCCGTAAGTGCCGGTCAGGTTAAATAATTGACCAGCCAACCATGGCGCAACCAGTGTGCGTTAACAGCGAGAGCTGACATTCACATTGCCAAGAATCTCAGTTTCTTTCTGCACTGCCGCAAGTCGGCTTCGAGCCCATAGCGGAGTTGCCATTTTCAATTTGCGAGCGTTCGCAGAAGCGCTCTCGTTTTACGGACGCAGAACATCAGGTTGACATGCGGCAGGAACAGCAGTCGTTCATGCATGACTCAGAAAAACCGACAACGGCAACAACCGGGTCGTAAGGCATGGTGAGTTTTCACTGTACTCTTGCATCAAAGCTCATCGCGCCGGGGCGGGTTTGCACCGGCTCGACTAACATTGATAGCAGCGACGCGGGCACCGAAATCTATTGCTTCTGTTATGTCGTTTTCAGCCGCCGAACGAACAGCAGCTTTAGTCAGGAGGCCTGCGTCAGACAGGCTTGCAAGAACGCCAGCATTGAAAGTGTCGCCCGCACCGACAGTGTCGACGACATCTACTTTCTTACTGGCGACGAAGATTGATCGGCCATCCGGCAACCATGCTTGAGCACCTGAACTGCCGCGCGTCAGGATTACAATTGCTGGTCCAAGCTTCTGCAATTCAGCGACTTTCGTTTCAAGCGCATCTGTACTTTGAAAGATCCAGTTCAAATCCTCGTCAGAAACCTTCACAATATCTGCCAACCTGAGCATACGTTCGATGCGGTCTCGGAACCTTGGTTCGTCTGTGACGAAACTGGGACGAATGTTGGGGTCAACCATCACAACACAATCGCGCGCATGTTCTTCAGCAAATTGCTTGTAGGTTTCGGCACCCGGGTTGCAGGCTAGGCTGATGCCACCGAAATAAAGGGCGGAAACATCTTCGATCTTGGCA
>Ga0316204_10007869_pt1 | contig 15250 bp, 14 predicted proteins | sample 6monrhotite_MG_2_FD_205661 | JGI IMG/M metagenome (GOLD analysis project Ga0316204, IMG submission 205661) | Microbial mat bacterial communities from mineral coupon in-situ incubated in ocean water Damariscotta River, Maine, United States -... | ecosystem: Environmental > Aquatic > Marine >...
TTTGTCTGCCCAGATCATATTCTCTCCGGGAATGTGACTGTAATTACAGGCTTCCCTAAATTCCTCCCAATTGGTGGCCTGGTCCATTCGTAAAGATGCCAAATATGGAGACCCACCTGGTTCTAGCCATGCACATCTTACTGCATATGCCTTATGGTTGGTACTATCTATATAGGTCACCGGACCATGACGGGTATATTTCAGATCTACCTGTACAGGTTCTTCGCCTTTAACTACTATCATCTCTGAAATGCTAGACATGGGTTCCCAAGTAGCATTATATTGATATTCATTCAGGTTTTCCGGATTCAGATCATACACATATAGATCTTCCCCATCGGTTCTAAAAACGGTTAGTCCCCATGCGCCAAATTCGTTATGACCTATTGAAATACCAGGAATCTCCGGTTCTCCACCGCCTATCACATTCCACCCCGGAGCTACCAAATGAGTCATATATCGCAAAGAAGGAACTGCAATGGTTCTATGTGGATCATTGGCCATAATAGTATTCCCGTCTTTGGTAAGTGCACCGCTTACAACCCAGTTATTACTTCCAATGGAAAGCGAATCTAGAGTATTCTCTGGCATAGAAAGCAAGGCTGTGGTAACCTCTGAGTTTCGGTAGGCTGGTTCAACATCTTCTTCCTGAAAACGAACCGGTCTTCTATAGGCATTATACAGCGCAAGTATGTCGTTCGTTAGGAGCGACTGGTTTATGCTCGGATCCATCTCCAATTTAGGTTCTTTCGGATGAAACCAATAGAGATCTTTTACTTTTTCTGCTCCCAGTTGAGCCACAGCGCGTCCAATTTGCAGTTCTGCTCCAATATTTCCTAAAAGTCCCTGATGACGAGATATAACAACTTCCAGAGTCCATTTTTGAGGCACTATATTTAGTATTTTAAACTCCATTGGAAGATCCTCCGGGTTTTGTAACACCTCTTCTATATAGGCATTTACTCCATCTGTGTAGGCCGTTATAATATTAGAACCATTGGCATGGTAATGATCCATTTCCTCGGACATATCGCCTCTAAACTTGAAAAGTCTTGTACCAATATCACGATTTAATTCGCGCGCTCCTAAAATTTCAGCAACGGTACCTGTTGCCTGGCGCCGCCATATCTCGAATTGAAACAACCTGTCTTTGGCAGCTGCATAGCCTTGCGTAAAAAACAAGTCATGCTCATTTTTGGCATAAATATGATTAATCCCCCATTGATCTCGGACTACTTCAACTGACTCCTCTAAACCTACGATAGCAGGGATTGAATCAGTAGAATTTCTGCATGAACTTACTGCGAATACTGAAAGTGCAATAAGAAGCATTCTCACAATCTTCTTTCTTGATTTCATATAGTTATTCTTGTTTTTTATATTAGAACAACCCAGTAATGGTTCCATTTTCATCAATATTGATATTTTCTGCAGATGGGGTAGCCGGTAAACCGGGCATACGTAAAATATTACCTGCAATAGGGATAATGAACCCTGCACCAGTGGCAATCTCAAACTCCCCGATGTTAATTACAAAATTCTCCGGTCTCCCCAGTTTTTTCTCGTCATCACTCAAGCTTTTTTGAGTTTTCGCCATACAGACGGGAAAATTACCATAACCCATGCGCTCAAAACGTTTCATCTGGTTATTCGCTTTGTTGCTAAGAATTACGTTCTTGGCTCCGTAGATAACACTGCAGATCTTTTCCATCTTAGACCGGATGCTATCATTTAAATCATAGGTTGGTATAAAGGTTTTGTTACAGCCAGCCGCAGCCTGGATAACCTTTTCCGCCAGCTCTGAACATCCTTTCCCTCCGTCTGCCCAGCCATAACTCAGTGCCACAGCCACATTTAACTTTTTGCAATGATCTAGTAACAATTGCTTTTCTGCGTCCGTATCGCTACTAAATGTATTTACAGATACCACTATCGGAATACCAAAACTCTTCAGGCTTTGAATATGCCGCTCCAGGTTAGGCATACCGGCTGCAAGAGCAGTAGTGTCCTCATTGGTGAGTTCATTCAGGGGTTTTCCTCCATGATATTTTAACGCTCGGATGGTTGCAACTAATACAATGGTTTTTGGAGACAACCCAGCTTCCCGGCATTTAATATTCATGAACTTTTCAGCTCCTAAATCAGACCCAAATCCGGCTTCTGTCACCACATATTCCCCTAAGCTCATTCCCATTTTTGTAGCTAAAACAGAATTAGTGCCTTGTGCTATGTTGGCAAAAGGCCCCCCGTGGATAATCGCCGGATTCCCCTCAAGGGTTTGTACCAGGTTAGGTTTAATTGCATCTTTTAAAAGAACGGCCATGGCACCTTCGGCATGGAGGTCTTTAGCATAGACCGAGGTACCATCCCAGGTATCTCCCACATAAATATTACCACATTTCTCTTTTAGATCTTCCAGATTCTTACTTAAGCATAAAATTGCCATGATCTCAGATGCTGCTGTAATATTGAAACCTGTTTCACGAGGGATCCCTCCCGCTTTACCTCCGAGGGCCGCTATAATTTGTCGTAATCCCCGATCGTTCATATCCATACAGCGTTTCCAACTGACGGTTCGCGGATCAATCCCTAGGTTTTTAGTCTTACTTTGAATGTTATTGTCTATTAGCGCCGCCAAAAGATTATTAGCCTTTTCAATTGCATGAAAATCTCCTGTAAAATGAAGGTTGATATCTACCATTGGAATCACCTGGCTCCAGCCTCCACCGGCTGCTCCTCCTTTAATACCAAATACCGGACCCAAACTGGGTTCTCGAAGAACAATGACCGTCTTTTTATTTTTAAGATTTAAGGCATCGCCCAAACCAATGGAGGTGGTCGTTTTTCCTTCTCCGGCAGGAGTTGGTGTTATGGCGGTAACAAGAATTAAATTGCTTTTGGCTACCGCTGCCTCATCAATTAAATTAAGGGGCAATTTGGCCTTGTTGGACCCATAGTATTCTAACTGATCTTCGTTAATATTTAGTCTAGAAGCAATATCGCGTATGTGTTTTTCGGATACACTCTGTGCAATTTGGATGTCGGTCATAGATACTTTGTTTTAAAAATTGAAGCGCAGGGTAAGCAATTTCATATCGTTATTAGCTGAAAAGCTTACTGCTACTTTGGAATTTTCATAGGGTTTTGTAAACAAATAAGTGCTGCCAATTCCTACAGCAGCCCCACCCAACACATCCCAGATATCGTGATACCCATCGGGGCCTTCCATCCGGCTCACGCCAACTAAGGCTGCTAAAATATAGGCATATTTTCCATATTTCCATCCATAGCGCCGTTGGATAAACGAGGCACCAGAAAAAGCTGAAGAGGTATGCCCTGAAGGAAAAGAATCATAACTGGTTCTTCCTTCCGGTCGTAATTTACGGGTAGTATATTTTAATGAATAAGTAATGGCGATCGCAGTGGCATATGAGAATGCCAATTGTTTGGTTCCCTCATAATCTTTTTGCAATATAGTGGCGAGGCCTGCGGAAAGTGGTAACGCCAATTGTAACACATCACCTGTATCCTCCAAGAGGTACTCCCAACGTTCGTGTGTACCAGCATTACCATCTTGTGCATATATTCCATTGTTTATGCAACGGAATACTATGAGTATGCAAATGATCTTAGCGCAATTCATTCCTGTATATCTTCATTCATATTTAATTCAGCGTTAATTGCCTCTAGCAATATATAAATTCTCTAAGCTACTGAATTCAACTAAAAAAAAGAAAAGGAGATTTATTCGTAAAAGGATGGGTACAATTTTCTGTAAAGATCCTTGAGTCTTGTTCTTAATTTCCAAGAACTAAGTCCAATAGATACCCGCCGTTTGTCGACATTCTTAAAATCCCATATATCAGTACTATCATCATTATGTGCTATTCCATAAATGGATTTTCCCTTTAGGAATTGTTTAGAATCTGCATCATACTGACTGCGCTTAGCATCAATCATTAAAGCTATTGAAGAAGGTGGTGCCTTACCTCTTTTCACATACCCTAATAGAACCTGCTTTAAATATCCCGTATCTTTAGCCCTAGTCAAAAGAAGACCTAAATCATAATCCCCCGCATTTTCATGACCAATTAAATTAGGTAATGGATAACCTTTCGTTCTTAATATTTTTTTTATTCCTTGCTCTATATAGTCATCATATACCGCGGCAATTGAGGAAGGATATCTCGCCTCCATTAATTCGTTGTACCGCTTATATAAATTTATTATCTCATCTCTGAGTTCATAATTAATCTTTTTATTAAAAAGGCGCTGGTACTCAATTGATTTATCTTTCAATAAATTCCATTCCTGGTACTTTTTTAAGGATTCACTATAGCTCCTGGAACTAAGTTTTTCGAAAGGAAAGCCCATCCGGAGAAGTCTGTCCAAATAATCAAAGGCTTCCTCAGTCTTACCAAATTTCTCAGATAAAACCGCCAGCTTTATAAATTCATCTATCCCTTCTTGATTAATTAATTTACAATTGGATTCAGCTTCCTTTAATTTCCGATACGCCTCTTCAAAATTTTCTTCCAGAAAATCTACTTGTGCTTCATATACAAGTTGATAGTAATCAGTAATATAATTGCACTCTTGCCCGAAGGATATCTTCAAATTAGATGCGCATACAATTGTTACTAAAAAGAGCAAATAACGGCTATTCATATGATCAAGTTGATACTCCTAAAATTTATAAAACATAGGGTTAATGAGTTTACTTTTGAAATACATTTCCTGTTAACTCACTCAATAATCAAATTCCTGTTCTTAGGGTATTTCACCACGTACTTTAAAATAAACACCCGTTCTTCACCTGGGTTGAGTTTAATTTCCCATTTAACCTCCCCCGTTTGCGCATTGCGTTTACCGCCGCTTAATTCGTCGAGCTCCACTTTGATTTCATCGCGTATCGACACCGGTATCTGATCTAACAAGAGCATATTTATTGCCTGGGATTTGTTGTTCTTTACGGTAATCTTCCAGGCGCGTGATTCTTCTTTTCGGGTGCCTACAAATTTCTTGGAAGAAAAATCTGTGATCTTCTCCCGGTTAATGCTGACATTCTTATCCCTACCCAAGGAGATATCGAGCGTATCTGATGCATACCTAACATCCAAAATTGTCTTTCCAACAAAGGTGTTTTCGAAAAAGATATTGGCTTCCCCCTCTAATAAATTATATTGTTCCCAGTCTTTAACCGCAGCTAGTAAGAAAGCCTCTTTTTCTATTTTCGGCACACTGTAATACTGATAGGAAGCTGGTAGATTATAATTCACCATGGTTACCGCGTAACTCTTGTTGTCTGACTTAATGGTATACGGAACATCTATGGCGAAATCTACCGTAGTTTGGTTTTCTACCTGCTGCATGGGAATGGTGCTGGCACCTCTAATTTTCATTTCTGTTGCTACTCCTGGCAACATGTCGTTCATTGCTCTCTTTTCTTTACTATTATATGCAGACACAACTACTTCCTGTAGGGCTTCTGCATCTTCAACGAGGCTAACATTGATGACGGCACGATTAATAGGAACTGTTTTTGTTCTATATCCCAAATAAGAGAATTCTAAATTAGTTCCATTTTGAGGAACCGCGATGGAATACCGCCCATCGAAATCTACCGAGGTTCCAATGGTAGTACCTTGAACCATTACAGATGTTCCGGCTAATGGTTGATTATTCTGATCACGAACTACTCCCGATACTTCACTTACCGAACGGTTATACACTGGTGGACGCGTATTGTAATCTAAAAAATAGGTTTGCATTTCCGGGGCAATCCCAGAAACATTGGGGTTGGCCGATGACAATTTTAAATTCACATTGTTCCAGTCGATCTTTGTATCCTGTTTTACATTGGCCTTGTAAGAGAGTTCCACTGGTTCGTTCACATTCTTTGCACGGATATCATAGGACGGATACCACCCGGCATTCCCTACCACATAGGATAATTCCAGATTAATGCGGGTTGCTCTTTTGGTTTCAATCTTTACCAAGACTTCGCCATTAGCATATTCCTTTTTCCCGGTAATGGTGTTAATCTGGTTTCGGATATCCCGTTCCTTGGCCATCAGATCTTGCAATGTTTGGTTGCGCTCTAGCTCCTTTAATTTAAGGGATGTTAATTTGGCACTGTAATAGTCGGCCGTACTTTTTAGGGTTGCGGCATTCAATGTTTGGTCGCCCCCAACCACCTTATTGGCCTGTAGAAAGGAGATTTCCTCTGCGATGATCCCCAAATAGGTCCGTTCTGTCTGCATCTTTTGCCGCACGGCCTCCAGTTGGGATTCGAGCGATACCAACTCTGGGGATTTCTCTAATTTATCTAAGTAATTCTGTTGTTGATTTACGGAAATGACGGTTACATTGCCATCTGCTTTTACCTGTAAACTTTTAGGTTTAATAAATGGGGAAAGATCCACAAACTTTAAAATGGTGGTGCCGGTAGATAGGTCTACTGCTTTCTTTCGGGTAATCTGTGCCCCTTCAATAAAAACAGTTACATCATTTACAACGGTTTTAACTTCTTTTTCTTTTGGTTCCTGGGCAACGACAGTGGTAACTGCCAGGGTAAGTAACCCCCAAAGTAGTGCATTAATTTTCATGTGTTTTTGAATTTCTCGTTTCGTCTAACTTATGTTTCAAGAATTAGGCCAAACTTACTAATAGCAAAAGCTATAGCCTTCTATTTAGTCCTATATTCTTATGATCTCTCCGTGTCCACTCCACAGGAAAGCACGAACTACTCTAAGTAAGCTTATTACATTTTTTTCTCACCAAACCAGGGAGCTGTAAAATTCCTGCCTGGACCATAGCTCATCCCGTACAATTTTCCATTTTCTAGGTATCCCGAATGGTAATAGGCATTACTTTGATCTTGCGTTGTAAAGGCAAAGTACAATCGATCCCAATTCGCATTCAGAAAGCCGTTTTCTATGGCACTTCCATAAAATGTGGCAGTGAAAGTGTTACCGGATACCTCAGCTACCGTAAAAGATTGATAATACTCGGGGGCTGATGGCGTAGGCCTAAGATCAATGGCCCAGGTAGCCACAATTTCAACTGTCTTTTTTCTTTCGTATTGAGCTCATCCTGCGCAACCAATCCCATGGTTACCGTCAAAAACAACAAGAAAGTTCCTCCAATTTTTTTCATAGCTATTTACTTAGGATTTAATATTGATAAAGATCACTAATATAAAAAAGACATTTTTGGTTTAGCCCTTTATCCATTCACGTGCCTCAATTAGCGATTCAAAACCCCTAAACCTCCAATCCGAATTTAAATTCCTGGAAATATTCACATACTTTTCTACTTTATCCCGCACTGTATCCTTGTTGGTCAAAAATGCAAGTTTTAAACTGTTGTTCGTGCGGCTTGCTCCCACATCGACCAACGTCATCTCAACAATGTCTATGGGTTTCCATTCTAAATCTATCGTATTAAGGGCATTTACGATCTGATATTTAGCAGTTTTCGATCGAGGGTCTCTATAAAATTCTTCGTTGGCTTCCTCTATTTCACGGGCAGTTACATATCCATGAAACTCCCACATAACACCATCATTCTCCCATATAGTTCGGTATGGCATCTCGCTACTTTTTGTGATTGAACAGCTACAATTTTTGTCCGTATTAACGGACTATTATAAAAATATAAAATTAATTAATCCAAAAGTCTTTTCTTTGATCTAACTATATTTCTTTGTCGTCTTTATGAAGACAAACAACCCTATTCCAAAAATTTAAGATACCAAAAAAAGACAAGCGGATTGAGAATTCCCCATCCGCTTATATTTTATCTAAAGATTTAGGTCGCTATTTTTTTCTTGCCCATTAATGGGTAAGAATGCCGTTTAAAACTCCCTATATACCCCTTTTAAGAATTCATTCGCCTTTTCTTCTTTAAATTGGGCGGTCTCATTATCCCAATGCAATGTTTTATTGGGAAAGCGACCTGCAATAACCCCTAAAAGGATAGTCTCTGTAAGTCTGGCCGAATATGAAAACGGAGCAGTACACGTATCCTTGCCTAAGCAAGCATCCACAAATTGATGGTAATGCTTGTTTCCTTCTGTTGCATAGTCGCGTACCGGTTCTCCCATTTGATTGGTGGTATCGTATTTTGAGATATCTATGTCTTGGTAATCACCATCTACAATTAATCGTGGTAATTCCATGAAGTGAGGCAACAACAATCTTCCCTTTTCACCTATGAACATTGCGCCTTGTAAGGGCAGTTTTTCTTTATTGGGAAGCTTAAGATCCTTATGAAATGTAGGAGCTCCTTTCCCATCGTACCAGATCCATTTTAAAGTTTCTGCGGTATACTGTGTCCCCGGAAATTCATAGGTAACCATATTATTTTCAGGAAATCCAAATCCGTTAGGTCTTCTGCATTTATTCTTTACAGTGAATGGAACATCTAATTGTAGGGCGTTGTAGGGAGTATCAAAAATATGCACCCCCATATCCCCAAGTGTACCGCAGCCATAGTCTACCAATTTTCGCCAGTTGGCAGGATGGTATACCCCTTCCTTATAAGGTCTTGTGGCTGCCGTCCCTTGCCAAAGATTCCAGTCTAAATGAGCGGGTACAGGATCAGACCCTACAGGTTTAGGTCCGTCGTACCCCCAATTTTTAGGGGACCACGCTCGTACCGTAGACACCTTTCCAATAATTCCTGATTGTATTAATAAGGTGGCCAATTTATAATCATAAAAAGAATGTACCTGTATCCCCATTTGGGTAATCAGATTTTTTTCTTCCGCCATTTTTCGCAAGTCTCTTGCTTCTGAAACATGATGCGTAAGCGGCTTTTGGCAATACACCGGTTTATTCATTTCCATTGCCATCATAGATACAGGTGCATGGGAATGATCTGGTGTTGAAACGATGACGGCGTCTATGTCATCCGCCATTTCTTTTAAAAGCAATCTATAATCTGTATACACCTTTGCATTGGGAAATAATTTCTGAGCTGCTGCTAAATTATTAGCATCCACATCGCATAGGGCCGTTACATCCACCATGGCATGTGAAGAAATAGATTTCAGGTCTTCAAACCCCATACCACCAACACCAACATGTGCGGTACGCAAACGTTTATCTGGCGCCAGGGCCCAAACCGAGGAAGGCAACAAGGAAACCGAGGATACTACGGCCGTATTCTTTAAAAAGTCTCTTCTTTTCATGGTGGTTATAGTTTTTTGATTTTTATATTCCTGAACCAAATAGGACTCGAGTGATCTTGAAATCCGATATAGCCGGTCTTAAATTTACCATAATCCGGAGTATCTTTCCACTTGCCTGCCATCTTTTTTTCGTTCCAATCTTCGGACCAAGGCACAAACGACACAACTTTTATTCCATTCAGCCAGTGCTCTACTTTTTCAGGAGTAAATATGATACGGGTACTATTCCATTCTCCGGTTGGGTGAAGTACTTTCACGGCATCATCTGCAGGGTGCATCGCATAGTCTGCGGCCGTCTGTTGTAAAGGCTGTAATTCGGATGGGTTGGAATAGCCCAAACCAGTATTGTATTCGGTAAGATCGTGCATCTTCGCATAATTTTCATCATCGATCAGCTGGTATTCAGGAGAAACATCGGGAGGACCTCCGTACCCCTCTTTTAAGTGATAAAAAATACCGCTATTACCCCCTGGAGGAAGTTTCCATTCTACATAAAATTCAAAATTATCGAACTCTTCCAGGCCGTAAATAATGTCTTGTCCGCCAGTATAATCTTGTTCTAGCCCCAGTTCAGTATCAAACGTTAGTTCTCCGTCTTTGGCTACCCAACCCGGGGGCAACCCTTCACCATTATAGGCTCTCCAACCGTCGGTACTTACACCGTCAAATAAGGAAATCCATTCATCGTCGGTCTTCGTTTCCGTAGTAGCTTTAGGTTCTGTTTTACAAGCGACAACTATGGCACACAGCACCAATAGGGCAAAAAAATGTTTCATTGTATATTGAGATTTAGTTAGCATTACCTTTAAGAGGAGATATCAGAAGTATCTCCTTTGCACAAGATAAGACAATGCATTTATATAAGAAATTTCATATGCTAATTTTCTAAAGAAAGCTCTGCATCTATCAAATTAATGATGGCTTCAATTTCCACTAAAGCCTGGTCATAAACGGTGTTTTTAATTTTGTTAAGATTGCTTATTTCATAGAAGATATTTTGCATTTCCACAGCAAATAATTTATCTGGTTTTATAACCTCCCTGGTGGTATAATTGATGACCCCTCTGAGTTCCGGGGAGAGTTCATTAATGATCAGCCCCCAGTTCATATCTTCCAACTTATTAATGAAAATATAGGTCGTCTCTAATTGTTGCAAGGCACTGGTGATCTCGTCATTTTTTAGCAATTTTAAATCCCCGCTATTGACGAGAGTTTCATAAATAGCGCCACTTCTGTGAAAGTCTGAATATTGGGAAAGGCCCATGGCGATAAGTGCCAGAGAATCTGTTTTGTTTTGATTACCTGCTATAATTATATTGTTAGCATATTCATAGGCCTTTGTTAAATAGGTATTAACGGCCTTTGCCTCTTCTAATTCTCTTTGATCGTCAGATACCTGCCTTTTTATGTTCTTATACGATTTTATGGCATCTTCCTTTAAGATGCGCTCGGAATTCCAATTGTCGATCTGCAATGCTATCAGGATCCCAATGACAACTAAACATATCTCACCCAGGGCATAGAGGAGATACTTGCCCATCTTATTATCAGCAATAATCTGACGTCTAATTTTTTTTAATAATAACAGCATACTATGGCAATCAATCTAAAAATTCTTTATATCGAGATACCCCTTTTGTGACGAAATCCTAAATTAAGTAATCCAATCTCGTATGTCTAATTTTTATTTGACATCATAGCTGCTATCAATAATCCCATGCCTACCCCAATAAGTATACAGGCTACAAATACCAAAGGTGATGTTTGTAAAAAAATAAATCCAACACCTATACCAACCATGGTCATACCTCCTATGGCCCAGGAACTCTTATCGACTTTTTTATCTGTCATTCCCTATCTTTTTAAAATTAACACTTCAAAGATGGTCTTCGCGGAACGCAAATACTATGATATAAGTCATATCTACCTTTAAGCCAATATCGACTCCTGGTTTACGCAAATTCTATTAGGATTTTAAATCAGGCTTTATTTACCAAAAAGAGTGGGTACAATTTTTCCTCCAATACAGCTTGTATTTTTGGGTTTGAGGCATTGATCAGCAAGGAGATGACCACTTCTTGCTCCGGATACACATAAAAATTGCTATAGCCACCTATACCATTCCCCACATGCCCATAGTATGGCCTGCCTTCCTTGTCCATACTTACCTGCCACCCCAATCCGTAATATGTGGGATTCTCGTCTACTATCTGGGAGGTCAAAAATTCGGTGACTACTTCCATTGGGGCAATGATTTGGTCCAAATAGGCCTGGCCTAATTTTGCCAAGTCTGCTGCAGTACTTAAATACCCCCCACCAGCCAATTTAAAGCGATTGTCTACCGGAATAGCTAACCTAAAACCAGATCTTCGTTTCGTATAGCAAACAGCTTTATTCGGCACCTCTTCTAGAGGGTCTTCTGAAAAGGTTTGAGTCATGCCCAGAGGCATCAAGACCTCTGTAGCCACATAATCCTCAAAAGAATAACCACTGGCTTCCTGCATGGCCAATGACACCAATACCCAGTCGAAGCTGTTGTAATGAAACCCGGTACCAGGAGCAAAAAGTAACGGATCGTTTTTAAAAATATCCAAGCTTTCTTTACTCGTAAAGGGTTTGTTCAAGGCATATTCTTTGCCTTTGTATCCCCGGATTCCGGCGGTGTGACTCGCTAATTGTCGGATTGTAAAATCGTGTTCTTTTTTGGGGAAATAGGGTACGTAGTCGTACAATGAAGCATCCAGATCAATTAATCCACTTGCCACCATTTTCGCCAGGGCCGTTGCGGCAATCGGTTTAGATGCACTGGCGATCCGAAATAAGGTTTTATCCGGATGCACTGGTGTTCTAGTATCCATATTTGCGTTGCCATACCCCTTTTGTAACAACACCTTGCCTTTTTTGAGTACCGTTATAGCAAGCCCGGGAACGCTTTCGTTTGAAACGAGGTCTTTTAGGATTTGGTCTGGATTTGATTCAATAATAGTTTGGGTTCTGGCAAGTTGCTCCTTTTTGGGATCCCATAAGTTCTTGAAGAAATGTAGCAACCTATTCATGGCATTAGTCCCTAAAGATCAATTGCCCTTTAAACAGGACTTCAACATCCACGATGGCCGGTCTGTTTAGACTCACTACGTCTCCTGTACCCCTGATAACTCCACGTAAACTTTGTTGCGGATTTACCAGAATATCGTTACTTCCTCTGTGATTCACGGTGACATTTTGAGCCACCAAACTTTCAGCTTCCACCCGTGAATCCCCTGCTGGAATTGATACATTAAAATTTACAGTAGTACCACGTACTTGAAAATAGGCGATACCATTCGCAACAATCCGAAGATTCTGAGTGGCTACTTCGAGATCAAACGAGCCATCGGTGGTCTCAGTTTCCGGGTTGATGAAACTCTCTGCAATCAAGAATAGTTCAGGGAATCCTACTACCCCCTCACTGGTAATTGGCCAACCGGTACTACTTCGTATTTCTGTAATATTAGGACTTGTTACCACAACTTTTGTGACACCATACTCCCGGAAAAGGTTGCAATTATTTGTATTTCGAAGGACGAGCCGATCCCCGATCACCTCTACTGTTACTTCGTCCAATAAAAATTCCCCGGTTTCTATTCGTACTTCCTGCACGGGACCTTGTTTTACCACCAATTGCAGATTCTCAAAAACCGTGATCTTATCAAAAGAGGCCACGACCACAGTTTCCTGAACCAGTTCTCCTGTATTTTGGAAACAATCGGGTACGTTGTCACCATTGCACCCTAAGACCAGTACTGCAATTACCCCAATGATCCCTACCTTTTTCATTTTATGCACAACTTACTATTCATTATAGTCGGATTCCTACCCCAATCTCAACTGCTTCTGCCTTTGCCCCATGCGATTTCAAGGTGATAGCTCCAAACCATTGCTTTCCAAAATACCGCTTTATTCCTACTCGGTTATAGACTTTTCCTTCAAAATCAAAGGGGTAGTAGACATAGTATCCTAGCTGAGTTATAACACTCAATTTATTAACAAATAATTCATGTCCCAGAAAGATCCCAACCCTTTTATAATCATCGTCTGCATTTACCTCCAATTCCGGGAAGGCGATTGACTGAAACCGAATGAGATCCTTTAAAAAGTTAGAGAAGTACACATCTGTTCCCAGCTGAATGGCGCTAAGTTTCCCAACTCTTTTATCTGCGTATGCCGAAAAGATGTAAAATGGAAATTGACCCGAGTTAATGACATCGCTTTCATTCACCCCAGTTCTAAATACCAGATTATATTTAATGGGTTCTTCAATCCTAGTTTTTCGATCATTTTTAATAAATGGAATAGTCGCCCCGCCATCCAAATCATATACCAACCCTGCATTAAAAGCAAAAGTATTGGTGGAAGTGTTTGGAGCCTTTACATTAGCATTGGAATAATGAACCAATGAAATTCCGGCTTTAAACCCCAGGCCATTTATGATATTCTCCCGGTGGTAATTCAACATTAAGTAGGTAGAACTCAATAAGTGCGACCCATAGGCATTGTTTCTGAAATTCTGATTCTTATCATAAGGATTGGTATTATAAGCAACCCCCTGACCAATTCTAAACTGCATGTTTCTTTTAAAAAAATAGAGATTATAATGTGCGTAGATTCCAATATTTTTTCCCAGGGTAGAAGTTTTCATATCCTGGTATACCAGTGAAAAACCCGTGTCGGGATAATTGAATGTTTCTTCCCATTCTTGGTTCCCGTAGGTCTTTTTATTTAGTCCCAGGATAAACCCCGCAGGATGCTCACTGATCAAATGGGAAATATCGGGATTATGTAACAGGATGGATCCATAAAACGGACTCATATCTATGGTCCATTTCTCAGGTGTTTCAGTTTCTTGCGAAAAACATCCCAGACAGTAAAGTAGGCAAACAATAAGATATCTGGTATTCATGGGATGCAAAAATAGGAATTATTACGCAGGCTCACAGTAAAAAATAATATAGGAAAGCACCCTTAAAAAACGGCTTTAGCAATTGCTTTGATATTGTCTGACTTCCCCATAGAATAATAATGAAGCACCGGTACCCCAGCAGCTTTTAACTCATTTGATTGAGTAATGGCCCATTCTATACCTACTTGGCGCACTTGCTTGTTATCTTTGCATTTTTCCACCGCATCTATAAGATCCTGGGGCAAGTCTATTCGAAATACCTGAGGAAGTAAATGCAGATGTTTTTTAATGGCGATAGGTTTTACTCCCGGAATAATTGGAACCGTAATCCCTTCTTTTCTGGCAGCTTTCACAAAATCGAAATATTTTTGATTATCAAAAAACATTTGGGTCACAATATAATCAGCGCCTAAATCTATTTTTTTCTTCAGCCATTTTAAATCGGTTTGTAAAGAAGGGGCTTCCATGTGTTTTTCTGGATAGCCCGCAACCCCAATACAAAAATCAGAGCAGTTGTCTGTCTCAATAACTTCATGCAGATATTGGCCTGAATTGAGATTATTGATTTGGGCTACCAGATCAGAGGCGTACACATGCCCTCCTGTGGTAGGTTCAAAATACTTCTCTTCCTTCATGGCATCACCTCGAAGTGCCATTACGTTGTCTATGCCCAGGTAATGACAGTCTACCAATAAATATTCGGTCTCTTCAAGGGTAAAGCCCCCACACAAAACATGCGGAATAGTGTCAACATCGTACTTATGCTTAATAGAGGCGCATATGCCCACTGTGCCGGGTCGCATGCGGGTTAGTTTCTTATCTAATAATCCGGCGCGGTCTATGTAGATATACTCTTCTCTGGAGGTGGTTACATCCACAAATGGAGGATTAAACTCCATCAGAGGATCTATATTGTTGTATAATTCCTGAATGCTCCTGCCCTTTACCGGGGGAATAATCTCGAAGGAGAAGAGGGTTTCCCCTTTTGCCTTTGCTATGTGTTCTGTTACTTTCATTTACTTTTTAATTAATGCTGCTATTAGCTACATATCCTTATCCAAAAACCATCAATCTTCTGCCAAATTAGGAGCCAGCCATTTTTGAGCCATTTCCAC
>Ga0316204_10007870_pt1 | contig 15248 bp, 17 predicted proteins | sample 6monrhotite_MG_2_FD_205661 | JGI IMG/M metagenome (GOLD analysis project Ga0316204, IMG submission 205661) | Microbial mat bacterial communities from mineral coupon in-situ incubated in ocean water Damariscotta River, Maine, United States -... | ecosystem: Environmental > Aquatic > Marine >...
CGCCATCATAGGTCATTGTCTGGCTTCTTGACACAATTTCAGAAGCCGGGTCGGCGGGCAGATTTGATATGGTGAGAATTTCATAGCTATTCACCCGCTCACTGATTTGATTGAGATATAAATGATCAAAACCTTCAATGGCCCTACTGACCAACGAGGGAAGAATGGAAATCGACGGATCATCTCCGGGCAAGGCCGAGCGGAAGGCTGCCGGAACGGAAACCCGGCCTTTCTTATCCACCTTATTAATATATGTCGCCGAAAATAGTGGCATTCCCTGCCCCGAAATATGATAGTGTTGATTAAAGTTAAAGAACGACCCTCTATCCCGTTCCCAGTACATATATGGGATAACATGGAAAATAACCTGTAGTCAATGGTACCAGATGGTATTCTATGCAGGTTAACAGGAAGTTAATGGCCTCCAGAACTGGAGCTATGTCTTATTTTACAATGAGATAGAAAGAAGAATATCTGCTGCACCGCCATTTCCATGTATGAGGAAAATACTGCAATCATGAGAAATTACAGGCTGGCCCACAGGGCTTTTCAGCAAATGTCTGCGGTCCTGAAAAAAGACTCGGAAAAAATCGCCCCAAATTAATTATTAAGGCGACCTCAAATCTATAGTTAAAATTGTCAAATGGAATAATTCTAGACCTTGGGCAATTTTGCCCCAACGGTGCCTAAAACTTCTAGAACCTGCGCTGGTGAGAGAGAAAATTCAAGACCAATATAGCCTTCTTTCGCCCATACCACATGGGCAGGCATATGCGGACAATTCTTCACCATCAGCCAAACTTCACATTCAGTGGCCAACGGAAGATCAAGCTTTACTTTAATTCCCTTTAAGGACAGGTCATAGGCAACGCATTCAAATTCATAATGCCCCGTATCCAACTTAGCCTTCAATAATACTGGCTGGCGAGAAAAACGCCTGCGGATAACTTCCGCCTCAGTTTTTTCATTCACTTTACTCATACAAAGTCCATTTTGATCAAAAAATAAAAACTAACGGGGAAATATTGTTACAAGAAAACTTAACTGAGACCGTTGGAAAGATTACCCAAACCAACGCGCACTCTTTCAGGATTTTCCAAAAAGCTAAGCCCCAAAAAACCATCTGCTGACCATATGACTTTGGCGGTTTGCTTCAACTTGTTTCTAAGCTGTATATAAACGCTGGCTCCACTTTCAATGGGTATATCAACCTTCAACCGAATGCCGCCCAAAGAAATATCATACGCCGTGCAATTAAAATCAAAGCTGCCAACGCCCAAGGTCACGGGCTGAATAACCGTTCTTCTATTATGCTTGCGCATAGAATTTATCACGGCTCTTACGCCTTGGCTTGTCGCATCATCTTCATTCATTATATCACCCATATCCTGTTTATTAGAATATACTAATCTTAACGTTTTATTTTAGATGATCATCCTTAATAAAAAATAAAATTTCTTAATTTTATATCAAATTAATATCTAACGAATTGATATTAAAGGTTTTTATCAAAATAATTTTTGATCAGGGTTAAAAAATGACGCTTGCGCATCTTGTCACTGCCGATCCTGTGGGTTTGACCGGGATAGGCCATGAAATCAAACTGCTGGGCATTTTTCTGTAATTCATCCAGCAACATACTACTGTTATTAAAGAGGACATTATCATCGGCCATACCGTGGACGAGCAATAACTTTCCGCTCAGGTTTTTGACGTAAGGAAATACACTGCTGTTATCATAACCCACCTTATTTTCATCCGGATGGCCAAGGTAGCGTTCGGTATAAGCCGTATCATACAGCCGCCATTCTGTGACCGGCGCGCTGGACACGCCCACTTTAAATATATCCGGTGCCTGAAAAAGCGACATCAACGCCATATAGCCGCCATAACTATGCCCCTGCACCCCGATCCTGTCCGGGTCAATGAAATCAAATTGTTTCAAAAATTCAGCCCCGGCAACCTGATCTTCCACTTCAACTTTTCCCATTTGGCGATAAATCGCGCCTTCAAATTCGGTGCCGCGATAATTACTACCCCGGTTATCAAGGGTAAAGACAACATAACCACTTTGCGCCAGAATCTGATGGAAAGGATCCCCCCAGGCCCGCCGGACCAACTGAGCAATCGGGCCGCCATAGAGGGCAAAGACCACCGGATATTTTTTGCCCTCTGCCATACCGGCCGGCCGGTATATGCGGTAGTGAAGGTCATCGCCGCTCGGGCCTTGAAATGATCCAAATTCCGGCATGATATGATCTTTAAGATAAGGGAAATACGGATGTCCCTCAGTCAAGGAATTTTCATCAATCCAGGCCAGAAACTGACCTTGCCCGCCCTGGATCGAGACCTGATCCGGCGTCATCGGGTCAGAATAATAATTGATGTAATCCGTGCCATTTTCCGGGAAGGAAAATTTATGCCAGCCCCCGGTTTTCGACAGGCGCAAAGGGCGCGTCACCTTATGGTCTGACAATTTTACCTTATACAGATGATGTTCAATCGGCCCGTCCGCATGACCGGAGAAAAATACCTCGCCCGCCGTTTCATCCACTTGCAGGATTTTGGTCACCACCCAGTCCCCATCGGTCAATTGTCCCATCAGGCTACCATCAATTCGGTAGCGATAAAGATGATTGAAACCGCTGCGTTCCGATGCCCAGAGAAATTCCCTGCCCTGCTGAATGAATTTAAGATTATGCTGCAAATTAACCCAATATTTCGATGTTTCCGTCAAAACAGGCGTGATTTTGCCAGACTTTGCCTCGGCAAAAATCAAATCCAGCTTTTTTTGCGTGCGATTTAACCGCTGAAAAAACACGCCGCTGTTATCCGGCACCCATTGCACCCGCGGCAAGTAAATATCAGGATCTTCGCCAATATCCACCCATTTCACCCTGCCGGTTTTAACGGTCATGATGCCCAGTTTGAGCGTGACATTATTGGTGCCCGCGCGGGGATAGCGTTCCTCTAACAGCCTGAAATCATCCCGGTTCACCTCATACCGTTGACCCATTTCCACTGGGGCTTCATCATATTGGATAAAGGCAATATATTTTTCATTGGGCGACCACCAATAGCCGGTATCCCGGTCCAATTCTTCCATGGCGATAAATTCCGCACTGCCATTTTTAATGGTCGGGGATTTGGATTTCGTCAGCTGCCGGGCCTTGCCGGATCCCACATCCACAATATGAATGTTATGATCCTGAATATAAGAGACATAATTGCCCTGCGGCGAAAAACGGCTGTCGGTTTCATAGGCCGGCGAATTGGTCAGGCGGTCTACTCTGGTGCTTTCAAGGGCGTATTGATAGAGATCACCGCCCAAGGGAAAGAGAAGTTTCTGACCATCCTTTGACCAGCTGTAGGATACAATTCCGCTATGGGTGATGCGCATGCGTTCCCGCCGGGCACGTTCGACCTGCGACAGCTTCTCCGCGCCACCGGTCAGGGAGGAGGAGGCCACCAGCACCCGGGACTTATTATCTTTCAGATTATATTCCCACAAGTCGAGTATCTTATAATCCACCGCGCTCGGCCGCAGGAACGTTACCCGCGCCCCATCCGGGGAGAAGGTCACCGCGCGCGGTGCGCTGCCTGCCAGCGCGGGGCTTTTGGTCATTCGTTCAATGGAAAGCTTACTGCCCTTTGGCTCATCGGGAGAGGTTTCCTGCCCCGCAATAGAATTGGTGACAAACAGACAAGTTGCCATAATGTAGGAAAACACTAATTTTAGAAAATACATTAATCATCCCGCTTTTTTTGTTTTAACATTACCGCTTTTAACATAAAGCCAGAATAAAGACCAAAATAAAGACCAAAATAAGAAATCGTTTCACCTATGCTGCAAAAAAAATTTCCCATTTGCCGCTGCACCATTATTCGCAGATTTCTGATCAATTGACGGAAAAGAGAATTATATGTCATGATAGGAGCCAATTAACCAAAGAGAAATATCATGGCTCCTGGACCACTTGAAAAATTAAAAGCACAGTTAACCGACATTATGCAACATCAGCCTTTTTCAGCCTTGCTGAATGTGAGTCTCACACATCTCGAAAAAGGCTACGCCCAACTGGAAGTACCCTATTCAAAAGATTTAACCCAACAACATGGCTTCATTCATGGCGGCGTGGTGGGCTATCTGGCCGATAATGTCTGCGGCATCGCCGCCGCCACAGAGGTCGGAGAGGTTGTGACACAAGAATATAAAATAAATTTTTTGGCCCCAGCCATTGGCAAACATTTCATTGGTAAAGGTTACGTGGTGCGCGTCGGCAAACGGCAGGTCATCTGCCGTTCTGATGTTTATGCCATCACAGCAGATGATCAGGAAAAGCATGTCGCCACTGCGCTTGCCACTATCTTACCCGTCTCCTACGATATAAAAACGACCAAAAACAATCATATTATATGAATAATTAAACTTAAATTAAGCAAAAACCAATATTATATGTCGCCATAATATAATTTTTGACATGATTTTGGGAAAGCGCGGATTAATGACCAACAAACTTAAACAATTTGAAGTTTCGATCTATAACGCGCAGGTTCGAGAAATGGTCGAACGGAATAAATCACATCCCAACTTCAACAATGACTGGGCGCATTTGCATTTCCTGAGCTATGAGGCGGAAACGGAAAGTGACGTCATTGAGATGGTGCGCAAAAAACATCCTGAACGCAAAGGTTTTGTCATAGATAAAATCACCGAAATAAAAGAATATGAATTTATCAAACCCGTAGGCCAAAAATTCTAGGCCCGAAAGCATTAAATTCAGAGGTTTTAATACTATTTTTACCGCCTCCGCCGCCGTAATTCGTAATTCCAAAATCAATTTACTCCGAGCCTGAGGGATCCCCATTGTTTGAAAGGGCCAATAAACGCTTAGACGTTTTATGTGTCTTCATCGATTATTTTTCCACGAATGCTGCGCGACAACCCTTGGAAAATAGCCACTTTGCGGCCCCCGTCGCCTGTGATGATCACATTATAGACGCCAGAACGGCCCGCGACGGCCTCTTCACGCGCCTCGGCGACAAGCGTTTCGCCAAGTCGCCCCCAACTTAGAAATGTGATGGAGGCCTGCTGCGCGACGGTCACCGCGTTCCGGGAGTTACAGGCGTAAGCGAATGCCGTATCAGCTAAGCTGAAAATGATACCGCCATGGGCAAAACCATGCCCATTCAACATATTTTTTTTAATGACCATAGAGGCCCGCGCCCACCCTTCACCACCGCTTTCATAGTTAAGGCCCCATGCGGGTGACGTGCCTTCCTGGCTGTTCATATATTGGGCAATGCGCTGGGCGAATAAATCTTTATCTGATGACATAAAACGTACTCTTTGGTTGACCGTCCGTTCGGTTTATTATATGAAATACGCTCAAATATCAATCAAAAATACAAAAAAGATGATAATTAAGGCACCGTCCAGCGGGAAAGTGAAGGGGCAAAAATCAATCCGACAAATAAGCCACAACTTATTATTTTATAACAATGAATATAGGTGAGGAAACGCTATGACGACAAAATATATACCCCTTCTGGACGAGGCCGAACAACTATCAATTGACCAGTTGCGGGCGTTGCAATTTGAACGCCTCAAAATGTCTTTAACACATGCCTACGCAAATTCAAAACCTTACCGAGCTAAATTCGATGCGGCAAATGTTACGCCCGGTGATTTAAAATCACTCGCCGATCTGGCAAAATTTCCCTTCACAACAAAAACAGATTTGCGCGAGGCTTATCCCTTCAATTTCTTTGCAACCCCCATGGATCAAGTTGTCAGAATACACGCCTCTTCCGGAACTACTGGCCAGCCCACTGTCGTCGGATATACACAAGGCGATATTAATATGTGGTCTTCCGTTGTTGCAAGATCACTGCGTGCTGCTGGCGTTCGTCCGGGCATGAAAGTACATGTGGCTTATGGTTATGGCCTTTTCACTGGCGGATTGGGCGCGCATTACGGCGCGGAGGCCCTGGGATGCACGGTCATTCCCATGTCAGGCGGGCAAACAGAAAAGCAGGTACAGCTGATTCAGGATTTTAAGCCAGACGCAATTATGGTCACGCCGAGCTATATGCTCTCTATCCTTGATGAGTTTCACCGGCAAAATATTGATCCGCGGTCGAGTTCATTAAAAATCGGCATCTTCGGCGCGGAGCCCTGGTCAGATGAAATGCGCCGCGAGATTGAGCAGGCCTTTGACATTGATGCTGTCGATATTTATGGCTTGTCTGAAGTGATCGGACCGGGCGTTGCCAATGAATGCATCGAAACCAAAGACGGCCCGACCATATGGGAAGACCATTTTTATCCTGAAATTATCGACCCGGAAACGGGCGTTCCGCTGCCAGATGGCGAATTGGGCGAATTGGTCTTTACCTCACTGACCAAACAGGCGATGCCGGTCATTCGCTACCGCACACGCGATCTTTCCCGCCTGCTCCCCGGCACGGCACGCCGAATGCGCCGGCTTGAAAAAATTTCAGGACGCAGCGATGATATGATGATCATTCGCGGGGTTAATGTATTTCCCACGCAAATAGAAGAAATCATCTTGAAGATTCCAGCTCTGGCCCCGCATTATAAGCTCGAAATTACCCGTCCGGACCGAATGGATATACTAACCGTCATCGTTGAAGCCAAAGGAGATGTCAGCACCGCTGAACGCGAATCTGCCGCCAACAGACTCAAAAAACGCATTAAAACACTGATCGGCGTTTCAACCGGGATCACTGTGATGGATCCCGGAACCATCGATCGCTCAGAGGGCAAAGCCAAGCGCATCTTCGATTTCCGCGGCGCTTAAAAATTATAATTATGCGGTATTCTCTGTGCCCCCCCAACACGGCCCTATCCGCCGGCATAAAAAAGACCACTGCCTGGGCAAACATGGAAACAGAAAATACGATAAGCTGTTGTGATACTTTCTTTTTTTGCGTAGTAAAGAGAAAGATTTGAGCCTGTGGCCTTCGAATTACAAGCTTTAATCATTGAAAATCTTACGCTCTGCTGATCTTTTTCATCTATATAATTGCTAAAAATGAGTATTCTCCTTGAAACTTAATATAAGTCTTAGTAACATAAAATCACTTTTTGAAATGATTATTGTCGGGTTAAATCAATATGTTGACTTGAGGTATACTTAATAACTTTGTAACGAATAAATATATGGAATAAAATTCTGCGAATCTCGACCTCTGTATCCTTTATTATTGGATATGCGGCCATCATTTTTGGCGCGCTGAAGAGGTTGTCCTCTCCAATATCTCCGTTGTGAAGCAAATCTGTCTTGTGAATGCTTGGCTTTAGCCATCGCAGAAGACGATTGCCGCGCGCTAAAAAGCGGATTGGGGAAGGTCATCTATATGAACGCGATTACGCAAACGCCGCAAGCTGTAACAGTATATCTTGATGGTGACCGAATATTGGTGCATGTTTTAATAAAAGAGGGTATTGAAACCCTAGAAGTTGGCGAAATGGATCGCCGGGTAAATCAGTTGGAGAGTTAATGTTAATCGCTGCCACCGTTGCTATTCTTGTTGTCATGGCTCTTGCCATCATTCGAGGCGCCGTCGGGCCGACACTCTATGACCGTATTCTTGCTGTCAATATGTTTGGCACAAAGACCGTACTGCTCATATCCCTGTTAGGTTTCGTGATGGGCCGCCCGGAATTTCTGGATATTGCCATCGTATATGCCCTGATCAATTTTATCAGCGTGATCGGTGTATTACGCTTTTCGGAAACATTCAAACTCAATCAACGGGCCCAGGCGAAAGACCTCGGGGATTTGAAGGACTTGAGGAACTTGGAGGGGGGCAAGGACTCATAATGGATATATTCTTAGATATTAGCAGTGGTCTGTGTCTGCTTCTGGGGAGTTTTCTCTGTCTTTCGGGCGGTGTCGGAATCATACGCTTCCCTGATTATTATACCCGAATTCATGCTGTTGGCGTGACGGATACCCTGGCTGCGGGGATGATTCTGGTTGGGTTGATGCTGCAAAATCCGGATATGATTGTCATGATAAAGCTGATGATGATTTTACTGATGACTTTATTTATCAATCCAACAGCAAGTCATGCTATCGCCAAGGCTGCAATGGATAGCGGACTTATGCCCCTGCTCGAAAAAAAAGAAACCGGCAAAAAAGAAAAAGGCAAAAAAGAAGCCGCTGAGGGAGAAACACCATCGAACATCTAGTTAATGTCATCTTATTGACTTTTTTGGTCTGTGTCGCCGTCGCCATAATACGGCTGAAAGACTTGTTTTCGATAGCGATGCTGGCCGGCATATATGGCCTCCTGTCGGCCTGCCTTTTTATCACAATGGATGCTGTGGATGTGGCTTTCACCGAGGCTTCTGTCGGGGCAGGTATCGCAACATTACTTATGCTGACGACGATTGCTATGACGGGACGCACTGAACATACCGTGCGCCATAAACCTTTTATGGCTTTGGTTCTGGTCTCCATAACCGGCGCTCTGTTAATTTATGGCACATTAGATATGCCCTATTATGGCGATCCGATGGCCGCGGCTCACACGCATGTTGCCCCGCGCTACATAAATGATTCGATGCAGGAAATCGGGGTGGATAATATTGTGACCTCCGTGCTTGCAAGCTACCGTGCCTTTGATACTTTCGGCGAGGTCGTGGTGATTTTTACGGCAGGTATCGGCGTATTGACATTATTATCCCTGGTACGCCGCCGTAAAAAAGATGCCGAAATTGACGCCATTAATGATTCAATGCATGAAAAAAATTTAATATTGCGGATTGTCGCCAAAATACTGATTCCCTTCATTCTTCTCTTCGCTCTTTATGTTCAGTTTCACGGCGATTTCGGGCCGGGCGGCGGATTTCAGGCGGGAGTTATCTTTGCCGCAGCCATAATTCTTTATGCCATGCTGTTTGGTCTGAGTACGGCGCGGCGGGTTATCAATCAGCCCTTCATTCAATTATTATCAGCTATTGGTGTCTTGATTTATGGTTGTGTTGGCGTGGTTTCCATGCTGAGTGGCGCAAACTTCCTTGATTATGATGTTCTGGCCGGTGATCCTGTCGCGGGTCAACATTTGGGCATTCTTGTCATCGAACTTGGTGTGGGCGTTACCGTTGCCGCCGTTATGATAATCTTCTTTTTCAGCTTTGCCGGCCGCCTTGAAAAGCCGAAACATGAGGAGAAATAGGCCATGATGATGATGATAGGACTCTATAATTATTGGGTGGTGATGGTGCTGATGATGATCGGCTTATACATCGTTATTGCCCATGGCAACCTCATTAAGAAAATTGTTGGTCTGAACATATTTCAAACTTCAGTTTTTATCTTTTATATCAGCCTGGCTAAAGTAGAGGGCGGCACAGCACCCATTTTAGCCGAAGGTATCAACCTATATTCAAACCCATTACCCCATGTTTTAATTCTCACCGCGATTGTGGTCGGTATTTCAACCACCGCATTAGGGTTGGCTCTGGTCGTCCGCATCAAGGAAGCCTACGGCACCATGGAAGAAGAAGACATACAAAAAAAGGATAATCAAGAGTGTTAACGCACCTCCCTATTTTACAAGTTATTGTCCCGCTGATGGCGGCAGCTTTATGCTTGATTTTAAGACATCCCCGTTTGGTATGGATGTTCACACTAAGTATGAGCGGTCTGACATTCCTGATCAGTGCCGCGCTACTTCAACAGGTCGTAACTTCGGGTACTATTATTTATGAATTGGGGGGCTGGGAAGCACCCTGGGGCATTGAATATCGCATCGATCTGCTTAATGCTTATCTGTTGCTGATCATCTCTGCCATGAGCACGGTGGTCTTGATTGCGGCCCAGACCAGCATAGAGAATGAAATCCCCAAAGATCGCCATGTCCTTTTTTACATTTTATATCTGCTTTCCCTGACTGGTATGCTTGGTATCGTCGCAACAGGCGATGTTTTTAATGTTTTTGTATTTTTGGAGATATCCTCTCTATCCGCTTACGCATTGATCGCCATGGGTAAGGACAGGCGCGCCCTTTGGGCGGCCTATCAATATTTGATTATGGGGACGATTGGGGCCACCTTCATTTTGATTGCTGTTGGCCTAATATACCAAATGACCGGCACCCTGAATATGGCGGATCTTGCTGAACGCCTGCCAGAAGTTGCCCATACACGAACTGTTTTCGCCGCTTTTGCCTTTTTAATTGTCGGTATTTGCCTGAAATTGGCCTTGTTTCCGCTTCATTTATGGTTGCCAAATGCCTATGCCTATGCGCCGTCAATTGTGACGGTATTCCTGGCGGCCACGGCAACCAAGGTCGCGGTCTATTTGCTTATTCGCTTCACCTTTTCGGTTTTTGATCTATCCTTTTCCTTCACCACCTTGCCTCTGCAAACCCTGTTCGTCATCCTTGGGCTTATCGGCATATTTGCCGCCTCGATAACGGCCATATATCAGCGTAATGTCAAACATCTGTTTGCCTATTCAAGTGTGGCTCAGATCGGTTATATGATTGTGGGATACAGCATTGGCACCGCAACCGGTTTGATGGCCACCCTGCTCCATGTATTTAATCATGCCTTGATGAAGGGGGCGTTGTTTTTGGCATTAGGGGCGGTGATGTACCGCGTTGGCAGCGTCCAACTTAATCAGTTTCATGGTTTGGGCCGGCAGATGCCGATCACCATGGCGGCGATTGTCATTGGTGGTTTAAGCTTAATAGGGGTGCCGCTAACCGTGGGTTTTGTCAGCAAATGGTATCTTATTCTGGCGGCTCTTGAAAATGGGTGGTGGCCCGTGGCTGTATTGATCTTATTGGGTTCTCTTTTGGCGATCGTTTATGTCTGGCGTATTGTCGAGGTTGCCTATTTCAGAGAAGCTGAAGCGGGCAGCATCCCGGTTAAAGAAGCCCCGATGGCCTTTCTCTTGCCCATATGGCTGTTGGTGGCAGCAAATATCTACTTCGGGGTAGATACGCAGTTAACTGTGTCTGTGGCGGGCGCAGCTTCCCAGAGTCTGTTTGGAGGCAGCCCATGATACATCTTTCCCTTGAGACCATGCTACAGCTCTGCATCATCCTGCCGCTGCTTGCAACGGTGGGTATTATCGCTGCGGGCAAAAGTCCCAATTTACGCGAAGGGGTCACCATCAGCACCAGCCTGCTGCTGCTCTATTTTGTGTTTAATCTTTACCTTGGTCTTCAGCGCGGCGAGGTCATTACAGTACAGTGGGGGCAACTGCTGCCCGGATTGCAGGTGAGCTTTACTATCGAGCCCCTTGGCATGATCTTCGCGCTCATTGCAAGCTTCCTCTGGCTGATCACCAGTGTCTATGCCATTGGATATATGCGGGGGCATCATGAAAAAAATCAAACCCGCTTCTATGTCTGTTTTGCCATCGCCATCAGTAGTGTGATGGGCATCGCTTTTGCGGGTAACCTCTTCACACTTTTCATCTTTTATGAAGTCTTGACCTTATCCACTTACCCGCTGGTCACCCATGCCGGAACAGAAAAAGCAAAAAAAGGCGGGCGCATTTACCTCGGTATCCTGCTCAGCACGTCCATTGCCTTTTTCCTTTTGGCGATCGTAAGCACCTGGTTTGTAGCCGGCACCTTGGACTTCAAACATGGCGGCGTTTTTGACAGTACGGTCAATAAGACTGTCGCCGGCGTCATTTTGGCCTTGTTTATATTTGGTATCGGCAAAGCGGCGATCATGCCCTTCCATCGGTGGTTGCCCGCAGCCATGGTCGCGCCAACACCAGTGAGCGCGCTGCTCCATGCCGTTGCTGTTGTGAAGGCCGGTGTTTTCACGGTGCTTAAAGTATGTATATTCATTTTCGGTCTTGATCTGTTACAGACTCTGCCCAGCACGCAGTTCCTGCTTTATTTGGCGGGAGCCTCGGTTTTGATCGCTTCCCTGGTGGCCATGCGGCAAGATAATTTGAAAGCGCGTCTGGCCTATTCAACCATAAGCCAACTGGGTTATGTCACCATCGGGGCCTTGCTGGCCACCTCATCAGGCGTTCTGGGCAGTTCACTGCATATCGCCATGCATGCCTTCGGTAAAATCACCTTGTTTTTCTGTGCCGGCGCCATATTGGTTGCGGCCCATAAATCGCAAATTAGCGAAATGCGCGGTCTTGGCCGGCAGATGCCCGTGACGATGGCCGCCTTTTTTATCGCAGCCTTATGTATTATTGGTGTGCCGCCAACCGGCGGTGCCTGGAGCAAATGGTTCTTGTTAATGGGCACAATGGAAACCCAGCAATGGATTCTTATGTCCATATTAATGGTCAGTTCTTTGTTGAATATTGCCTATCTTTTACCGATACCTTTCCGGGCCTTTTTCCCCGGCGGCACGGCACCGGCAGAGCCCGTCAAAATAAAAGAGGCCCCGTTGCCCTCGCTGATCGCCTTATGCGTAACGGCGGTGGGCTGCGTTATTCTCTTTATTTACCCTCAACCGCTATATGAATTAGCCTCAAGCATTCTGGAAACACCGGTAATAGCCCATGAAAAATAATAAAAAATATCTCTTTGATAACCCCCTAAATGTGAAACGTATTTTATATGTTCTCTATGGGACTTGTGCGGTGCTTTTTGCTCTTGATTTTGTCATTAATCGCAAAATTTATCATGCTTGGGAAAATTTATGGGGCTTCTATCCTATATATGGTTTTGTCGGCTGCGTCATCCTGGTGGTCGTTGCCACATGGATGCGAAGCTTTCTCATGCGCCCTGAGAATTATTATGATCCCGAGGAAGAGATGAGCAATGACGACAATGACGACAGGAGCTCATGATGTGGATGCTTGAGATACCGCCGTTTGTACCTTTTTTTGTGGGGGCATTAATTGCTGCTGTAACGCGGGGGACTTTGCGCGGGGCGATCATGGTGATCATCCCTATTGTCAGCGCCTATCATCTTTGGATGGTACCGGAGGGCATTCATCTGCAATTCGAATTCCTTGGCTATCAGATCATTCCTTATACCGCCGACAGGCTTAGCCTTCTTTTTGGTTATATCTTTCATATTGCCGCCTTCATTGCGATAATTTACGCCCTGCATGTGCGCGATACTATGCAACAAGTGGCCGCTATGATGTATGCAGGCAGCGGCATCGGCGCCGTTTTCGCCGGTGATCTGCTGAGCTTGTTCATCTTCTGGGAGCTTCTGGCCCTAACCTCAGTATTTCTCATTTTCGCACGTAGGACGCAGCGTTCTTATGATGCGGGCATGCGCTATCTGATTGTTCAAGTACTCTCCGGCGTTATTCTGTTGGTCGGGGCGTTATTTTATGCCGCTGAACATGACACGCTAACCTTTGGCTTCATTGGGTTAGAGGGTATTGCAGGCTGGTTGATCTTCATTGCCTTTGGCATCAAATGCGCTTTCCCCATGGCCCACAACTGGCTCACGGACGCCTATCCTGAAGCCACAGTTACCGGCACCGTTTTCCTCAGCGCCTTTACCACCAAAGTCGCCGTCTATGCGCTGGCCCGGGGCTATCCCGGAACGGAACTGCTGATCTATATTGGTGCCGCGATGACCTGCTTCCCGATCTTTTTTGCGGTGATTGAAAATGATCTACGGCGGGTGCTTGCCTATAGCCTGATCAACCAGGTGGGCTTTATGGTTGTCGGCGTTGGCATTGGTACGGCCCTCGCGCTGAATGGTGCTGTCTCTCATGCCTTTAACGATGTTATCTTTAAGGGTCTCTTGTTCATGAGCATGGGCGCGGTGCTTCATATGACGGGACGCATGAATGGCTCCGATCTTGGCGGGCTCTATAAAACCATGCCCAAGACCACCATTCTCTGTATCGTGGGCGCGGCTTCTATTTCCGCCTTTCCCCTCTTCAGCGGTTTTGTCAGCAAATCCATGGTCATGTCGGCCGCTTTGGAGAATGGCAACGACTGGGTATGGCTCATGCTGTTATTTGCTTCTGCGGGCGTTTTCCATCATGCGGGCATTAAGATTCCCTATTTTGCTTTCTTTGCCCATGATTCCGGCATTCGGGCCAGCGATCCGCCCACAAATATGCTGGTTGCCATGTTCATCGCAGCTTGCCTGTGTATTGGCATTGGTGTTTATCCTTCGGCGCTCTATGCCTTATTGCCCTTCGATACGGGATATAACCCTTATGATGCGACCCATGTATTGGCGCAGACTCAATTACTGTTCTTCTCGGCATTGGCCTTTGTCTGGCTTAACCTCAAGGGCATGTATCCGCCTGAACTGCACTCAACAAATCTGGATGCAGATTGGTTCTATCGCCGATTATTTCCCGCAGCCCTTCAAAGGTCAACCTCTGTTATTGTCAAGGCAGATGGGGCAATGCGCCAGATGTTTATGACAAAATTGAGCCATGGAATGGCCTTCGTTGCCCGTCAATATGACGGCAAAAATAGCCTGTTCACCCGCGCCCATCCTGCGGGCAGTATGATAATGTGGGTTGTGGTTATTCTGGCACTCTATTTATTTTTGACTTTTATCAGCTGAATATTGCCTCGCAAGAGCTTGGCATATAAGGACACGCCCATAAAAATGATTAAGATATAAGGCCGCCATAACATAAAAAGCATTCGTATTTTTCGGCCCGCTATGCAATATAATTTGAATTTATAAAAAAACGGAATTTTCATGAAGCATACCATCAGTTTATTTCTGACTTTAGCCGCCTTTTGGCTATTAAATTCAGGCCATTATACCGCCCTCATTCTGACGCTTGGGGTGCTTTCTATCATGCTCATTTTATATATCACCCGGGCAATGGATGTGGTAGATCACGAATCTCAGCCTCTATATCTTTCTAAAAAAATATTGGGTTATTACCTATGGCTCGCCAAAGAGATTGTGCTTTCCAATATTTCCGTTGTAAAAAAAATCTGGCTAGGTAGTGACGCGCTTTCGCCGACCTTAACCACCATCAGGGCCCACCAAAAGACCGACATGGGGAAGGTCATCTATGCGAACTCAATCACCTTGACGCCGGGAACTGTGACCGTATATCTTGATGGTGACCAGATATTGGTACATGCCTTATTGAAGGAAAATATTGAAGCCCTGGAAGCTGGCGAAATGGATCGCCGCATATGTCAATTAGAGAGCTAGAGCAATATCAGATCAATTAGGTTTATATCCCGCGTGAGCGAAATAGTTCTGGCATTCATTTGGGGGGAATTCATCCAGCAAGTTGGCTATGGTGCTCCATAAGCCCTCAATAGTTCGCTCA
>Ga0316204_10007871_pt1 | contig 15247 bp, 14 predicted proteins | sample 6monrhotite_MG_2_FD_205661 | JGI IMG/M metagenome (GOLD analysis project Ga0316204, IMG submission 205661) | Microbial mat bacterial communities from mineral coupon in-situ incubated in ocean water Damariscotta River, Maine, United States -... | ecosystem: Environmental > Aquatic > Marine >...
CACGCCGGCGCAAAAACAGGGTTGGGTCACTTTGAGCTGGATATTGTCAGCGAAATGTTTGCTGGATTGCCTCCTTTAAAACGCCATCAACTTGTTTACACATCCCTGGGCGATATGATGCAAACCGACATCCATGCTCTGAGTATTAAAGCCTCAAGCTAAATATGTAAGACTAGGGTAAATAACATAACCATCAGGCACAAAAAAAGCGCATATAATGCGCTTTTTTCTAGGGTTCGTACTGAAATTATTTAAACGTTGAAGATACTCGCTAGCGACAAACCTTGTCTTTCCAGCATAAATCTCAAACGTCTTAAAGCTTCAACTTGAATTTGGCGAACTCTCTCACGAGTTAAGCCGATTTCACGTCCAACATCTTCTAAAGTCGCTGCTTCATAGCTTAATAGACCAAAACGTCTTGCAAGTACTTCTTTTTGCTTAGAACCTAATTGGTCAAGCCAATATTCGATACTTTGCTTAAGATCTTCTTCTTGTAGTCGATTAGAAGGACCACACTCACGCTCATCGGCAATCGTTTCAAGCAGAGGTTTATCATTATCTTTACCAATTGGGCAGTCAACTGAAGTCACTCTTTCATTCAAGCCTAACATCTTTACAACTGTTTCAACCGGCTTGTTGAGTTTAGCGGCAATATCTTCTGGTGTTGGCTCATGATCAAGCTTTTGAGCAAGTTCACGAGATGCTCTAAGGTATACATTTAATTCTTTTACCACGTGTATCGGTAAACGAATCGTACGAGTTTGATTCATAATACCGCGTTCAATGGTTTGTCTGATCCACCAAGTAGCATAGGTAGAAAATCTAAAACCGCGCTCAGGGTCAAATTTTTCAACCGCCCTAATCAAGCCCAAATTTCCTTCTTCAATTAAATCGAGAAGCGCTAAACCACGATTAGAGTAACGTCTCGCAATTTTAACGACTAAGCGAAGGTTACTTTCAATCATTCTTGCTCTAGATTTTTCACAACCCTTTCTCGCTTTACGAGTAAAGTAAACTTCTTCTTCAGCTGTTAACAGTGGTGATGCTCCAATCTCACCAAGATAAAGCTGGGTTGCGTCAAAACTTTTATCTCTTGCTGAGAGTTTTTTAGCGGGGGCTTTCTGTTTTTTGGATATCTCTTTTAATTCTGAGATTCCTGGTTCATCTAAAACTAAAGTTTCTTCAGCTTCCATATCCTCAAAATTTATTTCTTCTTTTAATATTGTATTACTTTTTGTCATTTCGCTTCTCTCTGCCGTGGGGACAAGTGTCCCAAAAAACGAAACCGCTGATAAACTACTCTCAGCAATCCCTAGTGAATTACACCATTTTTATTGATTTATTACCTTTTACTTCTTTTTTTACTGCTTTATTTTGTAGGGCGTTCTCTAATGTTATCGTCACTACGAAATATAACTTTAGGTTTTATAAAAATAATTTTATAAAACCGTTTAAATAATCTATAACATTCCCGATTTAGGCAAATAGTTCAAGGGATCAACCGGTTTACCCTTAAATCGAATCTCAAAGTGCAATTTCTCTTTATCGGAATCGGTGCTCCCGAGATCGGCAATTTTTTGCCCTGCTTTGACAAACTCATTCTCTTCTACATGTAATTTATCGTTATGTGCATAAGCACTTAAATAAACTTCGTTATGTTTAATGATAACTAATTGGCCATAACCTCTTAATCCATCCCCGCTGTAAACAACCTTGCCTTCCGCTGTTGCTCTAACAGGCGAACCTCTTTTAGCGGTAATATCTAAGCCTTTGTTCATAGTGGAGCTGTTAGAAAATCGATTGATGACTTTACCATTGACCGGCCAAATCCAACGTTCCACTCGATTAGATGAGTGACTCGCAATTTGGTAGCTAGACGCTTTGTTACTCTTTCGACTATTGGTTTTGGTACCACCTGAAGATTTAATCGAGGCGAGCTTAGAATTAGAGTAATTGTTTTTCTTTGAGGCTATCAATGGCTTATTTAATACATCTTTATTGATTGCTGAAACTAATGAACCAGAATCAAAAATGTTTAGATTTTTAGATTTTAAGATTAACGTTTGGCCGGGATAAATTCTATTTCCTGTTATACCGTTTATTTTTGATAAGGCTTTAAAATCAAGTGAATAGCGCCACGCGATTGAAAACAAGGTCTCTCCAGCCTTTACAATATGAAGCTGTTTTTTTGAACCGACGTGTGATTCTTTGACATTAGAACGAGATAGAAAAGCAGTGTTAGAAAGATTAGATGAACTCAAATCAACCACAGGCGCAGGCGCATTGTTTGCGCATGCTGCCATTAGCACGCAACAAGCGGCTACAAAACTAGTTTTTATTGTGGCGTTCAGCATTCTTTTCTCGAATAGAGTCCTAATATTAATATAATTATTAAGAGCCCTTAACCAAAGGTTGAATGAAACCTAAGATTCTTCAAAACAATCAAATTAGAGCGTTTAGTTATAAAAAGCACTTGTTTTCAAGTACTTTAGTTAATGATTAACCTTAAGAATGTGCTCTAACCATTTGTTTTAACAGGCTATTGGATGTATTTGTACATCAAATAACCGAGAATTGCAACTATTACTATCCCCCAACCAATATAATCAATTAGTTGGTGCAGTTTTTTCTCCATTTTTTCACCGCCAAGCAGTAGAAGATACGCCACTAGATAAAATCGCCCTGCTCGTCCAAATCCAGAAGCGATGATAAATGGAATCAGATCACCAAAAGGACTAAGGCTTAATGCGCCAGCACTGACCGTAAATATTTTATAGGGTATTGGAGCAAAACCAGCGATAAACACCATCAAAACACCATAGTCTTGAAACCAAATTTTGGTTGTTTCGTAAGATTCACCGAACCCCCATTCTACCAAGAAGGGCTCAACGATTGACTGACCCAGAAAGACACCGAGAAAGTATCCAAAGACTCCGCCAGCAACGCTAGTAACCGTTGCAACGCCAGCGTAATACCATGCCCTGTCCAGCCGAGCAAGACACATAGGAGCCAGCATTACATCTACAGGGATAGGGAAAATAATCGATTCGAAAAAACTCATTATCCCCAGATAATAAGTCGCGTGCTTGTGTTTCGCCCACTTCAAACAAGATTCGTACATTGAACTAAATATTTTCATTAAAGTGTTCCACTTAACAAGGGTACAAATTTAACTGTTTCAACTTCAAGTTGAGACATTCCATCTTCAGTTTTCTCTAACAGAATCAATTGCTGCTCACCACTTGCTTGACTCACAGGGATAACCATTCTGCCACCAACAGCTAATTGTTTCACTAGAACTGGCGGAATATTATCAGGTGCAGCCGTTACAATAATCGCATCAAAAGGACCGTTTTCTTTCCAACCCAAGTAACCATCACCATGTTTGTAGCTGACATTATTTAGTTGAAGAGCCTTAAATCGTTCTACAGCTTTATTTTGAAGAGCTGCAATTCGCTCAATGGTGTAAACCTGAAAGGAAACTTGAGCAAGAATACTCGTTTGATAGCCGCAGCCAGTACCTATTTCAAGTACATTACCCATAATGCCACTATCGACTAAAATCTCAGTCATGCGTGCCACAATGTAAGGCTGAGAAATAGTCTGCCCCATACCTATTGGTAAAGCGGTATCTTCATAAGCTCGATGAGCCATTGCTTCGTCAATGAAAATATGGCGAGGAGTTATTTCAATTGCTTGTAGCACCGACGCTTCTTTAATACCCTTTTCACGTAACCTAGAAACCAGTCGGCTTCGTGTACGTTGTGATGTCATTCCTATTCCAGCTAGATTAGTCGTATTCATTATTATTCTCTAATCAAAAGTTTTGTCTAATCAAAAAACTAAATTCCTGCAATCCAAGATTGTAGAGATTTATTGTTATCCTGAGCCGTTAAATCAACAACCAACGGAGTAATCGAGATGTAGTTATTTTCTACTGCAGCAAAATCAGTTCCTTCACCAATATCCTGAGGTTCGCTGGGTGGTCCGATCCAATAAACCGTCTCTCCTCTTGGATCTGTAGCAGGAACAATAGTATCAGCTCTGTGGCGACAACCCAATCGAGTTAGTTTAAATCCCTTAACTTTACCTTGGGAAATATCGGGTACATTCACATTTAAAATTATATTTGATTTTAATGGGTTCTTTTGTAGTTTTATAATTAACTGCTTCATCGCCCAAGCTGCAGTAGCGAAATGCTGACACTCTCGACTTGCCAGAGAAATAGCTACGGCTGGATAACCTAAACTTCGTCCTTCCATCGCAGCAGCAACTGTTCCAGAATAAAATACATCATCACCTAAATTTGCACCATGGTTAATACCTGCGATCACCATGTCCGGTTTTGATTTCATTAACCGATGTGAGCCAAGATGAATACAATCGCAGGGTGTTCCTGATATGCTGTAATAACCATTATCTAACTGCTTACATCTAAGCGGTTGATCGAGCGTTAATGCAGAGCTGCTACCACTTCTATTTCTATCGGGAGCAACAATAGTCACATCAGTATGTTCTTTCATCGCTTCGGCAAGAGACTTGATGCCCTTAGCATTCACACCATCATCATTACTAACTAAAATATGCAATTAAAATACTCCCCATTCGATATCAAAATAATCAAGCTCTGTTTCTAGTTGCTTGATCAGTGACATCCACCAGCTCTCTTAAAACTGAAGTAGCAAAACATCCTTTCGGTATCGAAAATTTGAGCACCGCTTCATTTTCAAACTGCTCGACTGATAGGTTCTTCGGAATACATCGGTAAGCGCGCCTTGAAGAGTCTAAATTAAGAGCCTTTAAACCTGCAATCCAGTCCGCATAATTAGAGAGAATCAAATCTTCTTTATCTTTAGCGTCATAAAGTGAGTCTGAGTTTTGTTTCCCTGGCATAAATCCACTGATGTGAAGATCGCCAGAATTAATTCTAGAAACTTCTGAATCAGTCACTTCTTCTAATTGATAATAGGAGCGTTTTTGATCCAGCATCATACAATCGCCCTTTAAAGGTTCTAACCAAGTTTTTTCATCAACTCGTTTTGATAAACATTGGTTAAATAAAAACGAGCGCGCACTCGAAATAACCAACCCTCGTTTATTGCGATTTTTAATCTTTATTTCACCAGTAAGTAATTTTCCTGCCAAATTTAAGTTATTTGCATCGTGACCGAACCTTTGAAGTCCAAAATAATTAGGCACACCAAATTTGACTATATTATCAATTGAACCTTGTTGAATTTTATCGCTAAGATTCCGGAGAACAATTTCAAATTGATTTTCTTTTAGACTTCCAACACGCAATTTTTTATTATGTCTAATTGAATGAACAATTTCATAACTCTCATCCGCAAGAAGTTCCAATGAAATATCTTTACCCGGCAAATGCAAACTAAACCATTGTGTTGATATGCTATGGCGATCTTTTTTTCCTGCGTAGCCAATCTCTCTAGAAGTTAATCCAGATTTTTTTTGCAACTGACGAATCACCCAATCAGTATTACAATCAGTTTTTTTTATTTGCAGAAACAAATGTTCGCCACTTCCACTTGGCTCAAAACTTAAAATTTCCTTTACAATAAAATCAGAAAAATAAGTTTTTAAATCTGCGCTAATTAATTTTTGTGTAAAAGCTCGTGACTGTTGTTTAAGCAAAGAGAGATAATCTATTTGAGTCATAACTTGGTCGATTGAATCAAACAAACACAATGAACAGCAATCCCTTCTTTACGTCCTATATAACCAAGTTTTTCTGTGGTTGTTGCTTTAATGTTGACTTGTTCGTCTTGTAAAGACAATATTGAGGCTATATTTAATTGAATCAGTTTGATATAAGAAGACATTCTAGGCGTTTGAGCAACGACAGTCACATCAAGATTACACACTTGATAATTCTTTTCGCTTATCAAAAGAAAAACTTGTTTTAGTAATTTACCGCTATCTATTCCGGAAAATTTTTCATTGGTATCAGGAAAATGACTTCCTATATCACCAAGCGCCGCTGCGCCTAAAAGCGCATCGCAAACAGAATGAAGTAAAACATCGCCATCAGAGTGTGCTATTAATCCAGTGTGTTTGGGAACTAAAACCCCTCCAAGCACTAGCGGCTTATCACCACCAAAAGCATGAACGTCATATCCGTGTCCAATTCTAATCATAGATAAAATATTCCAATCGGTAATTTATTTTATTAGAGCATTAACTATTACTTAGCAATAGTTTTTCTGCTAATAACAAATCCTTTGGTCGAGTAATTTTAGGGTTAGGGTAATTTGCGATCACCGCTTTAACTGGAATGTCACAATCAATTAAAGCTGTCACTTCATCTGTGACTGTTATTTTACTTTTAATCACTTTCGATAAAGCATTTTTTAATTCAATAAAGCTCGTCATCTGAGGTGTTAAGGCATGAAGGATATTTTCTCTTTCGACATTTTCAACAACAAGATTATCTTGATTAATTTTTTTCAGCGAGTCAGTTACTTTTTCTGCTAAAAAGCAGGCTTGCTTATCCTGCTTAAATGAATTCAGCAGCAAGTTAAGGTCCGACTGAGCTAAACAAGGTCTTACCGCATCATGAACGAGTACCGGAGTTTCATCTGGCAAACCATTATCGTACAAATATCTTAAACCGTTAGTAACCGAGAATTGACGTTCATCTCCACCATCAATCACAATTATCTTTTCATTATTTATATTGCTTAAGGTTTCAAAATATTGATCGTCAGGCGAAATAATAAGAATGATCTTTTCAAACAAATCAGTTTGTAGAAAAATGTTAAGTGTAATATCAAGAACCATTGTCCCATCAATGGTTTGATATTGTTTTGGGCGTTCATCTCCGAAACGTGCTCCCTTGCCAGCGGCTGGAATAATGACTATATTTTTATTAACATGGGAAAGATCTAGATCATCGGTTGTCATATAATTCACTCATGAAATGTTTTACTTATAAAAACAATTAATTTAGAAACGATAAATTGTAAAATGTAGTTTATTTTATTTCAGCGGGAATGATCCGGTAAAAAATTTCGTCTTGCTTAACAAACCCTAAATTTTCTCTAGCTTTTTCTTCAAGAATTTTCGGTTCATTTCTAACTAAAGATATTTCTTTTTTTAATCGCAGATTTTGTTTTTTCAACTGCGCATTTTGCTTTTTATGATCCGCTATATTTTTATGTAATTGCTCAATTTTTTGCAAACTGCCTTCACCATACCAAACATGATATTGTAACCATAATATCAAAAAAATAAGTATGAAAGCAGTTATTCGTGCCATTAATCCAGAAACCTAGTTAAGATAATAAAACCTGTCATATTAAAAGCAATTAAACGCTTTTTTGCCCGGGTAGTTTGCCTTATCTCCAAGCTTTTCTTCAATTCTTAATAGTTCGTTATATTTAGCAACACGATCGCTACGACATAAAGAACCTGTTTTTATTTGTCCTGCATTTGTGGCAACAGCAAGATCAGCAATCGTTGTATCCTCTGTTTCACCACTTCTATGCGATGCAACGACAGTATAACCCGCGTCATGTGCCATTTTTATCGCTGCCAAGGTTTCTGTCAAAGTGCCTATTTGATTCACTTTAATCAATATTGAATTTGCAATATTTTTTTCGATGCCTTCAGCCAGAATTTTTGTATTAGTAACAAATAAATCATCGCCAACTAACTGAATCCTCTTGCCTAGTTTCTCAGTTAATATTTTCCATCCATCCCAATCGCTTTCATCCATACCATCTTCGATTGAAATAATCGGATAACGATTAACCCAGTCTTCAAGGTAACAAGCAAATTCTTCCGAAGTTAAAGACTTACCTTCTCCAGCTAATTCATATTTACCATCTTTGTAGAACTCTGAACTAGCTACATCTAATCCTAAATAAACATCTTGCCCTAACTTATATCCCGCTTTTTCAACAGATTCCGCAATTGCCTGTAATGCTTCTTCGTTAGAGCCTAAATTAGGCGCAAAACCGCCTTCATCACCAACGGCTGTACTTAAACCTTTAGTACTCAAAACAGACTTTAATGAATGAAAAATTTCTGCTCCACATCGTAAAGCTTCTGAAAAACTGCTTGCACCAACGGGAAGAATCATAAATTCTTGGATATCGACATTATTGTCAGCATGTTCACCGCCGTTAATAATATTCATCATGGGAACTGGTAACATAGTGCCTGAACCAATTTGTTCAAAAAGTGATTGGTTATTAGCTTTAGCCGCCGCCTTAACAACAGCAAGAGAAACCGCCAGAATAGAATTCGCTCCGAGGTTTTCTTTATTTTCAGTTCCGTCTAAATCCAACATGATTTGGTCAATATTTTTTTGATCATTTACATCTAAACCAATGACCTTTGGTCTAATAATATGATTAATGTTATTAACTGCTTTTAAAACGCCTTTTCCAAAATATCGATTTTTGTCACCATCTCTTAATTCAAGCGCTTCTCTGGAACCAGTCGATGCTCCAGAAGGTGAACAGGCGATGCCAACTTCTCCACTTTCTAAAACGATTTCAGCTTCGACGGTGGGATTACCTCGAGAATCTAAAATTTCTCTTCCAATAACATTAAGAATCTTACTCATTCCTACTGGCCTCATATATTTAATTGATTAAATTATTTAGATAACTCTCAACTGTTATCCAAACTAATAGTCTCTATTTTATAGCTGGTTCTCAATAAAACCATCTTTTTTTACTGCATCGTCAATCATTTTTAAGGTTTTCAATAAGGGTTCAATATCATGCATCGGCCATGAATTTGGGCCATCACTTTTTGCGTTTGCAGGATCTGGGTGAGTTTCCATAAAAAGTCCTGACACACCTGCAGCAACTGCCGCTCTAGCAAGAACAGGTACATGCTCTCTTTGTCCCCCAGAAGAACTCCCCTTGCCACCCGGCAATTGTACTGAATGAGTCGCATCATAAACCACCGGTGCACCAGTTTCTCTCATTACAGCTAAACCGCGCATATCAGATACGAGATTATTATAGCCAAACGAAGCGCCACGTTCACATACCATGATATTTTCGTTCCCTGTCGAACGAGCCTTATTAACAACGTGCACCATATCCCAAGGTGCTAAAAACTGTCCTTTTTTTATATTTACTGGAATTCCTGGCTCACAAACTCTTTGAATAAAATTTGTCTGGCGACATAAAAATGCAGGCGTTTGCATAACATCAACTACCGCAGCCACTTCATTAAATGGGGTGTCTTCATGGACATCGGTTAACACCGGTACTTTAATCTGATCTTTCACTTTTTGTAAAATAGCTAAGCCCTTTTCTAATCCAGGGCCACGAAAACTTTCATGAGATGAGCGATTAGCTTTATCAAAAGAAGATTTGTAGATGTAGGGAATGCCTAACCTATCAGTGACTTCTTTCATATAACCAGCGGTATCAATAGCAAGCTGCTCGCTTTCTATAACACAAGGTCCAGCAATTAAAAAGAAAGGTTGTTCTAGCCCAACATTAAAATTACAAATTTTCATATTAGTTTTCTTCTCTATTTTTAAAATCTTGAGCTGCTGCAACAAAACTAGTAAATAATGGATGTCCGTCACGAGGTGTCGAAGTAAATTCTGGATGGAATTGAACAGCAATATACCAAGGATGATTGGGTATTTCGACCGTTTCAACCAAATTGTTTTGACTTGAACGGCCTGAAATAGATAATCCATTATCTTCTAACTGTTTGACAAAATTTTCATTCACTTCATAACGATGACGATGGCGTTCATTAATAGATTCACTTCCGTAAATTTCGGCCAGCTTAGAACCTTTGGTTAAAAACGCTGGTTGAGCTCCTAAACGCATGGTGCCTCCAAGATCAGAATCAGCATTTCTTTGCTCAACCGATCCATCTTTATTGATCCATTCTGTAATTAAACCGACAACTGGATATTCTGTTTCGGAACAAAACTCCGAGCTATGAGCGGTTTCCATGTTGGCGCAATTTCTAGCATATTCGATAACAGCAACTTGCATCCCTAAACAAATACCTAAATAAGGCACTTTATTTACTCTAGCATATTCAGCGGCTAATACTTTACCTTCAACGCCTCGCTCACCAAAACCTCCAGGGACAAGGATTGCATGAGAGTTATCAAGTAAACCAACGCCTTTTTTCTCAATATCTTGAGCATCAACAAAATCAATTTTAACTGTTAATCTATTTTGTAATCCTGCATGTTTTAATGATTCAATTAACGATTTATATGCTTCGGTTAGATCCATATACTTGCCGACCATAGCGACCTGAACTTCACCGTTAGGGTTAGCTTCGGCATACAGTACTTTTTCCCATTCAGTTAAATCGACCTCTTGCTCGTGAAGTTTAAATCGCTCGGTAATTAACCTTTCTAGACCCTGAGCATTTAAAATGGCTGGTATTTTATAAATGCTATCAACATCTTTTAAAGAAACAACTGCTTTTTCATCAACATTAGTAAACAAAGCTATTTTTGCTTTTTCTGAAGCGGGCAGACTTCTGTCCGAACGACAAATTAATATGTCTGGCTGAATACCAATTGAACGAAGTTCTTTTACAGAATGTTGGGTTGGCTTAGTTTTAAGCTCTCCCGCCGCTGCTAGAAAGGGTAATAGAGTTAAATGCATAAATAAGGCTCTTTCCCGCCCTAATTCAAACCCCATTTGCCGGATTGCTTCTAGAAACGGTAACGATTCTATGTCACCAACAGTTCCACCAATTTCGACCATCGCGATATCAGCATCACCAGCACCTTTATGTACTTTTCTTTTAATTTCATCGGTAATATGAGGGATTACCTGAACCGTTCCACCGAGATATTCACCCTTTCTTTCTTTACGAAGTACGTCAGCATAGACTCTTCCAGTGGTAAAGTTGTTTGATTGAGTCATGCGTGTACGTACAAAACGTTCATAATGACCAAGATCGAGATCCGTTTCAGCACCGTCATCCGTTACAAAGACTTCACCATGCTGAAATGGACTCATGGTGCCGGGATCAACATTAATATAGGGATCTAACTTAAGAAGAGTTACTTTTAACCCTCTAGATTCCAACAAAGCAGCCAAAGAACCCGCAGCAATACCTTTTCCAAGAGATGAGACGACACCGCCCGTCACAAATATAAATTTAGTCATTAAAATTCGCCAAATAAGTCTTATATATTAAATAGTTAGAAAGCACTTCTATCAATAGCTTTGAATGACTTTCTCATCATTATTCAAGCCAGAAACAATTCTAAATTGCTACTTGAATCAATTAAAAAAGCTTCTTATGTCGGAAAATAGAGGTGTCTTTAGGACGGGAAAGTATTGTAGCAAAATTTTCTTTTATAATCACGGATAAAAATAGAAAAAAAATGGTGCAACGTTATCCCATAATTAAGCATTTTTAGTTGTCATGAGTTAGCATTTACCTTAGTCATTAATGCTTCGTGGGCTTTCAATTTATTAATTGCCGTATCCCCTAACTCCATCGCAGTTAAACTCAACAAACTCTCAACAAAAATTAAATTTGCACCAAAACTATTGGTATAAAACTGACTTTCAGTGGGCACATTGATAGAAACAGTAGACGAATCATTTAGAGGTGATAATACTGAATCGGTAATTGCCAATACTTGGCAGGATAAATTCTTTGTCATTGAAGCAATGTCGACCGTTAAATGAGAGTAAGGGGAGGAACTAAAAATAACAACCAAGTCGTTCTTTTTTAGCTGCCCTAGAGCAATTGTTAAACCATGTTCATACTGACCTAAACTCTGAACGTCATAACGAATTAAGCAAAGTCCGTAACGCAACACATTTGCCATGGCCGACGATTGTTTGTGACCAAATACAAATACTCGGCTAGCCCTAGCTAATAAGCGAACAGCGGTGGAAATGTTATCGTCGTTGAGGTTATCAATGCAATATTGCATATTTTTTACTGTGGAAGACAACTGTCTTCTCATAATGCTTTTAGCGGAAGCAGGTTTGTCGTCTGATAATTCAATAGCCTTTTGACTGTAATAATCACTTGAAACTTTGTTACGTTGTTTAAAGATTTGTTGGAATTGATTGAAACCGTTAAAACCAAGTAAACGTGCCAAACGAGTCAAAGATGCTGGACTCACGTTCGTTTTATCGGCAAGTGTGACAATATTGTCCATCGCCACTATATCAGGATTATTGATCATCTTAACCAAAGCATTAAGACTTTTTTTACCAATATCTAATTCGATCTCACTTTGACGATAAAGAATTAAAAACTCTCTTAATTTATCAAAATTTTCGGGTGGAAAGTTCATATTGAATCAAATTATTAATCGATTGATTAGAGTCTATTCGAATTTTACTCGTCCGAATAGTAAAATATAAAAAGTATTTTTTAAGATAAAGTCGCATACATAAAAAACCACGCCCAAGGGCGTGGTTTTTTGTTATTTATTTACCTCAATCTAAACTGAGGCAAATGACGTTACTTACAGCTCGTAACTAGCTTGCAAGTACCAAGATCCACCTTCATAGTTAGCTGCACTGCGACGTGGATACTGTAATCCAACGCTTTCACGATTAGCCAACTCGGAACCACTTTTTATTTCATCAATGTAAGAATCAAATATGTTAGAAAAACCTAACTTCAATTTTACATCCTCTGTTAGTTGGTAACCTAGCTCAGCATCCAAATAAACAATCGCACTAATTTCAGCAGATTTACTACCGCTAGCAATGCCACCACTTCCATCAGGAGTGCCTGCAATAGTCCCACGTTCATCAAAATGAGCGCCATAGTAATTAGCTCTTAGCATTAAGTTCCAATCATCACCAAAACTAGTGTTAGCAGATAGTGTAAATCGAGAATTAGGATAATTGTTTTCAATATCTTCAACCGTGTTATTAGAAACTGGTGGAATTCCTCCAATTTCTCTCTGTCCAACAACTTCAATTTTATTGTAGCCGTAAGCAAATGAAACATCCGTTGACGACATATCAGACCATTCAAATCCACTCGTTAAAACTAAATCAAGTCCCGAATGCTCCACATCAATAGCGTTAGTATAAAAAGAGATAGTCTGGTCTGGCAATATTCCATTAGGATCTACATAGTTAATGTCTCCTGTACGATAGATTCGGTCATCCACTGCTATTTTATAGAAATCTAAAGTTAAAGTAGTATTATCCCCAATATCGGAAGTTACACCAAAACTTAAACTAAGCGATTCCTCTTCTTTAATTGCTTGACCACCTGTAGCTATCGCTCTTGGATCAGTCGCAGGAATTAATCCCTCTTCCACTTGGAGTCCTGTAAGACCATCAAAAGTTGTAATAGTTGTTCTTACATTCGATTGCCCAGGAGTAGGCGCATGAAACCCTGTAGAAATAGCGCCACGCAAAGATGTTGTTTCGTTTACAGTAAATCTACCTGCTATTTTCCAATTGATTGTACTTCCAAAATCAGAAAAATCCTCATAACGCAAGGCGTATTGTAGGAACACGTCATCTGAAACATCATGCTCTAGATCTGCGTAGATCGCAAAATTGTCTCTATCAAATTGGCCAGCATCATTTGGAGAGATCCCTTTAAATCCACTTGAACCACCACCAAAATATGAACTTTCTTCACCTGCAATCGCAGTATAAGTCTCTTCGCGCCATTCCATACCGTAAGCAACGTTTAACGAATCACCAACTGGCTTAGAGAAATCAGCATTAAAATTAATCTCTTCTTGCTGATATCCACCAACATCAAAATCCATTTGAGGAATACTTAATCTTTGAGTTCCCACTAACAAGCCTAAGCTGCTATTTATGGTATTGTTTAAGAAATAATCAAGCTTATTAGTTCCTTGACTTACACTAAAGTCGTAATAAGTACCATTATCCATTTCTCCTTCAAAACCAGCAATGAAACTAAAGTCCGTTTGGTCACCGTCAAGGTAAGGTGTAAAACCAACATCATTTAAATGACCATCGTACCCATCAGCTCTTAAAGCAGTGAGTGTTGAATGGTCTGGGTTTCTATAGAAGAAACGATAACGACCAAAGGTATCAGCGTAATTTATTCTAGAATAAATTTTCTTACCATTACCTATGTCCATTCCCATATTCAAGAAAAAGCGCAAAGCGTCTGTTTCAGGTCTACCCCAAGTTTGCGTAAACGGTGCATCCCCAAAAGGAGAATCTGCTCCAACCCCTTGCACTCCATTATCTAACAATGCCTGTGCGTCAGGACGAATGATGCCTCTTGATAGTGCCTCGTTATCGACATATTCAAAGCTCATGTTAGCGTAGCCATTTTCACCAATAGCTATCCCTTTATTAACACCAAACTTTAAACTTGACTCACCTTCATAATGTTGACCATATTGTAATTGAACCAAACCTCCATCAGATGCGTCTTTAGTCACGAAGTTAATTACACCCGCAATTGCATCTGAACCGTACTGAGACGCCGCTCCATCACGTAATACTTCAACTCTTTTAAGAGCGATACTTGGAATCATACCTATATCAGCTCCATGAGCACCGTTACCAGCCGCTGGTGCAAAAAATTGCACCAGTGCAGAACGATGGCGTCTTTTACCATCGACTAGTACTAATGTTTGATCCGGCGCTGTTCCTCTAAGTGAAGTAGGACGTACAAAAGCACTACCATCACCTGTAGCAGGTGTTGCCGTATAACTGGGTATCAAAGCTTTCAAATTATCAGTTAAATCAGCTGTTCCACCCATAGCATTTAGGTCACTAGCGTCAAGTATATCAACAGGTACTGGCGAATCCGCAACTGTACGAGTTTTCTGACTTCTAGAACCAACAACAACCATGGTTACAGCGTCGTCGTCAGCAGCCTCTTCAGCCATTAGATTAGGAGCTGTTACTCCAAATCCAGCGATAGCGGTGGCCAATGCCCCACTAATAATACTTTTTCTAAATTGTGTTTTTTTCATTATAAGGTATCCCCTTTTGTATTTTCTGTGTATGCAGATGGGTTAACTTTACCTTTCAGCAATAGCTAACACAACCTCATAAGAGAAATTAAAATATATTTTCATCGAAACGCTAATGCAATAGTCTTTATGACCCATTGATGTCATTTACACGACATAATGAAAACAAATGAAAATAGACACTCAGTAATAAATAGCGCTACATCCTATAAAAATAGCGTTTTCATCTATTTTCCTAGCAAGGCACTATTTGAGACAAAACACTAAAAACCGACATTTTTTGAAAATATATTTTAATTTCACAGAATAAGTTGAACC
>Ga0316204_10007872_pt1 | contig 15247 bp, 15 predicted proteins | sample 6monrhotite_MG_2_FD_205661 | JGI IMG/M metagenome (GOLD analysis project Ga0316204, IMG submission 205661) | Microbial mat bacterial communities from mineral coupon in-situ incubated in ocean water Damariscotta River, Maine, United States -... | ecosystem: Environmental > Aquatic > Marine >...
GTACAGCTAAAGACAAATTTGCCGTTGGTGATATCGACCTGCCCACCGCCGAAATTGACGGCGTAAAGCCCGTCTTTGACGCCTTCGAGGATTTCAGACGGGTCTTGATCTCCGGCCAGCATATAAGTGTTGGTCATGCGCGGCATGGGCTGGTGAGCATAGCTTTGCCGGCGACCATTGCCGGTGGCTTCGACCCCCATCAGCCGGGCATTCATCCGGTCCTGCATATAGCCCACTAAAATACCGTCCTCAATCAGGGTCGTGCAATTGGTTGGCGTGCCTTCATCATCAAAGGTCAGGCTGCCGCGCCGGTTGGGCAGGGTGCCGTTATCAACAACCGTCACCCCCTTGGCGGCGATCTGCTGCCCCATCAGGCCGGCAAAGGCCGAGGTGCCTTTGCGATTAAAGTCGCCCTCAAGCCCGTGACCAATGGCTTCATGGAGCAAGACGCCGGGCCAGCCGGGGCCAAGCACGACATCCATTTCTCCGGCCGGGGCGGCGATACTGTCCAGATTGATCAGGGCCTGCCTCAAGGCTTCATCGGCTTGGCTTTGCCAATTCTCGGTGGTCAGCAGCTGGTTATAGTCGTATCTGCCGCCCGCCCCCTGATAGCCGCTTTCCATGCGTTCGCCCTCGTTAACAACGACGCTGACATTCAGGCGAACCAAAGGCCGGATGTCGCGCACCCGGTGGCCGCCGGGCCGGATGATCTCAATAGTTTGCCATTCACCGGTGATGCTGCTGCTGACCTGACAGACTTTGGGGTCACGGGCGCGGGTGTAAGCATCAATTTCTTCCAGCAGGCTGATCTTATCCTTGAAAGCCATGCCCAGCAGGGGGTTCTCCTCGCCATAGCGTTTCTCATTGGTGCCCTTTGGATGGATGGCCAATGTGCCGCCTGCGCCGGAGGTAATCGATTGTACGGTCTCCTTGGCCCGCCTCAGGGCCGCTTCGCTCATGTCAGAGGAATGGGCATAGCCGCTGACCTCATCCTGCACCGCCCGCAGGCCAAACCCCTTGGTCGTATCATAGGCGGCAGACTTCAGCCGGCCATCATCAAAGGAAAAACTCTCGGATTGGGCATATTGAAGGTAAAGTTCGCCATCATCCATGCCGTGCAGCGCCTCATCAACGATGCGCTGCGTTCGCAGACTATCCAATCCGCTTTCTGAGAAAAAATGCGAATCTGAGCTGTGATTGTCGATCATATGCGGTATACCTGTTAGATTATAAACTGGGTTGGTGGCAACTATAACCGAGGCGCTTTGACTTTGGCAAGAACAGGCTTTTTTTTCTGATAATTTCAGGGTGTAAATCTGGCCGAAAAACAGGATGAATGTTTGTTTTGATCCCGATAAAGTTTCTGCTTCAAATGAATTTCATAATAGTTTCTTGAGCTAAGCCAGTTTTATAGTTATAAGATTCGGAATTGTTGCATTTTTCGTGAGGACAACAGAAAAATATCATGTCACGCGGATGATGGGGCGGATTATGGGATCGTTTCTTGATTCATTTTTTGATTTAAGGGGTAGGACGGATTATGTCTCTCAATAAAATATTCAGTAAGGTGATGGTATGTGCCGTCACTTTCTTGTTCACTTCTCTTGGCAGCAGCCTGGCTCTTGCGGATGGTGTATATAAAGCAAAGCCCGGTCAGTTGGGTTTCATGGAACCTGCGACCGAGGTGATGCGCGATATTGTCTCTTTTCATGACTATTTGTTGATTATGTGTATCGTGGTTAGCTTATTTGTGATGGTCTTGATGATATATATTTTCATCAAATTCAATGCCAAGGCAAATCCGACCCCCTCGAAAACGACCCACCATACGGGGCTTGAGGTTGTCTGGACAATTGTGCCGATTATCATTCTGCTGGTCATCGCGGTGCCGTCCTTCAAATTGCTTTATCTTCAAGATGTTATTCCGAAATCAGATTTGACGATCAAGGCGATTGGTAATCAATGGTATTGGACATATGAATATCCTGATCATGGTGATTTTTCTTTTGACTCAGTGATGCTCAGTGATGAAGAGGCCGCTGCGGCCGGTCATCCCCGCCTGCTGGGGACCGATACCCATATTGTGGTGCCGGTGAATAAAACGGTGCGTATGCTGATCACCGCCAATGATGTTATTCATGCCTGGGCCATGCCGGCTTTTGGGATGAAAATCGATGCCGTACCGGGTAAATTGAATGAAACCTGGTTCAAGGCAGAACGGGAAGGCATGTATTACGGCCAATGTTCCGAACTTTGCGGTAAAGATCACGGTTATATGCCGATCATGGTCGAGGTGGTCTCGGAAGAGAAATATAACGCCTGGATCGCCAAGGCACGCGAAGAATATGCGGCCAATAAAACAGATAACCTGACCCGGATAGCCGCCGCGCATCCGGTTCAGCAGTAAGGAGTCGCCATAATGAGCAGCGAAGCACACGGCATTCCAACAGGCTGGCGCCGTTGGGTACTTTCTACCAATCATAAAGATATTGGTACCATGTATCTTATCTTTGCTATTTTGGCCGGTATTATCGGCGGCGCATTTTCCGGGTTGATGCGCGGTGAATTGATGGAGCCGGGGATTAATTTCCTGACCAGTTTCACCGGCGGTGATGTTGAAGCCGCCAAGCATTTTTTTAATGTATTGATCACAGGTCACGGTCTGATCATGGTTTTCTTCATGGTTATGCCGGCGCTGATTGGTGGTTTTGGTAACTGGTTTGTGCCGATCATGATCGGCGCACCGGATATGGCCTTTCCGCGGATGAATAACATCAGTTTCTGGCTCTTGCCGGCAGCGATCGGCCTGTTGGTTCTATCGGTTTTTATTGAAGGATCCACCTATCCCGGCGTTGGGGCCGGCTGGACAGTCTACGCGCCGCTTTCCACATCCGGTCATAGTGGGCCGGCTATGGATCTGGCCATCTTCTCTCTGCATTTGGCCGGGGCATCCTCGATTATGGGGGCGATTAATTTTATATGTACCATCTTCAACATGCGCGCTCCCGGCATGACATTGCATAAAATGCCCTTGTTTGTCTGGTCCGTGTTGGTCACGGTCTTTTTGTTGTTATTGTCGCTGCCGGTATTGGCCGGGGCGATCACGATGCTGCTGACGGACCGTAATTTTGGCACAAGCTTTTTTGATGCAGCGGGCGGCGGTGATCCGATCCTCTATCAACATCTGTTCTGGTTCTTTGGTCATCCGGAAGTTTACATTTTGATCCTGCCTGGTTTTGGTTTGGTCAGCCATATTATCTCGACCTTTTCCCGTAAGCCTATTTTCGGCTATCTGGGCATGGCCTATGCCATGGTGGCCATTGGCGTGGTCGGCTTCATTGTCTGGGCCCATCATATGTATACCGTGGGCATGGATGTGGATACCAAGGCTTATTTCACCGCAGCGACCATGGTGATTGCGGTGCCGACCGGCATCAAGATATTCTCATGGCTGGCGACCATGTGGGGTGGCTCGATACGGTTTGAAACCCCGATGTTATTTGCCCTAGGCATGATTTTCCTCTTCACCATTGGCGGTGTGACCGGCGTGGTGCTGGCCAATGCCGGGGTCGACACGGCGATGCATGATACCTATTATGTGGTGGCTCATTTCCATTATACCATGTCGATGGGGGCGTTATTCTCCATGTTTGCCGGCTGGTATTACTGGATCGGCAAGATCAGTGGCAAGCCTTATCCCGATATGGTCAGTAAGATACATTTCTGGCTGACCTTCATTGGGGTGAATGTGATTTTCTTCCCGCAGCATTTCCTTGGGTTGGCCGGCATGCCGCGCCGTATCCCGGATTATCCTGATGCCTATCATTATTGGAATTATGTCTCCACAGTGGGTTATATGATCACCGGTGTCGGTACGTTGGTCTTTCTGCTTGGTGTCTTTATGACGATGCGCTCGAAAGAACGGGTGGGGGACAACCAGTGGGGCGAGGGTGCGACAACGCTGGAATGGACATTATCCTCACCACCGCCGTTCCATCAGTTCAATGAATTACCAAGAATTAAATAGTGTTAAGGCATAAGATGCAGACAGTTGCCCCTATAGAAAATCAGACCATGCACCGGGATTATCTTCCGGGCGTTGGGGATTTCTTTGAACTTCTGAAACCGCGTGTTATGTCTCTGGTGATCTTTACGGCCATCATTGGTATGGTGATGGCACCGGGGGATATTCATCCGGTGATTGCCTTCACAGCCATATTATGTATTGCTGTTGGTGCTGGGGCTGCGGGCTGTCTGAACATGTGGTATGAGGCCGATATTGATGCCCGTATGATACGGACAGCAGATCGCCCGATCCCCTCTGGCCGTATTGACCGTCAGACGGCGCTGCATTTCGGGGTCGCATTATCAACCGCTTCTGTTTTGATGATGGGCTTATCGGTAAATTATGTTGCCGGTGCCTTACTGTTGATGACAATTCTGTTCTACGTGCTGGTTTATACCGTATGGCTGAAACGGCGCACGCCGATGAATATTGTGATTGGCGGGGCTGCGGGGGCCTTTCCGCCCTTGATCGCCTGGGCGGCGGTGACCGGTGATGTCAGTATTGAAGCCATGGTTATGTTTGGTATTATTTTTATGTGGACGCCGCCGCATTTCTGGGCGTTATCGCTGTTTTCCTGTAAGGATTATAAGGCGGCGGGTATTCCCATGCTGCCTGTGGTGTCGGGCGAAGCGGAAACCAGAACACAGATTATACTCTATACACTGTTGATGGTGCCGATGTCGGTTTTGCCGTGGGTTCTGGGCTTTGCCGGGCCGGTGTATGGCATGGTTGCCATGATCCTTGGGGCGGTATTTATTTATCTGGTTGGTGCCCTAGCCGTGAAAAAAGATATAAAAACTGCGCGGCGGACATTCTTTTATTCTATTTTTTATCTTTTTACCCTCTTTGCTGTCATGGGCGGGGAAGTTATGATCGGGAGGATGCTGTGATGCCCTTGCACGAAGAACATAAAAAGCGGGCCGGACGGAATTATGCCTTGGGCGGAATTCTGTTGGCCATGGTCGCGTTGTTTTTTATTATAACGCTTGTAAAATTGAGTGTGATTTAACCATTATGACCAGTCATGCCGTTACCCATAAAGAAAATAATCTCAAAACCCTGGTGATTTTGTTAGGAGTCCTTGCGATAATGTTCGCTTTGGTGGCGGCCTCGGTGCCGCTCTATCGCCTATTTTGTCAGGTCACGGGATTTGGCGGGACAACGCAAAAGGCCGAGGCCTCAAGCGGCACCATTCTGAGCCGGGATATGACCGTACGGTTTAATTCGGATGTCAATCAAAAACTCCCCTGGCATTTCAAGCCGGTTCAGCGGTCTGTTACCCTGAAGGTCGGTGAGGAGGCCCTTGTTTTTTACAAGGCCATCAATAACAGCTCGGCAACCATTACCGGCACGGCAACCTTTAATGTGACACCGTTTAAGGCGGCGATATATTTTAACAAGATAGAATGTTTCTGTTTTACTGAGCAGACATTGGCCCCAGGGGAAGAAGTGGACATGCCGGTGACTTTTTTCATTGACCCGGAAATTGCTCATGATAAACATCTGGATGAAGTGAAGGAAATTACCCTTTCCTATACTTTTTTTGAGGCCATTGACGACGAATAGGGGAGCCAACAGTTGCTTAAAGGTCAAGGCCTGCGAACAGCGACCGGTTCTAATAATTTTAAAACTTAAGGTATAAGGGATCACAATGTCAGATTCACATGCACCAAAACATGATTACCACCTCGTAGACCCAAGCCCATGGCCGATAGTCTGTTCGGTTGGTGCGTTTCTTATGGCCGTAGGCGCCATGATGTATATGCACGAAATGCCGCTGATTTCCAGTATGCCGGGCTCCTATACCGTTTTATTTTATGTCGGCACCGCTATTGTTCTTTTTGGTGCCTATAGCTGGTGGGCGGATGTGATCAAGGAAGGCGAACATGAAAATCATCATACGCCGATTGTGCAGCTTGGCCTGCGCTACGGTATGTTCCTGTTTATTATATCTGAGGTCATGTTTTTCGTGGCCTGGTTCTGGGCCTATTTCAATGCCAGTGTTTTTCCGACAGAAGCCATTGGCTCTGTCTGGCCGCCGCAGGATATTCAAACTCTTGACCCGTGGCATTTGCCGCTGATCAATACCCTGATCCTGCTGACATCCGGGACGACGGTCACATGGGCGCATCATGCGTTGCAAGAGGGCGACCGGAAAACATTCATCAATATGTTGATCTTTACCATCCTGCTTGGTGCTTCCTTCACCGGCATTCAAATTTACGAATATTCGGTGGCAACCTTCAGCTTTGATCAAAATATCTATAGCTCCACATTCTATATGGCGACCGGCTTTCACGGGGCACATGTTCTGATTGGCACCATATTCCTTCTGGTATGTTTGCTGCGGGGTATGAAAGGCCACTTTAAACCTCATCATCACTTTGGTTTTGAGGCTGCCGCATGGTATTGGCATTTTGTTGATGTGGTATGGCTGGTGCTTTTCGTCAGCATTTATGTTGGCGGCGCGGGGGTCGTAGCGGCCCATTAAACGTGCAGCAGATGAAGCAGCCGCCAATTGAAAATAGCGCAGTCTCGCCCCTTCGGGCGGGACTGTTGTGTGTCTGTCCCAAATGCGGAATAGGCAAGCTCTATACCGGTTTTCTGACCTTTCAGGATGAATGTTCTAATTGTGGTCTGGACTATGGTATTTTTGATGCGGGCGATGGGCCGGTGCCGTTCATCATTATGTTGCTCGGGCTGCTCTTTGTTGGTCTGGCTCTGGTTGTGGAGGTGAGCTTTCAGCCGCCAATATGGCTGCATTTTCTGCTCTGGATTCCCGGCATTATTGGCGGTTCATTATTCTTGATGCGTCCGGCCAAAGCACTTATGGTGGCCATGCAGTATCATTTTAAAGCAGCGGAGGGTAAGCGCGATTAGTAAGTATCAATTCAGGCCGGCCCTTTGGCCGACGGTGATGACCATCCCCATGGTACTCATTCTATGTCTGCTTGGCAATTGGCAGGTGGAAAGGCTGAATTGGAAGCTGGATCTGATCCAGAAGCTGGAAACGCGCTATGATCTGCCGCCCGTTGAATTACCAAGCGCGTTGCAGGAACCGGATGACTGGGTTTACCGCCATGTGACCGTATCGGGCCGCTTTCTTCATATGCGGGAAATGCCGCTCTATAATGTTGGGCCCACGGGAAAGCCGGGGTACGACCTGTTTACCCCATTGCTGACCCGTCATAATAAATATGTCATTGTCAATCGGGGCTGGGTACCGGAACATCTGAAAGAACAGATATCCCGCCCCGAAACAATCCGGTCCGGGCCGGTTCAGGTGACGGGCCTGCTGCGGAAAAGCTGGAAAAAAGAAAGATTTGCACCGGAAAATGATGCCGCCCATAACATATGGTATTACGCTGACTTGCCGGCCATGGCGCAGGCCCAGCATATGGCGGATATATTTCCGATGTTTCTATATGCGGATAAGACGGCGGATGAGGGGGCCTATCCCATTGGCGGGCGCAGTCAATTGAATATTGTCAATAATCATCTTGATTATGCCATGACATGGTATGGTCTGGCGATCACCTTGCTGGTGATTTATTTTATCTTCACGATCCGCAGGCCCCGGCGGCGCGAAGATCAATTCTGACTTGCATCGTCAAAGTAAACTGATAGTCTTTGCAACCAAATTCAAACTGATTCACGTAAGAACGGAAAGACTCTAGAATGAAATATGTCAGCAGCCGGGGCCTTGCCCCTGAGCTTGGATTTGAAGATGTATTATTGACCGGCCTTGCCCGGGACGGCGGACTGTATATTCCTCAGGAATTTCCACAGTTAAGCCGCGAAGATATCCGGGCCTTTCGCGGTATGTCCTATCAGGATGTGGCCTTCCGGGTGATGAAGCCTTATGTTTGCGGCGCGGGCAGCAGCATCAGCGAAGATGATTTCGCAGGCATCATTGCCAAAGCCTATAGCACATTCCGTCATCAGGCGGTGGCCCCGCTCATGCAGCTGGACAGCAATGAATGGCTGTTGGAACTGTATCACGGGCCGACACTGGCCTTTAAGGATGTGGCGCTGCAGCTTCTGGGTCATTTATTTGATCATGTGCTGACGCGTCAAGGCCGCAAAGTGACCATCGTTGGCGCCACATCGGGCGATACCGGTTCGGCCGCCATTGAATGTATCAAGGGCCGGGCCTGCGCCGATATTTTTATGCTGCATCCTCATGGCCGGGTTTCTGATGTGCAGCGCAAGCAGATGACGACGGTCGTCTCGCCCAATGTGCATAATCTGGCGATTGAAGGCAATTTTGATGATTGTCAGGCCATGGTCAAGGCCCTGTTTAATGATCTTGCCTTTCGGGATGAGATTACGCTGTCCGCAGTCAATAGCATCAATTGGGCACGGGTCATGGCGCAAATCGTCTATTATTTCACCTCTGCGGTGGCTTTGGGCGCGCCGGACAGGGAAATATCCTATACGGTGCCAACGGGAAATTTCGGCGATATTTATGCCGGTTATGTCGCGCAGCAGATGGGGCTGCCGATTAAACAATTGATTGTGGCGACCAACCGCAATGATATTTTGACGCGGGTTTTGACATCGGGCGACTATCAGGTGGGCACCGTCAGCCCGACCATCAGCCCCAGCATGGATATTCAGGTATCGAGTAATTTTGAACGGCTGCTGCATCGCCTTTATGATGGTAAGGGGACGCAGGTGCGCCGTCTGATGGATAATCTGACCCAATCGGGACATTTTTGTCTTGAGGGCGCTGAATTGGCCCGCGCCCAACAGATTTTTGAGGCATTGCAGGTCAGTGAAGCACAGACTGAAGGCACCATTCAGGCGGTCTATCAGCAGACCGGTCTGTTGATTGATCCCCATACGGCGGTTGGCGTCATGGCGGCGCGGGCCAAGAATAAGGCCGGCGATGTGCCGATGGTGACGTTAAGCACCGCCCATCCTGCTAAATTCCCCGAAGCTGTGGCGAAAGTCACCGGCCAGCATCCGGCCTTGCCATCTCATATGGCGGACTTATTTGACCGGCCCGAAAAATATGATCGCCTTGATCACGATCTTGAGGCTTTGAAAGCCTATATTCGGAAAAATAGATGACCGTAGATGTGATCACGCTGGATAACGGTCTGCGCATTGTTACCGATGTTATGCCCCATGTGGAAACGGTCACCGTTGGTGTCTGGACCGATGTCGGCAGTCGCCACGAACGTCCCGAACAAAATGGCTTGTCCCATATGCTGGAACATATGGCCTTTAAAGGTACCAAGAGTCGCTCTGCCCGTGATATTGCCGAGGTTATTGAGGATGTCGGCGGTTATCTGAATGCCTATACCTCGCGGGAGCATACCACCTATTATGCCCGCCTGCTGAAAGATGACCTGCCGCTGGGGTTGAATGTCTTGGCGGATATTCTGCAAAATTCCGTCTTTGATGACCAGGAACTGGAACGGGAGCGGGGCGTCATCATTCAGGAAATCGGTCAGGCCTATGATACGCCCGATGATATTGTCTTTGATTATTTTCAGGAAGCCGCCTTTCCCGGTCAAGCCGTGGGCCGCCCTATTCTGGGAACCAATGATCTGGTCAATGGCTTCAGCCGGGATAGCTTGGCGGGCTATATGTCTGACCATTATCGGGCAGAACAGATGGTGGTGGCGGCCTCAGGTAATTTTGATCGGGACAGTTTTGTGGCGCAGGCGGCGGCGAATTTCTCAGGCCTTGAGCGGGCGCGGGGCATCAGCCATGAGAAAGCCACTTATCACGGCGGCGTACAATTGGAGGCCCGGGATCTGGAGCAGGTCAATCTGCTGATCGGTTTTGACGGCATCCCGTTTGAAGACCCGGATTTTTACGCAGCGCAGATCATGTCGATGATTTTGGGCGGCGGCATGTCATCGCGGCTCTTTCAGGAGGTGCGGGAAAAACGCGGGCTGGTCTATTCGATCTACAGCTTTATGCAATCCTACATCGATGGCGGCAGCTTTGCCATTCATGCGGGATGCGGGCCGCAGCAGGTGACGGAATTGATCCCAGTGGTGGCGGCAGAAATGCATAAGTTATCCGAGGCCGTATCACCGCAAGAGGTTATCCGCGCCCGAGCCCAGATGAAGGCGGGCCTGCTGATGTCAATGGAAAGCACCACCAGCCGAATGGAACAAATGGGCCGGCAGATGATGATTTTCGGACGGCCGATTTCCCATGCTGAAATCATCGAAAAAATCGATCAGGTCGATGATATTGCCGTCATGGGCTATATGGACCGAATGCTCACCGATAATAAACTCTCCCTTGCCGCTGTTGGCCCGCTCGGGCTTATGGAAGATTACGACAAGATTGCGGCACGTTTTTAGGACTTAATCACTGCTTCGCGTAAATTTTGGCAGGTCGTCCCTGAGCTGGATATGGCCGATTTGGCTTTTGACCCAGATATGTTGTGATGCCTTAAAGATATTTGGGTTATCCATGACGCCCAGAGCAATATCGAAATTTTTGTCCGTATGGAAGCTCATGGCTGAACCGCAATCCTTGCAGAAGCCGCGTTTCGTATTGGGCCCGGTATGAAAATAACTTAAATTTCCGCAGGTGACCTGCACATTATCCCTATTAAAGACAACCCAGGGCAGAAAGGCGGAACCGGAAGATTTCTGGCACCAAGCGCAATGACAATATTCGGTATATTTTGCGTCACCAGTGGCTTTGAGCGTAATATTGCCGCACAGGCAACTTGCGGTATGAATTTCCTTTGTCACGATCTTTTATCATGAAGACTAAGCATTTCATGGCTTCCTATAAATCAAGAACAGGTTCTTTCAGATGGTTAATGATTTTCATCATGACCGTCGGCAGGGCAAGGTCTTCGATGCGGCTGAAGGGGAACCAGTCGCCTTCCTGAAGCGCGATCATTTCCGACAGTTCAAGCCGGATGATTTTTAACTCAAGGTGAAAATGGGTGAAGCTGTGGCGCACCATGCCGGGCGTTTCTTTCCAATTGGCGATGATCGGTATTTGCGGCATGGGCACCGCGTCCCAATCCGCAACTTCCAGCCAGTCAGAGGACGGCACTTCCATCATGCCGCCGAGCAGGCCGCTTTCCGGCCGCCGACAGAGCCACAAATGGCCGTTATATTCCGCCCAGAAAGCATAACCCCTGCGGGTTGGTTTGGCGGCTTTTGGCTTGCGGTGGGGCAGGTGATCGGCCGTGCCAAGGGCGTTGCCATGACAGTGATCCTCCCAGGGGCATCGCCCGGCACATTTCAATAGTCTCGGCCCGCAAATATCCGCGCCTAAATCCATCACGGCCTGCGCATAGTCGCCCGCCCGCTGCGGCGGCGTCATGCGTTCGCATATTTTCTTTAATTCCGCTTTGGCTTTGGGCAGGGGGGTGGTTACATTAAACATCCGGGCCATGACCCGTTCAATATTGCCGTCCATTACGGCGGCCTTCTGGCCAAAAGCGATGGAGGAAATCGCCGCCGCCGTATAGGGGCCAATCCCGGGCAGCAGCTGTAATTCCTTTTCCGTGCGTGGGAAAAGGCCGCCCAGTTCATTCGTGACATGTTGAGCGCATTTATGAAGCGCGCGGGCGCGGGCATAATAACCCAGCCCGGCCCAGGCGGTTAAAATCTGATCCAGCTCTGCCTGTGCCAGATCTTCGAGCGTTGGCCATTTAAGCAGAAACTTTTTAAAATAAGGAATAACCGTGGTCACCGTTGTCTGCTGCAACATGATTTCACTGAGCCAGATGTGATAGGGGTTGGGAACCCGTCCGCAGCCGGGAGGACTGCGCCATGGTAAATCCCGGGCATTCTCATCATACCAGTCAAGCAATTGGTCGGCCAGGTCAGCAGGGTCTTGTGAAAGCGTAATATTATTCATGAAGCCGTAATTTTATCAAAAAAATGGGACTATACATGACTCGGCAATTGAATCCAAGGGCTGGTGAGCAGCGGTTTGGATCATACTTTTGACAAGCCATACCCCATGGCAAACAACAATCCAGCATAGAGGAATATCAGATAAATAAAGCTGATAAAGAGGCCTTTGAAGAAACTCTTGATCAGCCCCTGATCATATACCACCCACAGGGCAATGAAAAAATAGATCGGCATATACCAGAGCAGATAGGGCAGACTGGGCCGGATCAGCGGGGCAAAATGATATAATATTAACAACAGGCTGGACAGCAGGAAGAGGAAGGCATGAAAATGCAGGGAAAAGACCAGATGTTCGCTATAATATCTCTTCCGGCGGATATAGGCCAATTTCAGGATCAAAGCATATAGCGGCAGCATCAGGAACATCATCCTTGGTATCCAGTCCGCAATCACCACATTGAGCAATTTGGGGTTATGCCAGACTTTGTTAAGGCCTTCCATAAGCCGGATCGTGGTATCGTATATCTGCTGCTGGTTCTCTGGGTTGTTTTGCGGGTTTTTGGCCAGGTTTTTGGCCAGGTTTTTGTCACGTTTATTCGTCATATCCTGGGTAACGTCACTCAATAGTTGACCAACGGTCTGCTGCCCATCGCTCTGTTGGTTGATTTTTATTTGAGACGTGTCAAACAGCTGAATATCCATGGTGACAAGCAATAGAAAGAAAATCACGCTGATCACGAGATAGAGCCGGAACGGCGGTACATACCTCATGCGACGCCCCCGATTATAGGCCCGGGTGATATATCCCGGCCTGAAAAAAAGGGGAAATAATGTCCCGAAAAATCGTGAATCAAAAGAAAAAAGATCGCCCATCGTATCTGACAATAATACCCAGAAGGGCCGCTGCAGATTGATATCCTTTTGACCGCAGGCCAGACAATATTTTCCGGTCAGGATTTCTCCGCAATTGAGGCATTTTTTAACGGCGATTTCGGGGAAATCCCCCTCGGTTTCATTGGTCGGGTGCGGCGTGATGGATGTGTGAAGTTCTTCTGACATTCCGTTGTTCCGATTTTTTTAAACTTACTTGATGGAATATAACCATAAATCATAATTTTGTCATATTGCTGTATATCCTGTAGGAAACAGGTATAGTAAAATCATGACATCAAAGGGCATATATAAAATAAAATCCATCGCCGAAGTGGTCTCTTCTGTCAGCAACCGGGCCTTTCGCCGTTATGGCTTTTCTCAACGAGAGATCATTGCGCGCTGGCCTGATATTGTCGGCCCGGCCCTGGCGAATTGCAGTCTGCCGGAAAGACTGACCTTCCCGCAGGATGACAAACATGGTGGTAGCCTCTATATCAGGGTGCAGGGCAGCATGGCCCCGGAATTACAACATTTTGAACCGATGATTATTGAACGAATCAATTCTTATTATGGTTATCAGGCCGTGGCACGGCTCATTTACCGTCACGGCCCGGTGCCGATCCGCCAGCGAAAGACCAGAAGATTGCCGCCAAATTTGACCGAGTCTCAGAAAAAAGATTTGACGGCGCAGCTGGAAGGGGTGACAAATCCGGTTTTATATCAGGCCTTATACCGCTTGGGCAGTGAGGTGCTTTCGGTCAAAAAACCACAGGAAACAAAGAGCAGACGAACCTTTACGCGCCGAGGCAAGGGCAGTTATAAGCCGGAATGAAGATTCTTTACTTGATTTTCCCTACTATTAATTTTTATACTTTCATACAACATATTGTGGATCAATGATGACAAGACAACTATATAAACGAATATCTAAAATTTTCACATTACTTATCGCCGTTACATTTTCAGCGATAGCCTGGGCCAATGCAGCAGATGAGGCTCAAAATACAAAAAGTGATTTTCTAAATTATGACATGGTGCTGGGCGATAAGAATGCCCCGATTGAGATCATCGAATATGCCTCGACCACCTGTCCCCATTGTGCCACATTTCATAGGGATATTTTGCCGGAATTGAAAAAGAAATATGTCGAGACGGGCAAAGTGAAAATTATTTTCCGCAATTATGTTTTTTCCAATCCATTTGATTCCTTTGCGGCCTCTCTTAATCGCTGTGTGTCGGAAAAAAAATTCTTCCCGTTGCTGGGCCTGTATTTCAAACGCCAGCAATCATGGGTGAAATACAAGGAATTCAATGAACTGAAACCTTACGGTAAATTTGCCGCCCTTGGTTTTGCCAAGGGGGAAGCGATAAAAATTGCCAAGATAGCCGGCATGAAAGAATCCAATGCCTATCAATGTCTGGCTCGGACAGATGTGTTGCAATATCTCATGGAGGGCAACAAACAGGCTCAGGAGAAATATGACATACAAAGTACGCCGGCGATCATTGTCAATGGCAAGAAACTTGACGGTTATAGTCTGGACATCATTGAAAAAGCCATTCTGGCGGCGAGTGAGTAATTTATGGCCCAAAAAACCATCAAGAAAATAACCCTGCTGGTGGCTCTGCTGATATTAGGCGGCGGGGCCGTGGCTTTTGCTATGATGGCGGGGCCGGAAGAAGAAATCCGCGCCAGCGGGGCCGGAAACGCGATTGCTGCTTCAAATACCGCCTTAAATGAAGCCCAGAATAATATTAAGCGTGACGGCGATAATGGGCCGATGACTTTCCTGGATTATGATATGGTTATGGGCGATAAAGATGCCCCGATAGAAATTATCGAATATGCCGCTATATCCTGTTCCCATTGCGCTCATTTTCACAGCGATGTGATACCGGCATTAAAGCAGAAATATCTTGATACCGGCAAAGCCAAACTGATTTATCGCAATTTTATTTTTGAAAATCCGTTTGATGTTTTTGCTGCCACCCTGACCCGTTGCACGTCGGAACAGAATTTCTTTCCGGCCGTGAAGACCTATTTTGATTATCAAAAAGTCTGGAATAATATTCCGGAATTACAGCGTATATTCAAGGCGGATGGCCGGGAAGCGGCTTTAAAATATGCCCAGGGCGAAGTAGCCAAGATTGGTGAAATGACCGGCATACCCTTGGCGGATGCGCAGCGATGTTTTGCAGATGAGGGCGTGATAAATTATTTGCTGAAAATTCGCCAGACGGCCATTGAACAATATCAGGTTAACAGCACCCCGACATTGATCGTCAATGGCAAAAAAGTTGAGGGGCATCAATTGGCCGATCTTGAGAAGGCGATTGAGGAAGCAGGAAGATAATAGCCAGGAAAAGAGGAAAAATTGGATTTTACGCGACTTCGGTTATCCGGTTTTAAGTCCTTTGTGGACCCAACCGAACTGATCATCGAAAATGGCCTGAC
>Ga0316204_10007873_pt1 | contig 15247 bp, 12 predicted proteins | sample 6monrhotite_MG_2_FD_205661 | JGI IMG/M metagenome (GOLD analysis project Ga0316204, IMG submission 205661) | Microbial mat bacterial communities from mineral coupon in-situ incubated in ocean water Damariscotta River, Maine, United States -... | ecosystem: Environmental > Aquatic > Marine >...
CGGAATTGCCGCCGCCCTTCATCACCTGATGACAAGCCAACATTTACGCCACCCGACGCAAGAAATTGATAAATGTCCAGCCCACGCCGACCAGTGACTTCTGCGGCAAATTCAAGTCACTCATTTTGTACTTCATTACTCAATATTCAGTAATTCGGGACGCCGCGCAAAATTCGAGCTATTGTGGACGTCTTGGTTTTGGAGAACGCCGTGCGCATTGATGTGATTTCGGATACGGTTTGTCCATGGTGTTTTATCGGCAAGCGCCGACTGGAACACGCGCTGGCGCTGCGTCCGCATATCACACCTGATATCAGTTGGCGGGCCTTTCTGCTGAACCCCGAAATTCCCTCGGAAGGATTAGACCGTTCGATTTATCTGGTCAAAAAATTCGGTTCGGAATCGCGGGTTCGGCGCATTTACGGTGCCATCGCTGACGCCGGGCTGTCGGTTGAGATCGATTTTGCTTTTGAGCGTATCGACAAAACACCCAATTCCGTTGATTCACATCGCCTAATTCGCAAAGCCCAGAAACAGGGGTGCGGCGGAAAAGTGATTGAAGATCTGTACAGAGCTTTTTTTCTGGAAGGTCAGGACATTGGCGATAGATCGTTGTTAACCGACATTGGCGCGAATAACGGGCTGGACCGGGACGATCTTGAGAACTACCTGCTGACGGATGAGGATGTATCCGATATTTATGATGAAAATGCCAGCGCTCACCGCCTCGGAGTAAACGGCGTACCGGCGTTCGTGTTTAACAGCAACTGGGTGATCTCCGGCGCTCAGGAGCCTCAGGTGATAGCCCGAATGCTGGATGCTGCGAGCACAGCGGAAAGCGCGGCTTGACCCGCGATAAGAATTTTTCCGGCCCATGACAAATTCTCTTCACCAAATAACCATGGCTTTTTCTCCCGAAGAGGACCGAATGCTTCTTCGTATCAGTACGACGGAAGATTCAGAGTATCATCTCTGGCTGACCCGGCGTTTTATCAAGGTCCTTTGGGGGGCCCTGATCAAGACCATGGAGCGCGATCCACAATTGCAGAAAACTTTGCTGCCGGGGGTCAAGGAGGCGATTATGGGTATGCGCCACCAGGAAGCCGTTGCGGCATCCGACTTTGAAAAACCCCATCAGGATGGGAAACGCGCCCTGACGTCGAATACAGGGCCCCTGTTGGTGACAGGTGGCACGGTAACACCGCTAAAAGACGGAACCACAAGATTGATTTTCAACACGTCTGACGGGACAGGAATCAATTTCTCTCTGAACGAAAAACTGTTGCACGCCCTGTGCCATCTGATCATTTCGTCCAGTCAGAACGCAGATTGGGACCTCGACCTGTCGGTCGGCGACCCGAACGTTATCGCCGCAGACAGATCAGTCGTTCACTGATTTCTAGATGATCTAAGCCGTCATCTCTGCCAAACGTTGAGCCAGAGCATTTAAGCTGCCGACCAATGAATTGATTTCGTGAGTGGCTTCAGCAGTCTGCGCTGCCAGCACCTTGACTTCTCCCGCAACGACGGCAAATCCTCTGCCCATCTCTCCCGCACGGTTGGCCTCAATTGTCGCATTCAATGCCAGCATATTAGTTTCACCGGCGATTTCCTCGATACGCTGTGACGTTTCGCCGACCTTCTCAATTCCTTCAACCAGTGAAATGATCTGCTCGCCAATCGACGAGCCCGCGTCTTGATCGCCACCTTCCTTCAAAGACAAAAGCAACTTATTGGCCAATCCTGACATTTGCCGGGTTGACTCATAAATCCCGTCGGTTGCCTGAGCGGATCGGGTTGCCAGCTCCTTAACCTCATTGGCGACGACCGCAAACCCCTTGCCCATTTCACCGGTTCGGGCGGCTTCTATTCGAGCATTCAGGGCCAGTAGATTTGTTTGTTTTGCGACCCCGGAAATCTGTAGAGCGACGTCGTTTACCTTGGCGATCTCGGCGATCAAATTCTGTATCTCTTGCCTAACCGCTTCAGGGTCGGCCTCGGAACGCCCGCTCACCGGAGCTGAAGGAGTTGCAAAACTCCCGCTGCCTCCGACTTGTGCTGCGGCGGGGTTATCCATGGCACAAAATGCCGCTTCACGCATGATGCCTGAAAACATCATCCAGCCATCAGACCACGCTCCAACAATCCCCGGTGTCGCATTCCCACCAAGGCCCTGCTCTAGGCCCTGAAGAAGAGCATCGCCAAATATGGCGTAGTGCTCATCCTTCACACCGTGTGAAAATAAAATTTCGCCGAGTGTAGCCAAATAATCAGCAATGGCATCCGGCGTATGAATCTGTTCTATAATAATTCCAAGAGACTCACCGACATGCGCCACCAGATCCCCGCCGCCGGTGATCAGCTGAGACACCTCAGGACTGGCGTTAGAAATATGCCCCAAGACAGCGCCTACCAGTTCGGTATTCGGGTCTGCAATACTTGCAAATGAATCCTGTATGATTTCTGCCTGATCCGGTGTCACTACACGTTCCCTTCAAAAATATCGCTCGGCGCGTCGACTGACCGCCGAAGATACAGAAGCAATCCAAATTCTTCAAAACAATCCTTAAAATAAACAGGCCGACTGAAAACGATACAGCGGTATCCGATCATCCAGCGGCGATACGAGCGAGTTCATTCGCGACATACTGAACCCCTTCGAAACGATCTGCTGGTGTATCCCAGCGACGCATGAAGACCAGCTTGTGATCGGGGCGCAATTTGGCCGTGCCTTTCTGGCTGGTCAGAAAGTCAACCAAGCCGGCAGGATTGGCAAAACTGGAATTGCGAAAGGCGACCACTGCGCCCTTGGGCCCGGCATCAACCTTCTCGACCCCGGCCTTTTTGCAGAGATTTTTTAGCTTGATGGTTTTCAGCAGGTTTTCAACCTCGTCGGGTAACGAGCCGAACCGATCGATCATTTCTGCGGCGAAACCCTCGACCTCCTGCGAAGAGGTTAACCAGGCGAGTCGGCGATACAGCCCCATGCGTACCGTCAGATCGGATACGTAGCTGTCCGGGATCAGGACCGGCACGCCGATGCCGATCTGCGGGCTCCATTCGTCGTCGGAAATATCCGCCCCCGCCAGCCCGCGGGCTTCGGCCACCGCTTCCTCCAGCATTTGCTGATAAAGTTCGATACCGACTTCGCGAATATGCCCCGACTGCTCATCACCGAGCAGGTTTCCAGCGCCACGGATATCAAGATCATGGCTGGCTAAAGAAAACCCGGCACCCAATGTGTCCAGCGTTTGCATAACTTCCAGGCGTTTTTCCGCCGTTTTGGTTAGCTTGCGTTTTGGCGGCAACGTCAAATAAGCATAGGCTCGTGTCTTGGAGCGCCCGACCCGACCCCGAAGCTGATAGAGTTGTGCCAACCCGTACATGTCGGCACGATGCAGAATGATGGTATTGACCGATGGCAGATCGAGGCCCGATTCAACGATATTGGTCGACAACAGAATATCATAAGACCCATCGTAAAAATCACTGATAGTTTTTTCCAGGTTAGTCGCCGACAGCCGACCATGAGCGATGGCAATCTTGGCGTCCGGCACTAATTCTCTCAGTTGGTCTTCAACGCCAGCCAAATCCGCAACACGCGGACAGACGTAGAATATCTGCCCTCCCCTGAAGCGTTCGCGAAGAATTGCCTCTCTGATAATAACCGGATCGTAGGGCATGATGAATGTTCTGACAGCTAAACGATCTACAGGGGGGGTAGCGATCAGGCTCATTTCGCGAATGCCACTTAATGCCAGTTGCAGGGTACGCGGGATCGGCGTGGCCGTCAGGGTCAACACATGGACATTGGCCTTGATCTGTTTCAGACGTTCCTTATGCGTGACCCCGAAGTGCTGCTCCTCATCGATAACCAGCAAGCCCAAATCTCTGAATTTGATGTCCTTGGCGAGTAGCGCATGGGTGCCAATAACGATATCCACCTGACCATCTGCCATGCCCTTTTTTGTTTCTTTGGCGTCCTTGGTGCTTACCAGCCTGGATAACTGTTCAATACGGACCGGGAATCCCTGAAACCGGTCCTTGAAGTTCTGATAATGCTGTCGCGCCAACAAGGTTGTCGGCACAACAATTGCCACCTGTTCACCGTTGAGTGCAGCAACGAAGGCAGCGCGCAGGGCAACTTCAGTTTTGCCAAAACCAACATCGCCGCAAATCAGGCGATCAACCGGGCGGCCACTGGTCAGGTCATCAATGGTCTGCTCAATAGCCCGGGCCTGATCTTCCGTTTCGTCAAAGGCAAAGCGCGCACAGAACTCATCATAGCTTCCTTCGGGAATTGAAACTGGTGCGCTTTTACGAAGCTCTCGGGCCGCTGCGGTCTTGATCAGCGCATCGGCCATACCCCGCACCCGTTCTTTCATTCGGGCCTTGCGCGCCTGCCACGCGGCGCCGCCCAGGCGGTCCAACTGCGCCCCCGCCCCTTCGGAGCCGTATCTGGAAATCACTTCGATATTTTCAACCGGCAGAAACAATTTGTCGCCACCCGCATAGAGCAGACGCAGACAGTCATGTGGGGCGCCGCCAACCGAGATGGTTTCCAGCCCGGCGAACTGGGCGATCCCGTGCTCCATATGCACAACCAAATCTGATTCTGACAGCGACGAAGCCTCGGCAATAAAGTTTTCTGCCCGAACCTGACGGCGGCCCTGGCGGTTTAGGCGATCCCCCAGGATGTCTTGCTCTGTAATCAAACAGAGATCGTCGGCAACAAACCCTCTGTCCAGATGCAGAATAACAAGAGCCGGAAATTCCGAAGCCCCCTGCTCCACCTGCGCCCAATTGTCGGCCTGCCAGCAGCCGATCATGCCGTGTTCGCCAAAAAGTCCCTGCAATCGTTCGCGAGTTCCCTCAGAATAGGCACCAATGACGACCCGTTTACCTGCCCCCAAAATTTCCGCTACATGATCACGAACGGCATCAAATACGCTGACGTCCGGTTGTACGCGAACATCAGCAAAATCACGCCCACCGTGACCGCCCGCATCGAAAGTGTCGGATTGATTCTCCGGTGCAGCAAAAGGCGAAAACGAGGCGACGCCGTGCGTTTTCATTCGACGCTCCCATTCCTCTCCATCGAGATAGAGAGTTTCAGGCGGTACTGGGCGATAGGGTGCGCCACCGCGGTCGCCGCCAAACGACGCACGTGCCGAGAAATACTCGGCAATCAGGTCTAGACGTGCGTCACGTGCTTCATCCGCTTGATGGTCGAGGAAAATGGTAAAATCGGGCAGATAATCGAAGAGTGTTTCAAGCTTGTCATAAAAAAGCGGTAACCAATGTTCCATACCGATATGTCGATGCCCCGCCGACACCGCTTCATAAAGCGGGTCATCGCCGCCACCCTCACCGAACTGAACCCGATATTGCGACCGAAATTTTGAAATCGTGTCCTCGGTCAATACGACTTCACTGACCGGCTTGAAGATCAACGTGGTGACGTCAGCTTCCTCATCCGGCAGTGATCGCTGTGTCGCCGGGTCAAAGGTTCGGATGGCGTCGAGTTCATCACCGAAGAAATCCAGTCGCGCCGGGAACGTGGCGCCCGCCGGATAAACGTCGATAATGCCGCCGCGAACGGCATATTCGCCAGGCTCCATAACCGTTTCAACCCGACCATATCCATTGTGATCGAGAAACTGACAGAGTTGTTTAGGGTCCAAGGGCTGACCGGTTGTGGCCACCAGCTTGGCGTCTTTAAAGATCTCTCTGGCGGGAACCCGCTGCAACACTGCTGAAACAGTCGTAACGATGACGCGTGGGTTATTATCCTGGCCATCAAGCAGACGGCTGAGCGTATCAATACGCTTACTCAGAATATCGTTCTTCGGTGATACCCGGTCATAGGGCAAGCAATCCCATGATGGGAATTCGAGCAACGTCAGACCGGGCGCAAAAAAACCAAGCAAATCAACCATGCGAGCCAAACCGACATCGTCACGGGCGACGAACAAGGCGTCTTGTCCCGCCCTCGTGGCGTCGACCACGACGCGGGCGTCCATACCTTCAGGAATGCCCGAAACAAGTCGGTGACCGGGTTCGCTTGGGATCAAATTCTGCATTTTTTACGATACCCGGCTTACAAGTTTTTGCTGTTAAAATCGATGATGGCAGACATTACCGATTGTTTCATGCGTTCAGGTAATGGCTCGCGCCCGGTAATCCAGTTATATAGATCTATATCGGATTCGTTCATTATGGCCTCAAACAGGGGCAGATCTTCGTCGCTCATGGTCCTAAGGTTCTGCCCAGCAAAACGCCCAAGCAAGATATCATTTTCCTTCATGCCGCAGTGCTGGCTCTGGTACAGCAATTTTTTTCGCCGCGCATCCATGGCATCCCCTGATTGTAGTTGGCCGCAAAGTCCAAGCGGCTTACGATATAATCTGTTATTCCAGAAATGCCAGATGTCAGTACGAGTACGAACACGCGCCCATGCGACCGGAAATCCTGTTTTCCCTGTTTAAACCCGTTACAACCCTGAAAGGGGTCGGGCCGCGCATTGGTAAACTGATCGAGACAGTTGCCGGAGCGAACATCGTCGACCTGTGTTGGCATTTGCCCTTTGGAATCATTGACCGACGTTACTCGCCAACGATTGCCGAAGCCCATACCGACACCATTGCGACCATGGTGGTTAATGTGCTCAAACATAACAAACCGCAAAACAAGAGACTGCCCTACAAGATCACCTGTTCAGACGACACGGGTATGATGTCATTGGTCTTCTTTCATGCCCATTCCGACTATCTTTTAAAAAACCTTCCGGAAGGCGAAACTCGGGTCGTTAGCGGCAAGGTCGAGCGATTCGGCAACGAATTACAGATTACTCACCCCGATCACATTGGTACCCTGAATGAGCTAGAAGACCTTAAACGGATCGAACCTGTATACCCGTTGACCGCCGGCTTAGGACTAAAACCGCTTGGCAAAGCCATCGAGGCGGCGCTGGAGCTGGCACCTGAGCTAGGTGAATGGATCGATCCCAATTTGCTTAAACGCCAGAACTGGCCAACTTGGCGCGATGCCCTTCTGCACGCTCATCACCCTGAATCCGATGATGATATGACCCCTACATCACCGGCGCGAATGCGTCTCGCCTATGACGAACTGCTGGCCAACCAGGTTGCGCTGGCGTTGATGCGTCGCAGTATGAAAACCATTAAGGGGCGCTCACTTAAGGGCGACGGCCATTTACGTGCCAAGATTGAACGATCCCTGCCCTTTGAACTTACATCTTCGCAACGGGTGTCTCTCGGCGAAATAATAGAGGATATGGGGGCGCCTTCGCGCATGCTTCGCCTGTTGCAAGGGGATGTGGGTAGCGGCAAGACCATCGTCGCCCTGCAAGCCATGATGAATGCAATTGAGACAGGGGCACAGGCGGCCCTGATGGTGCCAACGGAAATTTTGGCCCGTCAGCACCTTGCGACGATTCAACCATTGGCGGCCGTCGCCGGGGTCGAGACGCTACTGCTGACGGGTCGGGAAAAAGGCAAAAAGCGTGCAGCCGTATTGGCGTCCCTGTCTGACGGGAGTGCAAAAATAGTGATCGGCACCCACGCGCTCTTTCAAAATGATGTCGAATTTCAGGACCTGGGCCTTGCTGTGATAGATGAGCAGCACCGATTTGGCGTCCACCAGCGCCTGACCCTGGCGGGAAAAGGGCAAGGTGTCGATATTCTGGTGATGACCGCGACGCCGATTCCACGCACGCTGATGCTAACAGCTTATGGTGACATGGACGTATCGCGTCTCACTGAAAAACCAGCCGGACGACGACCTGTTGAGACACGAACGATTCCTGTCGAGCGAATAGAAGAGGTCATTCACGCGGTTGGCCGATCTCTACAAAAAGGCACCAAGATTTATTGGGTTTGTCCACTTGTTGAAGAATCCCAAAAAGTTGACCTGGCCGCTGCGGAAGATCGCTTCCAACAATTGCAGCATATTTTTGGCGAGCGCGTCGGACTTGTGCATGGGCGCATGAAAGGCAAAGACAAAGATGCCGCGATGGACGCCTTTATCAACGGCCCCGTCGATCTGCTGATCGCCACCACGGTCATCGAAGTTGGCGTCGATGTGCCGACGGCGACAATCATGGTCATCGAACACTCGGAACGCTTCGGTCTGGCACAGCTTCACCAATTACGAGGACGCATCGGAAGGTCAGATAAATCGAGCACCTGCCTGCTGATTTATTCTGGTCCCCTGACCCAAACCGCCCATGATCGCCTCACAATTATGCGGGAATCCGATGACGGTTTTCGTATCGCCGAGGAAGACCTGCGGTTGCGGGGGGCCGGGGAGCTGCTGGGGACAAGGCAAAGTGGCTTACCTGAAGCCCGGCTGGCTGATCTCGCTGTCCACGGGGACCTGTTGGCTATCGCCCGCGATGATGCAACAGTCTTTTTGAACCATGACCCAAATTTGGACTCAGAGCGCGGTCAGGGCGTTCGGACCCTCCTCTACCTGTTCAACCGCGACAATGCGGTCCTTAACCTGAGATCGGGGTAAATTTGATCTAATTCAACCGGGAATATTTCAGAATGTTTCAATTTGAAATGAATTGAAACAGCTAGACACACACTCGCTTTAACCACTCTGGTAGTATTTGCGCAGATAAACCATGTGTAGCAAGAGTGTTATTATCGATTGTTACATTCATCAAAAAGAGTGCGGTTGATAAAAACATGCCAAATATGACTGCTCAAACGTGCGATACGCATTACTCTGTCCATTATAAATTTGATGGAGATTTCTCCCCCATCGGCCAGTGGTTATCTCAAAACTGCAGCGGCAGGTTCGAATACTCCATTGAACGCGAATCTCGCGTACCCGGTCAGATGGTTGATGTCATCCTGCAATTTGAAAAAGAAGTAGATCGCGCTAAATTTAAGGACATGATCCTTGCCGGGCACACCAGGTAGCCGACAAACTCAAGTTTCTGAAGAACCTGAGCTTTTGTTGCTGCTGTCCTGTCGTTCGGCCGGACGGGACCCTTTAGGTGCAATAACCTTGGCGCGGTCATTCTCACGAATCACGTCGACATCTTCGTAAGTCTGAGCCGAAACGAGGGCATGACGCTGTTCCGATTCCGGTCGTCGGTCCGGCGGCGTAACAATCCCTCCGGATATTACCATCTTGATGGCTTCTTCCACACTCATAGACAGCGAAACCAAGTCCTTTTTCGGGACAAATAGCAAAAATCCAGAGGTCGGGTTTGGTGTCGTCGGCAGGAAGATATTGATACATTCTTCCTCGGTTACGTTCTGCACCTCTCCTTCCGTGCGCCCCGTAATAAAGGCAATCGCCCACATTCCTCGGCGCGGGTATTCGACCAGAACGGCTTCTCGAAACGCATTTGACTGCTGGGCAAGCACGGTTTCAAGAATTTGTTTAACCGCGTTATAGACGCTGCGGATCACTGGCATCCGATTAAGCAATTGTTCTGACAGCTTGATCCACAGACGACCGAAAAATCCGGCAGTTAACGCCCCGATCAGCATCAGCGTCAGGACCAGGACAATCAGCCCAAGCCCCGGCAGAGCAAAAGGCAAGTAGGTTTCAGGATTGTACTGCGCCGGGATCAGGGGGGTGACCTGAGAATCGACAAACCCTATGAAGATCCATGCCAGATAAATCGTGATTGCCGCCGGTGCGGTAATCAATACGCCCGTCAACAGATAGGCGCGCATACGTTGCCCGAAACCAAGAGCGTGATTTTTTTTGCTGTTGACCTCTTTCGCCGCTGATACCTCAGCCTGCGAGCGGGACATGGTGTTGGGATCGCGTGTGTTTTTCATGATGTCGGCATCATAGGGCTGACACACACCCTTCGTCGATGATTAGATTTGCCTAATCTAGATTCTATTTGCTGGCGGAACGCACATGATCGGCAAGAATATTGAGCAACCCCCGAATGAACGGATCAGCCTTGGACATTTTTTGATCAAACATCTGTTGCGTCACCATAATAATTGTCGACCCCTTTTTTGCCCGGGCCTTGGCCATCCGGGGTTTTGCATCAATCAACGCCATTTCCCCAAACATGCCGCCCTTACCAATCACGCCGAGAACCCGGTTTTCACCATCAATTTGCTTGCTGATTTCGACTTCGCCTTCCTGAATGACATAAGCATGGCTGCCATGCTCGCCTTCCTTGAAGATGACATCGCCCGGTTTATAAGTACGGCGTTGCAGAATTTCACTCACGAATTACATCCTCCGTCACATATCGCGATGCGGGTCCTTTGCCAAAGCCACGCCATTGTAATACGAATCACTCTGCGGGAAAATTATAAAACAGGATTAATCTTATGGTAAAACGCGAATATCCGGACCGCCCCATAATCGGTGTCGGTGTAGTCGTGCTGAGAGCGGATGGCATTCTTCTCATAAAGCGTGGAAATCCGCCCCGCCAGGGGACATGGAGTCTACCCGGCGGTGCCCAGAAACTGGGCGAAACCGTCGAGGAGTGCGCCGTAAGAGAAGTGCAGGAAGAAACAGGGCTTCAGGTTTCATTGATTGGATTGATCGATGTGGTCAATTCAATCCAGTCAGATGAAAACGAGCATATCCGCTATCATTATACTTTGATTGATTTCGCCGCCAGTATTGACACCAGCATGACCGGTAGTGTGGTGAAACCCGGAAGCGATGCAGAGGACGCGCGCTGGTTCAACCATCAGGAAATAGCAGAGATGGGGTTGTGGGAGGAAACGCAACGCATCATCGACCTGGCGGTCGAAACGTATGAAACGTTAGGCCTGTAATGTGCGGGGTTTAGCGTTCCTTGAACGACGTCTTGACTGAACTGACGACTGGTTTCAACAGATATTCCAGCAGAGTCTTGCGCCCGGTTTTGATATCGGCCTGCACCGTCATTCCGGGTAATACCTGATTTTTCTCCGGATCAAAGCCAACGTAATTTCGATCCAGCGTGACAATCCCCTTGTAATAGGGATCTCCCGTCACTTCATCAATGAAAGTAGTCGCAGAAATTTCTTTCAATTCGCCGGAAATTCCGCCGTAACGGGCAAAATCATATGTCGTGATTTTAACCTTCACCGGTTGCCCTAACTCAACATGACCGACATCACGGGTATTGATACGCGCCTCGACAATGAGTTCCTCATCCAGTGGAACGATTTCCATGACGATTGCGCCTGCCGGAATAACCCCGCCTACCGTATTGACCTTCAGCCCTTTGATGTACCCACGCACCGGGGATTGTACTTTCAGACGACGGACACGATCATAAACACCCTCAAGTGACTGGACGACCTGCGCCAATTCATTGGTCACCACACCCATTTGGGTCAGGGCCTGTTCACGGCTGTCCGTATCCAGCTCAGTTAACCGATTACGCGACTCAGACAGGGATTCTGATGTTCGCTGCCGATCAACGATTAGGTTGGACAACTCTCCACGCGCATCATTAACGGCGCGTTTGGAATCGAGATATGCGATTTTAGTGGCCAAACCCTTTTTGTAGAGCTCTTCGCGCAGCAAGAACTCCTCAAGCAACAGGTCTGCATTTCGAGACAGGGTTTCTTCCTGCTCATCGAGCAGCGCCAGTTCCTGTTTCTTTTGCTCGATTTGAGCAATAATCACCTCCTGACGTTCGATATGAGCTTCCTGCTGACTTTCGTATATGGTGAGTTGGTCTGCCACCATTTCCGTGTATTCGGCACTTACGAAGGAAAAATCGGGCTCACGCATAGTGCCCAAGGCGCGGAGGCGTTCGACCTGTAATTCCAGTGCGGCCTGACGGGCCTTAATCTGGTTAAGCTCCGATACCGGACCGGAAGGTTCGAGCTCAAGCAGCACCTGCTCTTTTTCAACCAGCTCACCTTCCTGAATAGGGATCTTTGAGATGATTCCCCCTTCCAGATGTTGGATGGATTGGACTTTACCCGTCGGAATGACCTCGCCGGTCGTCACGGCGACTTCGTCAACATTGGTGATGCCCGCCCAGAATAAAAATGCACAAATAACCAAGGCAATGGCGATCATTGCAGACCGGATCAGTATTGAACTTCCGGCCTCTTCCAAAATGACCGACTGCGCCAGGAACCGCGTCTGACGGCTACCCCGTCTGACCTTGTTCGGCAGTTCGTTATCATCGGGTTGGACAGCTACATCAGTCATGGCGGCTCACAGGAAATCCTTGGGCATTTGGCTTAGCACTTCGTCCGCAGGTCCATAGGCGCGAACATTGCCATATTCCAGCCAGACAATCTTATCACAGATTTTCAGATGGCTTGGCCGATGGGTTACGATCATGCAAGTGGTGTTGTGGCGCAACTCGTCGACCATACGCATAAATACCTGATCGCCTTCAAAATCCAGTCCGTTGCCCGGCTCATCAAACAGCATGATCGGTGACCGTTTCAGATAACCACGCGCTAGATTCAGGCGTTGTAGAACGCTGGTCGGCATCTGGCCTGCTCCAGAGTCGCCAATGCGAACCTCAAACCCGCTCTTCTTCCATTTTCCCGACCCTTGTTCCATTGCCTCAATCTCTTCAAGCACACCCGCCTTGTAACAGGCCCAGCGCAAGTCCTCATCACTCGCAGTCGAATGAGCGAGACGTAAATTTTGGGCAATTGTACCATAAAAAAATTCAACATTCTGAGGCACATAAGCGACTGCATGACGAAGCTCAATTGGATCCAGTTGACGAATGTCTTGATTGTCAATCCGGATACTGCCTGCCTGGGCCTGATACATACCAACCATCAATTTCAGGGCCGTAGATTTACCCGACCCATTGCCACCTACAACGGCAACAACCTCGCCTGGACCAATATCAAAAGACACCCCGACAAGCGCCGGGTCAGCATCAGGACTGTAGCGGATGGATACCCGACTGAACGACACAAACCCATCCATACGTTTGATCGGATTGACAATGGAATGCTGCTCACGTTCCGCCCGAATATTCATCAGACTATTGATTTGGCCAATGCTGGCACGCACCTGAGTTATCCGCGCCATTGATACAAACCCGGTTTGCAATGGCCCCAAGACCCGCCAAACCAGCATCATAGAGGCCACCAGTCCGCCGATAGACATATCTCCGTTAAGAATTCGGAACACGCCAAAAACAATGGTACCAACACCAGCGGCAATCATCAGAACGTGGGATATCGTCTGAACCAGCGCCGAATATTGTGACGCATAGAACCCATGTAGGGCTGCCTTGGCGGAAAGCTTACGGTAGCGATCCAGCCAGGTTGTTTCCGCGCCACAATACTTGATGGCCCGCATCCCTCCCAGGGTCTCGACCACCAACTCCTGTCTTTGTCCACCCGCACGTGCCGCCCGACCGACCGCAGCACGGATGACCGGGGTGAAAATCAGGGTTAGAATTCCGTACAGGGCAACCATGATGATGGGAACAAACGCAACAGCCCCGCCGAGAATCGCTATGACGACAATGAAAATGACCACAAAGGGCAGTTCCAATAATGTCAACGCCATGGCACCGGTGAAGAAATCTCGAATGGTTTCGAAATCCTTGATCCGAGCTACCTGTGACCCAATCGTTGAGCGTTCCGTGAAGGCTGGTTGCAAAAATAAGATTTTATGGAAAATCGCGATGCCGACAATGTTATCCAGGCGCGCACCAATATGCGCCAGAATACGTGTCCGAATATAACGCAGGACCAAGTCACAAATAATCGCGATACTTACACCAACGGCGAAAAACGCCAGGGTGGGCAAAGAGCCTGTTGCGACAACTTTATCATATACACCCATCACAAACAGAGGTGTCGCCAGGGCGAGAATGTTTAGGAAGAACGTTAGACCGAGCGTCTGATAAAACAGTGAGCGAAACCTCTCGTTGACTGCGCGGAACCAACCCAGCTTCTGCTGCTGTGGCAGAATTTCATCCGGATCGACCGAACTGAAAAACAGAGCCTCTCCTTCAGTATTGTCCTTGGCAATTTCCCTGAAGGCCTCCTTACCACCGTCATAAACGTTGATTTTTCCCCTTTGGGAATTGATCAACACCATGGCGTCGCCATTGTTCGGCAGGAACAGACAGGGGTAGAGACGTGGATCGACTTTGTTCAAGCGCAACTTGAGAGGGCGGCTTTCATAATGCAGAGTCGCCATAATGTTGCGAAAACTTGTGAGATCGATTGAATCGACAAAGTGCGGGACTGCTTCTGCGATATGGCGTGGATCGCCACGCCAGTTCAACGCGTCCAATAAAGGCATCAGGCAATGGGACAGATCAGTTTGGTCCTTTAGCGCCGCCAGAGCGGCTCGCCCCACCTTTTCAATTGTCGAGGTGCCGGACACGGGCCCGCCGCTTGCCATCGGTTCGGGCAAGGGAAGCGGCGAGCCTCCTCCACCGGAAGGTGGCTCGGGCGGGGCACCTCCCCCAGATGAGGGCGTGGCGGATGATGGGGCTGCAGTTGGTTGCTGCGGTTTGGGATCAGGGGCAATGGGTTTAACTTGTTGCAGGTTGGCATCCGCCTGCGGTTGGGCAGTGCTGATCGGTGCCGATTTTGGTGATTGGGGTTTTTCCTGCTCAATCTGTTTCTTCCGGCGTGGCGGCAGACGTTTCTCTTGCTTCGGTTTTTCTTGTGCCGCCGGTGCTGCCGTTAGCCGCGGGGCAGGTGGTTTTGGTGCCCGGGCAGATGAAATACCGGGTTTGACGGCGGGGCGTGCTGGTGGCACGGGCTCAACCCGCTTCTCAATTATCGGCATCGGTTGAAGGTGCGATGCAGCCTTGTCATCAGTTACCGGTGTAATGCCGGGCATCTCCGGCACGGGGGTTTTAATTTTGGCCTGAGCCGCAACTTTCTTTAGACCGCCGCCCAGAATATCACCCATCGGACGGCCGGGCACGTCTAGTGGGGACTCATCGAAGGCTTCAAGTTTTGAAAGCGATTTGGACATTAGCTTCCCACTGTCATCCGACTTTTCCGGAGAGCCGAAGTCCGGCAATTCCAGCAACGCTCACGCGCACAAGACTGGTGAACAGCCCAGGGGTACCATTGTCAGCAAACGGATCTGTCCGGCCCTGCGTGTCCTCAGAATTTCTGGGAGGGCATAGCCACTCCTCATCTATGCCTTCAATTTTTTTTAATTTTGATTCAATCATACCGGTGCCACCTGCCCGTGTTGCCCGGCCAGTTGGTCCACATCAACCCCACGTTCGACGAGCTGAGGGCCTTCGATATCAAAAATCCGATCCGATAAATTC
>Ga0316204_10007874_pt1 | contig 15245 bp, 13 predicted proteins | sample 6monrhotite_MG_2_FD_205661 | JGI IMG/M metagenome (GOLD analysis project Ga0316204, IMG submission 205661) | Microbial mat bacterial communities from mineral coupon in-situ incubated in ocean water Damariscotta River, Maine, United States -... | ecosystem: Environmental > Aquatic > Marine >...
GCTTAACGCTTTCACTGGGCTCTAACAACTTGTTTGATGAGTATCCAGATGAAAACCCTCACCAGCTAGGATGGGGTGCTAAGTACCCAACCACATCACCATTTGGATTTAATGGTCGATTTGTTTATGGTAAAGCGACTTACCGTTTCTAATAGCTAAGTAGAGAATAGGCTATTAAAGACCTGATCTGACTTTATAAAAATAGTTTTACTCAATAACGATTTGGCCATGCGCAGTTTGCATGGCCTTTTTTATAGCTAATCAAGAAGTTTGGCTAAACCGCGACGATAACTCTGACCGAGTCCATCTGTAGCTGTGTGTCACTTAAATACTTTTCAAGCAGCTGAGTTTGTTTTTCAATAAAGCCTAATTCATCATCTCGAATACTTGGATTCTTTTGTTTTAATGATTTTAAACGTTTTAATTCATCATCCTGCTCGCTTTGCATTTTTTCTACCACATTTTCTAAAACTTGATGGGCTTGTTTAGCGGCCAAATTATCTGTTTTTTCAATAATTCCTTTCAGGGTGTTTTCTTCACTCTTAAGAACTAGTCGAGCATTTCTTTTATCTAATTTTGAGCATTGTTTGCTTAATGCTGCATGAGTGACTTTGGGCGCTAAGTTGGAACCATTAACGTCAGTGAGAAAACGGAAACATTGATATGGCAAAAAGCGTTGGGCTTGTAAATACTTCGGAGCGATACATTCTAATTTATACAAAGTTTCAACTAGAATAGTGCCTGCTTTTATTGCTTTATTCTTCAAAATACAAACACTAGCATTACCTTTGTTTTCACTCAGAATTAGGTCAATCGACCCGCTGATCATCGGATGTTCCCAAGTAAGAAAATGCATATCATCACGACTGAGTGCGGTAGCTCGGTCAAAGGTCGCGGTTAGACCGTCATCAGGAAGGCCCGGGAATGCGCCAACAAACATATGGTCGCCAGGTCTAATAACTAAAGCTTTCTCGGAATGGTCTTCATAATCGACACCGAACCGATGCCATGTTTTCTGCATAAACTCTTGCGGAGACTTGGCGTCCATTTGGCCGACACTTTCAATTAACCGAGTCGCATTTTCAGGATTATAGGAAGAAAGTTCTAACAGCTTATCTTTGCCTTGTTCTAGGTCATGATTGATTTGTTTCGCTAGCGATTCTGTTCGTTGCAGCAGCGCTTGCTGTTTGTCACTGTCATTTGGGTTGAAGATAGCTTGTTCCAACAAGTCTTGAGTTTCAGCGAATATTTTTCCGCCAGCAGCATTGGTCTTTTCGAAAGCGTGCATTCCTTGGTGATACCAGTCGAACAAAACCTGTTGGGCAGTTTGCTGCATATAAGGAACATGAATTTGAATATCTTCCGCCTGACCTATTCGGTCTAGTCGGCCTATTCTTTGTTCTAGTAAGTCTGGGTTCAGTGGTAAATCCATTAGCACTAAATGATGACTAAATTGAAAATTCCTGCCTTCGCTACCAATTTCTGAACAGAACATAGCTTGTGCGCCATCTTCCATGTCTGCAAAGTGAGCCGCTGCTCTATCTCGACTAATGAGGTCTAAGTCTTCATGGAAAGTACAGCAATTGATGCCAAGCTTAAAGCGACAATATAAGTCGAGATTAATTGCAGTATCTTTGCTGGCACAAATGATCACTATTTTTTCGGTGCGATGTGCTTTTAAGAAATCCTTTAACCAAGCAACACGTGGATCAAAACTACACCAACTGTCATCTGACAGTTGGCTTTCTGGATGAATCAACTGTTGTATCGCATGTGATTTTTGCTCGGGCAAATCGAGCTGCATCGCTTGATATTCCGGCGAATTGTCGAGTGGGTGGGGAACCAATATTCTGTTTGGAAATCCCTTAATGTTTTTTCTAGTGTTTCGGTAAACGACGCGTCCTGTACCATTTCGGTCAAGCAGTTCCGTAAGGATGATGTTACGGTTAGATTCACAGATTTCACAATCAGAGATGTAGCTAGCTGCTTTATGCTTAAGTGCTTCTGACCAGCTCTCATTTTCTGAAAGTTGAGTAATTAGCTCTGCAATGGGTAAGTAATCTTGTTGTTCTTGAATGAAACCGTCTAAATCGTAAAACCTATCAGGATCTAACAATCTCAATCGAGCAAAATGACCATCTTGGCCTAATTGCTCTGGGGTTGCTGAAAGCAGCAAAAGACCAGGTGTCTTGGCTGCAATCTGCTCAACTCTTGAGTATTCGTTGCTGGCTTTTTCTGGGTGCCATTCAAGGTGGTGTGCTTCATCAACGATTAATAGATCCCACTCGCCATCAGCCATACTTTGAATATCACAGCTGGCCATAAATTCGCTAGAGCAAAGTACCAGTTGTTCGCTTAGGTAAGGGTTATCTAACTCGATTCCCTCAAGATCACTAGCATCATCTAGGCCTAAGTGCTCAAGTTCTTGCTCATCAATTTCGGTTAGTGAATCAATGCGAGATTGATCGAATATATTAAAATGCAGATTAAATCGTCTCACCATTTCTACAAACCATTGGTGGATTAGGGTTTGTGGCACAATGATCAATATTCGCTGAGCTCGTTGACTGATCAATTGTTGATGAATAATCATTCCCGCTTCAATGGTTTTGCCTAATCCGACTTCGTCAGAAAGTAATACTCTAGGAGCAAAACGGGTACCCACTTCGGATGCAATGTGCAGCTGGTGACCAATCAGGTCAACGCGAGGACCTTGGAGGCCTATAATTGAGGAACTCTGCTGCTTTTCCTTAGCTTTCATTGCTGAATAACGAAGTTCAAACCACTTTAGGGAATCGATTTGTCCCGAAAAAAGTCGGTCGGTTGCTCGCTCAAGATCCAAAAAGTGATTGAGTTGTGTTTCTGGGATCGGTAACAGCTTGTCGCTACCTGGCTCAGCCTTCACCATATACACCAAAGTGTTGTTGTGCGGCATTACTTGTTCGACAGTAAAGCTCTCTCCATGGGAAGTTTCAATTTCATCTCCCACCTCAAAACTCATACGTGAAAGTGGAGCATTATTGCTGGCATAAGTGCGTTGTTCTTCCGTTGCCGGAAAATAGATGGTTACTAAGCGGTGATCGATTCGTTCAATAATTCCGAGACCAAGCTCTGTCTCGTTTTCACTAAGCCAACGTTGGCCAACAGCAAATTCAGTCATAGTCTATCTGGGTATTCTTGTTTACATGAAGATTTGGGGGCGCGATTATAGCATTAGTTTTATTGTAAGATCTTTGTCATATCCCGTATTTTACAGTGTTTTGTATCGATCTTATGAGGATGCTAAGATAATTGAGCCAAAATCGAAAATTCCAGTAGAGTGGAAATCAATTCATGCTTATTAGATTTAACAAGAAGTTGATTGAGCCGACGTTTTATTAACTTTAGGGGAGCCTAATCATGGCAGCCAATTCTATTATTTCTTCAATCGGTCAGATTGCTATTGCAATCAGTGATTTAGAGCAGTCGCTCATTTTTTACAGGGATAAGTTGGGTTTGCCTGTTTTGTTCGAAGTACCCCCGAATATGGCATTTTTAACCTGTGGCGATGTCCGCTTGATGTTGACCAAATTGCAGGGTGACCCCAAAGATCATAAGACATCGGCAATCTACTATAAAGTCTCCGACCTTTCCGCAGCTGTCGAACAAATAAAATTAAGTGGCATACAATTTATCCAAGAACCTCAACTAACAGCGAAAATGCCCGATCATGAGTTGTGGCAAGGTTTTATTCGCGATCCAGATGACAACTTAATTGGGATCATGGCGGAACTACCTCTGAAGCAATAACTTCATTTTTTGCTTGCCGCAGGAGTCCCTAAAGTTTCAAATAATCGCTAGATTGCTGGTATTGGTTAAATAGTTCTTCAATGCTAAACGAGTCAGATTTAATCTGTTTTGTGGCTAAAAACTCGTTATTCCATAATTTTGAATAAGAGCGCTCGCCAAGATCACAAGAAAAAGTAACTATTCGTTGGCCAGGTCCCATCTTAGCAGCGGCAAATAATGCACCGGCAAGATTAAGGGCTGAACTTGAGCCAAGGACTAAACCTTCTCGATCGCGAACGTAGCGAGAGATTGCGACTAAATCTTTATCCGGCAAATTGACAGAACGGTGAATATTTGCGGCTTTAAAGTTTTCTACTAATCGCATAATGGCGATTCCTTCAGTAAACGAAGAACCCTCACTGGCAACGTATTCTCCCGACTTTAGGTAGTTGTGAATACCTGAACCGTCTGGATCGACTAACCAGTTTTGGATGTTAAGGTTCTTTTCAGAGAGGTATTTAGAGTTTCCTGCGATGGTTCCTCCGGTGCCACAAACTGATACCAACGCATCAATTTTTCCGTGTGTTTGTTGCCAAATTTCAGGGCCAGTATGCAGGTAATGGGCCTTATAGTTACTGGTGTTCTCAAATTGGTCTGCCCACCAATAATCTGGATTATCTTCCGCTATTTTTCGAGCGGTATGATAAAAGTGATTCGGGTTGGCAAAAGGACAGGCATCTACTAATTTCAGTTGCGCACCGTGTAATTCAATTAGTCGCTCTTTCTCTGGTGTTTGTCCTCGAGGCATTACTACTATCAATTTAAACCCCAAAGCCTTGGCAACCAATGCTAAGCCAATACCGGTATTGCCTGCAGTACCTTCGACTATGGTCATTCCTGGTTTTAGGCGACCACTTTCTATTGCATCACTTACCATTTGAAGAGCGGCTCTATCCTTTATACTGCCTCCAGGATTTTGGTGCTCACATTTGACCAATATTTCGCAATCACTAATTTCCGATAGTGATTTTATTTTAAGTAGATCGGTTTGGCCTATTTGCTCACTGATATTTTGGATTATGGATTGGTGGTTTATAGAGTTGGAATTTGACACAAGCTGTTGCCTCTTTTAATAAAACATTGGAAAGGCTCGATAACCTATCAGATCATTAGAAATGATTTGCAACCAAAAGACTAGCAACCTTAGGTTATATCACCAAACAAATGGTTATAAGGCCCGCACCGATTGAGATTGGTAGATTGAATAGGATAATGAAAATATCGAGAGCAAAATGTCATTAGAGTAAATCATAGCTATTTAGACTTATAACTATAGTGTGATTCGATGGTTTCCTTGGTTAGAATCCCATAGATTTTGTCAGAGGTTGCTGTCGTGGTTCGAAAAATATAGACCGCTTCAACATCTTCACGTTCCATGGTATCTAAAGCCTCTTCTAAATTAGCTTGCAAATATACTGATGCTACATCTTGTCGATCAGCCGGTATGGCTAACAAATCGATGTCTTTTTCAATGGGTCTGGGGATTCCTTCGTTTTCTTCTTTATCTTTTTCCGCTTGGATTTCTTTTAGCTCCAACACATATCGAGCTAAATCGTTTGCTGCCAATAGTGACGTAGGCACCTGATCTTGGCGAACCAGTATCCATCGTGGTACCGTTTCCAAAAGCTTTTCGGCGTCTGCATAACTAATAATTTTTTCTTGTACCGCGAGCTTTCTTTCCATTAAACCGGCAACTCCGACACTGCGTAAGAATTGTGACAATGGATTAACTCGCAACTCAAGACCTTTAGCCCGCAATTGAGAGTGAAAGATTGAGGTCTGTTTAAAAACTTGAGTCACTACCAGATTACTGACGACCACCGCGATCATGCCTGGTAGTAATACATTCGGGTTATTGGTTAACTCTAACAGCGCCATCAGCGCGGCCAATGGAGCCTGTAAGATTGCGCTCATCATGGTCGCCATGCCAACCATTGAATAGAAAGCGTATTCAGAAGCGTAGTCGGGAAGAATCATTGCTCCAATGGAACCTAAGATCCCACCTGCCATTGCACCGATAAACATACTCGGACCAATGGCACCTCCAGGCAAAGAAAGCCCAGAACATATGATTGTTGCCAGTAACTTACCAACAAAAGCTATGACTAATATTTGCAAAGTCAGATTGCCATGTAGCGCTGCGTTAACAGTGTCATAACCAATCCCCATGATTTGTGGTGCGGCTAGAGCCAAAATACCAACCGATGCACCGGCTACCGAGCATTTCAGCCAAGCAGACCACTTTTTAGCCGTTTCACCAACAACCATGGTTCCCTTGATAAAGAACGCTGCTACAACACCAATAATTAATCCAAGAAGAATAAAGTAAGGGATTTCCCACAAGGAATTAAGATCTAAAGAAGGAACGATAAACGCGATGTCATTACCAAAAACAATTCGTGACAATATAGCTGCGGAAACTGAAGACAGAATTAGTGGGATAAAACTGCTGACAGTGTATTCCATCATCACCACTTCCATCGCAAATATGACCCCCGCTAATGGGGTGTTAAAGCTGGCCGAGATTGCTGCTGCCGTACCGCAGCCGACTAAAATACGAATGCTGTTGTTAGGTAACTTCATTTGTTGCCCCAGCCAACTACCAGATGCTGACCCGAGGTGGATCGCTGGGCCTTCTCGACCGACTGATTGACCTGTGGCTAGAGTTAACCCACCAATTAAAAATTGTACTAATGCATTTCGCCAGTTTAAGTAACCTTGGTGAAATGTCATTCTCTCGATTACATGACCAACACCTACTTGACGATAGTGTTTGCCTACCTTATGTAAGATATAGCCAACTAAAATGCCACCTAATGTCGGTAAAACAAGACGAAACCACCAAGGGGCCGTTTCGAAATCACCGACGGCATCATCGGTATGCCAGAGCACAAAACTGCTTTCAATAAACAACCGAAATAAAACGATCACTCCACCGGCTAATATGCCACTAATAAACCCCAGCGCCGCCAAAGCCGGAAGCGCGTCTAAGCTTCCTAATCTAAGTCGTATCGATTCAAAAAATGGCATTATTTACGGTTCATGGGTCAATGTGGTTAATGGCTAAATAACTATGCGCTAAGAAATAAAAATAAGTGTTTTTAAGGTAAATCGACCATTTTGCAGCTGGAAGTCAACTTACAGTATTAAACTACTTTAAGAATAGGATATAACCTATTGATAAAAAAGCCAAATAAATAGATATAATAAGTGCAAAAAAGCGCACATTCAGGGCATAATAAAGATTCCCTTGGTTAAAAAGGGAGTAATATTGGCCGATTAGTAATGTCGAGACTTGTTAGTGCCCGAAGATCTCAATGTTTCTGTCGATATTAATCAGCACTTCGAGCATATTTTCGTACAGGCAATACTCTTGTCTTCGATCGCTACCGGAGTGGCTAGAAAGACGAGATTGTTCGTTCATGCATATTTCGATTTTCGATTTAATGCTGTGTTCGATACCTTGATTAATTTTTTTCTTCTTATGAGAAGATAAACCATTAGTCGCAGTTTTAGACTTTTGTTTAATAGTCGTTCTAATGAATTCATTATTTCGGCGCATGCATTCGATGAAGACTAGCTCTTGGGTTGCTTTTTGACAGAAATTGGCTTGATCCATTGCTTTGCTGACTTCATCGGAAATAAAGGCTGCACTTGATGTGGAAAGCAAAATAGCGACAAAAGAAAGAATGTAAGTAAATTGTTTAGTGATAGACCTATACAACATTTGAAAACCTAGATAAAAACACTGTGCTGTTAAGTATAGCGGATATGTGACAGCTTAGCGGAATAATAGGACATCTTGAATATTGGTTTGTAAATGCTGTATTTGTGAATTCGTCATTCGATTAAGCTAGAATCTGGAAGTAAGTCGAGTAGATTAAGCTAAACTGAATGTAGCGGGTGAATCTTGCTGAAACAGTCGCGTTAAACAACAACAAACAAAAAGATAACCAATAGAATTTCTATGCACTCTAACTTAGTTATAAAACAGCAAAAAACCAAACCTTGGTATATCGGGGTTGGTAGTTTAGTGGTGTTGCTGTTTACCGCTAGCTATTTAACCGGGCGTTATCTGGCAATCAATGATTTGTCGGAAACAAAGCAACAACTGGCTGCGGTTGAACTTGAGTTAGCTGAGACCAAATCAGCTTTAGACAGTCTGAACGAGCGACTGGTGATGCAAGCGCAATCAGCTCAAGTTGATAATTTATCTAACCAAGAATTAATTAATAGCGTTAAAAGTTTACAACAAAACAATAAGAAGCTTGTTGAAGAGCTCACTTTCTATCGAAAAATAATGGCTCCTGAGAGAGATAAAGACGGGTTAGTCGTTGACTCCATTAAACTCTTTAATACTGACGAAGAAAATGTGTTCCAAATTAGAACCACTTTAATTCAAGCAGGAAAGCAGTTGCAATTTCTCAAGGGGTCTATACTTATTAAAGTTTCTGGTGAATTAGATGGCCAGGCGAGGGAATTTGATATTCGTGAACTGGGCACTTTCAAAAACTCAGATTTTCAGTTTCAATTTAAATATTTCCAAAACATTCAAGGAACGATTGAGTTGCCGGGCGGCTTCATTGCTAAAAGTATCAATGTCAGCGCTCAGACCAAAGGATTGAGAAAGAATCAAAAAACTAATTTAAAAGTATCTTGGCGGCCTGAGGAGAGCCAATAATATGTTTGGAAGTAATAAAAAGAGCACACCGAGAGCGAAAGCTGGCGCAGCGGATACCTTGATTTGTAAACAAACAAAGATAACAGGTGATATCAGTTTTAACGGAGTTTTATACATTGATGGTCATGTTAAAGGTAATATCACTTCGGAAGAACTAGAAAATTCTTTGCTAACCATTGGAGTCAATGGATTTGTTGAAGGTGAAGTAAAGGTTCCTCATATTATGATCTTAGGACGAGTAAAAGGCGATGTGCACGCGCTTGAGCATGTAGAATTGATGGCCGAGTCTCGAGTTGAAGGTGATGTATATTATCAACTCATTGAAATGTCTATGGGAGCGGAAGTGAATGGACAAATGCTTCACACGGTTGAAAAACAGAAACTTCTATCCCATCATAATAAGGCTGATTCAAAGAAAGATAACACTTCAGAATCAGAGAGTGATAAAATGGCCAAAGAATGACCTTTGGTCGCCGTAATCTAACTTTGATAGAGAAATAACATGTCCTCAAGCTCCACCAGCAGCACAGGAGTTGCAAAAGTCAGTCCAATCATCTTCACTCAGGCGGCTAGCGCCAAAGCCAAAGAGTTGATTACTGAAGAAGAGAACCCCAGCTTAAAACTACGAGCCTTTGTAACCGGTGGCGGTTGCTCAGGTTTTCAATATGGCTTTAGCTTTGAAGAAGAACAAAACGAGGACGATATGATTATTGAAAAAGATGGCGTCAGCTTGCTAGTAGACGCACTAAGTTTTCAATACTTAGTTGGCTCTAAAGTTGACTATCGCGAAGATTTGGAGGGCTCTCGATTTGTCGTCGAAAATCCAAATGCAACCACCACTTGTGGCTGTGGTTCTTCTTTTTCTATTTAACCCCAGTAATAAAAATGAGCGTCTTGCCGTTAGTCTTTGAGAAGCAAATTCTAGCAAAGCAGGACCAACAAACTGCTATTGAGGCATTAGCCAACGCCTGCCCCGAAGTTTCCAAGCAAAAACTAAAAGTTGCGATGAAGTACGGAGCAGTTTGGTTTGCCGACCCAACAGGCAAGAATAGGCCTCAAAGACTAAGACGCGCCAAACGCATCATTCCAAAAGCTTCATCGCTTTTTATCTATTACAACCAGCAAGTGCTATTTGATCCCATCGAGCCTGCTCGATTAATTGCTGATCAGGGAAGCTACAGTGTATGGAACAAGCCCAGTGGCATGTTTTCTCAAGGTACAAAGTGGGGTGATCATACCGCCATTGCTCGTTGGGTTGAGTTATTTGGTTTTGAACGTGAGAAGCTTCCACACAGAGAAACTTATTTGGTACACCGGCTCGATCGAGCCACCAATGGTTTGATTCTACTGGCGCATTCTAAGTCGATGGCGCAAAAACTAACGGGATTATTTGAAAACCGAGCGATCGATAAACAATACAGCGCAGTGGTTGAGGGTTTGATTAGTGCAGACAAGTATTTAAAATTTGAAGCGCCGATAGATGGTCGTCAAGCGTTAACCAAGTTACTTTCGGCTGATTATTGTGAAGCGAGTCAGCAAACATTCTTGTGTCTAGGTTTAGAAACTGGTCGCAAACATCAAATTAGAAAACACTTAGCTGGCGCAGGGTTTCCGATTGTTAATGATTATCTATATGGTAAGAGAAATCGGGATTGCGACGAAAATGGGCAAGGGCTTCAGGCTGTTAGCGTAAGCAATCATTTATTGCTTCGCTCTTATCAACTGGGGTTTATTTGTCCTGAAACCAACCTTCCAGTTAAATTCGAATTGCCTCAATATGTGGCTAGTTCATCGAATGGAAACCGCTAAGTTTTGCACCTACCAAAGATATTCAGCACCTAATATTTTCGGTCGACTAGCACCAGTTACCGAGGGCAGATTCCCAGGGAGCATCTCCACGCGCTGTTTTGCCAGCCAAGCAAAAGTCATCGCTTCAAGATAATCTCCATCAATGCCTACATCGTTAGTCTGCCCAACGCTTACCTTTTTATTCGCTTGAGCAAGTCGTTGCTGCAATAATGTTAACAGCAGCTTATTGTGCATTCCCCCACCACAGCAAAGAACCAATACGGGCGAATTAGGAGAGAACTGAACACTGGCTGCTTTTATCGCATCAGCTATGGTGTTTACAGTAAATTGCAATAACGTACGTTGAATATCTGCAGCTGAATATTGTTGTTGGCATTGGTTTAAATTGTGTTGTAACCAATCTAAATTAAAATATTCTTTGCCGGTACTTTTAGGCGGAGCTAAAGTGAAATAATCATCGCCTAAAAACCGTGTTAGTAGCTCTGACTGAACAACACCTTGGTTAGCAAATTCAGAATTTTTGTCGAACCGGTGAACTGCTTTTGGATGATGCAATGTAAACCATGCGTCTAACAATGCGTTGGCAGGTCCGGTATCAAAACCGGTAACCTCGATTTTGGGATCTTGTGCCAGAATAGTGATGTTGGCGATACCTCCCAAATTTAGAATGATTCTATTTTGTTGCTCACTTCTAAGCACCGCTTGATGAAACGCGGGCGCTAGCGGTGCTCCCTGGCCGCCAGCAGCAATATCCATTCGACGAAAATCGGCGATGGTTTTTATCTGGGTTTTTTCAGCGATAATGCTCGGATCGCCAATTTGTAGAGAAAAAGGGTGCAGGTACTCGGCTCTATGGCGAATGGTTTGCCCATGACTACCGATGGCGATTATCTGCTCTGCTTTCTTATTGAAAGAACCAAGTGCTGTATTTACCGAGTCAGCGAAAACATTGCCCATGATTACATCTAGCTCGGCTAGCTGCTCGATTCTATTGACTACTGTTGTCGAGGACGAGCTGACTTTGGGAGTCGCTAGGTCAATTAGCTTGGCTCTCACATCATTTGAAATAGGGTGAAGGTAGGTATCGATTAATTCGCAGCGGTTATCTTTAAAATCGACTAAAGCAACATCGACTCCATCAATACTAGTGCCCGACATTAGTCCTATATAGAGTTTTGATTCTCGAGTTAGGTTAACAGCCATTATCGCGCTACTTGAGCACTCGATTGAATATTCTTACGAGCCTCTAGCTGACTAATTAAGGAGCGACTTGCAACCATAAAGTTTGATTTTTCCTTTTTAGAAATTGGTTCGGCTTTGGGTAACTTTACAGTCCGAGGATTTCGGTGCACCCCATTGACCACAAATTCATAGTGTAGATGAGGTCCGGTAACCATCCCAGTTCGCCCTAGCTTTCCAATTGTCTGTCCTTGCTTAACGCGTTTTCCTCGACTAACTAATCGTTTCGACAAGTGAAGGTATTTAGTCACTATATTATTTCCGTGCTGGATAAACACGTATTTTCCGTTAAAGCGGTTGTAGCCGGATTCAATGACTTTGCCATCGCCTGCGGCTCTTATTGGTGTTCCCACGGGAGCAGCATAGTCAATTCCTCGGTGAGGTTTAATGCGCTTTTGCACTGGATGAAAACGCCTTGGGTTAAAACTGTCTGAAATATACTTAAAATTGACCGGTGCGCGTAGAAATGCTTTTCGCATACTTCGACCTTCATCAGAGTAGTAGCTAGTATTATCGTTAGAGTCTGTGTATCTAATTGCTCTGTATACTTCGCTACGATTAATAAATTCTGCGGCCAAAATATTGCCATCGCCAATTTTTTCCCCATCAAGATACTGCTCTTCATACAATAATGAAAAGCTATCTCCTTTTCTTATATCCAAAATAAAATCAATATCCCAAGCAAAGATATTAGCCAGATTAATCACCAAAGTGTCGGTTAGGCCTGCTTTTTTTCCTGCCATAAATAGCGAATCAGTGATTTGGCCACTCACGTAGGCGGTTCTTGTTTCGATGGTTTTGTTAACTATATTACTAGCATAGTCTTTGCCTGATTCATCATCAGCGGTGAGCTGATTTATATAGAGTGTGTTTTGTAAGTCGATGATGTATTTCAGTGCGGTGAGTTGTTTATCATTACTGAGTTGGTAATGAATGATTTCGCCGGGCTTCAGTTTGGTTAAAATGGCAGTATTTTCATCAAGATTAACTATCTTATAAAGAAGCTGTGGTGATAAGCCAATTCGTTTAAAAATCTTAGACAAATTATCACCTTTCTTGACTGCCTCCGAGCGCCAATTTGGTTCTGAATTTAGAGTGCTTAGGTCTGACTCGGCCGAGGTGAAAGCGCTTAGTTGCAATGGGATTTCAATCGGGTCGCTATAATTGTCGCCCATCGAGATCTCTTTAGAGCTGGAAGGTGCAGATACGCTTGCTATTAGCTCGGCTTTTGGAGCGCTGACATTTAGCGGAATATCGCCACTTTCAATATCGTCATCACTAAGAGATTTTTGCGCTTTATTGATTTCAATTTCATTGCTGATCGGCTGTTCGGTATCAGAAGACAGTAAATAAGCCAGCAACATGAAGAAAGCTGCAGTAGAAAGAATCAAATAGGGGTGGGTTGCCCAAGGAGGGAGCCGATCGAAAAAGCCTTTCTTAAAGATTCTTTTGCTATTTTGTGGCTTGTAATCGTGTTTAATCATACAACTTTCAATCAGTTCCGTATAAAATGCGCGTTCATTTGTCAGTCATTTCAACGACGACTAATTAATCACAGTGTTTATCTTGATGGATATCGGCCGATTTTAGCCTTTTTTTGTTCAGCAAGAAAGACAAACAACCTAATCTCAAAAATAGATAATTATTTGGTTTATATATGGCAGAGCAAGACTTAATACAAGATCTCGGTTGGCGAGGTATGATCCAGCAAATGACTGCTGATGAAGAGCTAAAGCAGCACCTCAATTCGGGAATGAAAGTGGTTTATTGCGGCTTCGATCCAACAGCTGATAGTTTGCACATCGGTAGTTTGGTTCCATTGTTGGCATTAAAGCGTTTTCAAGAGTACGGACATAAACCCATTGCTTTAGTCGGTGGGGCGACAGGACTCATTGGAGATCCGTCATTCAAGAGTAGTGAGCGCCAACTTAATTCGGAGGAGGTGGTACAGAGTTGGGTTGAACAACTGAAGAATCAAGTAAGCCAATTTATTGATTTTGATTGCGGAGATAATTCGGCCGTTGTAGCCAATAATTTGGATTGGACCAAAGATCTTGATGTTTTATCCTTTCTGAGGGATGTAGGAAAGCACTTCTCAATTAACGCTATGATCCAAAAAGAATCTGTTAAACAGCGGATTGATCGAGAAGGAGAGGGGATCTCATTTACTGAGTTTACCTATATGATCCTGCAATCATACGATTTCGCCGAGTTAAATCGACGCTATGATTGCACAATACAGATTGGTGGAAGTGATCAGTGGGGCAATATTACTGGTGGAACTGACCTAACTCGCCGCATGAACCGCAAGCAAGTTTACGGCATTACCTTGCCATTAGTCACTAAAGCAGATGGCACTAAGTTTGGTAAAACTGAATCAGGTACTATTTGGCTGGATCCTAACAAAACTAGTCAGTATGCCTTTTACCAGTTTTGGCTTAATACCGCTGATGCAGACGTTTACAAATTCTTGCGTTATTTCACCTTCCTTGATGAAGCGACAATTCTGCAAATAGAAAAAGATGATGAGGAAGCTCAAGGTAGACCGGCTGCGCAGGGGATCTTAGCTGAAGAAGTCACTCGCTTAGTACATGGAGAGCAAGGACTAGAAGCAGCCCAACGAATTAGCCACGCGCTATTTAAAGGAGACTATTCCAGTTTGTCTGCTGCAGACTTGGCCCAATTAGCACTTGATGGTTTGGATACTACAACGATTAGTAAAGGCGAGAAGCCTTTAGTCGATTTGCTCGTTGAAACTGGTTTAGCTCAAACCCCAAGGGGTGAAGTGACGGTGGGTCAAGCTAGAAAATTCATTAAGGATAACGCCATTAGCGTCAATGGTGAGAAATTGACCGATATTGACGCTTGTTTAGATGAATCGTCTGGATACTTTAATCAATACCACATCATTAAACGTGGTAAGAAGATATTCCATCTAATTCGATGGAAGTAATTCACGTTTAGCAAGAACTGTTTAGAGTATCATAAAGATTGGCCGTTAATTTCTTAATCGCCAATCTTATTGACCAGTCTGCTTTGGTACCGGAATATTGTTTTCACGGTACTCATTTACAAATTGTTCAGAGCGCTTTTTAGCCGCTTCCCGCTGTGCCAGTGTTGTACATACCTTTTTGTTGATACGAGTCCCTGTTTTCTTAACATAGGTACATTCGTAGCCAACGACCTTTTTGGCTTCTTCCAATGTTTCTGGAGTGACTACTAGTTGCTCGGCTTGTTTGTCGACGGTGGTTGTTGCGCAACTAGTAAGCAACAAGGCTATAATCGGCAATGTGTGGCTGGTTTTCATTTCTTTTAATCCAATGGGGTTAGGGAATAATTAGAATATCGAACATAGCTACATTGGTTTATGGAATATTTATTGAATTCACCTTTGGGCTAGATAATGTCATTGATAGCGGACCGCCTTTTTTGTCCTCCGAACTAACAATAATCCGGTGCTAGAGTGAGGCGAATAGTCTCTAGCATGTCTTTGCTCATTATCTGTTCAAATTTGTCGACCAATTGACCAGGTTTTGTATGAAAAATAGTCAGTTTTTACTTATTTTTAAAAAATCGAATAAAACAGTTGCCAATGTAAATTAAGTGCCTATAATGCGCGCCTCGCTTGAGGGATATTGAAGTGCTCTGAGGCGAGACTTGGCAAGGCTTTAAAAAGAATTGAAATAAA
>Ga0316204_10007875_pt1 | contig 15243 bp, 13 predicted proteins | sample 6monrhotite_MG_2_FD_205661 | JGI IMG/M metagenome (GOLD analysis project Ga0316204, IMG submission 205661) | Microbial mat bacterial communities from mineral coupon in-situ incubated in ocean water Damariscotta River, Maine, United States -... | ecosystem: Environmental > Aquatic > Marine >...
TATTAACAGCTAGCTTCTTATATTTGTAGATTAATTTGATTTATAATCTTTTCCAAATGAAAAAATTCATTTTTTGTCTAAGCCTTTTCCTTGGGATTTCCTATGCAAATGCCCAGGATATACAAATATTTAATGATAAAGGAGTTAACATTTCTGGGGATACCCTTTTTCTTTACCCAAAATACTGTGCTGAATCCTTTGAGCAATTTGAAATAAAAGATTTAGCTAAAATCTTCAATAACACCAATATGTCGATGACCATTGGCTTAAAAAGGCACGAACGAAACGTTCGCTTTGGAACAGGGGATGCTGTTTGTTGGGGATCAACATGCTTTGGCGAAAAGCCTGCAGGAACAGATCCTATATGGGATGTTGCCGATTCCGCCATTGCTCTTTCAAAAGATACCGCAGGCGGTTTAGGTTTTGTAGTATATCATTTCCCTAATAAAAATACTGGTAATAATACTTATCTCTATGAATTTTATAACCGAGCAAACCCTACTATTTCAGATTCCGTTTATGTCCAATTTGTTGTAGAAACCACTCCTGACTCTATCGTATTTAAAAATAAAGCAAAAAAGTCAATTCTTAGCGATACTGTTGTTGTTAATGCTCAAGTTGATTTGTTAGACCCATCTCAAAAAATTGAACTTTCTGGGGTTATTAACATTATTAATCAAAGCTGTGTTTCTAACGATTTAGGACTAAGAAGGGTAGAACACACCGTAGTCAATGGCACTGGAGATGCTGTTTGTTGGGGGGATACCTGCTACAATGAAATAACTGCTGGCTCTCGCCCAACTTGGGATGTAGAAGACTCTGTATTCGTCCGCTCTAAAGATGAAGCTAAGTTTTCTATCCTCCACTATCCTAATCTATTAACTGGTGAATCTCTGTACGAATACCAGGTTTATGATAAGAAAAATCCAGGGGTTATCTCTTCTGTTTATGTTAAACTAATAACTACTGTTAAGCCAGCGCAAATACGATTTGTTGCTTCAAATAAAGAGTATCAAGATGGAGATACACTTACATTTTCGGCCGTAGTTGATAAAACAACAACTCAAGAAGTTGAGTTAACCAGCCCTTTTAATGTATACAATTACTCTGTACAAGCGATTAACATTGGCGTTAGTAGAGAGGAGGTTGCAATAGTCAACGGTACAGAAGAACTTTTTTGTTGGGCGGACTCCTGTTCTTCTAAAGCTCTCGCTGGAACAAACTCATTGATTGACTTTCCTAAAACAATTTCAGTCCCATCTAAGGATAGTGTTATAGGAGCTAATGTTTTTAAAATGAAACTGTACCCAAATGATAATAGAGGAACTGCTATATATAAGTACAACTTTTATGACTTTAATGACCTTTCTAACACTAGCACTATCTATATCAAATATAATTTAGAAGCAGCAACAGGAGTAGGTGAAAATAATATTGCTAACTCCGATTTTATTGTTTACCCTAATCCCGCTAAAGACAAATTATTCCTTTCTTATACTAATGCTAGGGTTTTAAGGAATCATGTGATTGTTATACAAGACTTGCTTGGAAACGTTGTTATAAGGAAAAATGTTAATGATCTGACTAAGGATTTAGCAATTAACCTTACAGGAATAGAATCTGGGATATATTTTATTACTCTAAGTGATGAGAACAATTCTAGATTAACGAAGAAACTGATTGTTAAGTAATATTTTTACAAACTTTAACCTTAAGGAGCCAATAGTGCTCCTTTTTTATTATCACAACTTTTCAAATGAACCACGAAGACCTTTTTCAACTAATTGACAAAACAGCCAAAGCCTCTTTAGCAGCAGGAAAAGCAATACTAAGTGTTTATAACAGCAACATAATTGTTGAACAAAAGTTCGATAACTCTCCTTTAACCGAGGCTGATAAAAAAGCACATGTAGAGATTATTGCCTGTTTGGCTAAAACAGGCTTCCCAGTTTTAAGTGAGGAAGGGAGAAGTATTCCCTATTCAGAAAGAAAGGAGTGGGAATATTTTTGGATGGTTGATCCTTTGGACGGCACAAAGGAATTTATTAAACGAAATGGGGAGTTTACTGTTAATATCGCTCTAATCCACCAGCAAAAGGCAATCCTTGGTGTGATTTATGTGCCAGTAAAAGATGAACTATATTTTGGTGCAGAAGGTGTTGGTGCTTTTAAGGTTAATTCTTTTTCGAAGTTACCTAATCATTCTAATGTTGAAAGTTGGACTTCTAAAAATAATAGCCTTCCCAAAAGCATTGAAAGAAAATATACTATTGTTGGAAGTAGGTCTCATATGTCTGCAGAAACCGAAGCTTTTATCAATGAGAAAAAAAAGGAACTAGGAGATGTTGAGCTTATCTCTGTTGGAAGTTCATTAAAACTATGTATGGTTGCTGAAGGTAAGGCTGATGCCTACCCTCGTTTTGCCCCGACAATGGAATGGGACACTGCTGCAGGTCAAGCAATTGTTGAAGCTATGGGGGGGAAAGTAATAAATTGGAAAAATAAAACCCCAATGAAATACAACAGAGAAAATTTGTTGAATGATTGGTTTCTTGTCACCGTTTGAAAAGTTTAATATTGTAGGAAATAATTTTCTATGAGTAAGGTAGCATTAATTACTGGTGTAACTGGTCAAGATGGGGCATATCTATCTGAGCTGTTATTAAAAAAAGGATATGAGGTCCACGGTATAAAAAGAAGAAGCTCTTTGTTTAACACCGATAGAATAGATCACCTATATCAGGATCCCCATGAAAAAAACGTAAAGTTTAAATTACATTACGGAGACCTTACTGACTCTTCTAATCTGACAAGAATTATTCAAGAGGTAAAGCCAGATGAAATATACAATTTGGCTGCTCAATCCCATGTGAAAGTTTCCTTTGAAACCCCAGAATATACTGCAAATTCTGATGCTGTTGGGACATTGAGAATATTGGAAGCAATTCGAATTCTTGGTTTAGAGAAAAAAACTAGGTTTTATCAAGCATCCACCTCTGAATTATATGGTAAAGTTCAAGAAGTGCCTCAAACAGAAAAAACTCCTTTCTACCCAAGAAGCCCATACGGTGTTGCTAAACTTTATGGTTTTTGGATTGTAAAGAACTATAGAGAAGCATACAATATGTACGCTTGTAATGGTATTTTATTTAATCATGAGAGTCCACTTAGAGGGGAAACTTTTGTTACCAGAAAGATAACTCGAGCTGCTGCAAGAATTAGTTTGGGTATGCAAAAAACAATGTTCTTAGGAAATTTGGATGCTAAAAGAGACTGGGGGCACGCCAAAGACTATGTAGAAGGGATGTGGCGTATGTTACAACAAGATAAGGCTGAAGATTACGTTTTAGCAACTGGCGAAACGATAGAGGTTAGAGAATTTGTTACTAAAGCATTTAAAGAGTTAGGCATTGATGTTATTTGGGAAGGAAAAGGTGTTGATGAAACAGGAACAAATAAGGCTAATGGAGAGGTAATTGTTAAGATAGACCCAAAATACTTTAGACCTACAGAAGTAGATTTATTGGTTGGAGATGCTACCAAAGCAAAAACAGAACTTGGTTGGACCCCAACCTATGGTGTAAATGACCTAGTAAAGGATATGGTTCAAGCAGATTTGGCTCTTTTTAAAAGAGATAAATATTTAATGGAAGGAGGGCACAAAACCTTTGATTATAATGAATAAATCAGATAAAGTATACATCGCTGGTCATAACGGTATGGTTGGTTCTGCAATTGTTAGAAAATTACAAAGCTGCGGTTTTAACAATTTGGTTTGTAAGTCCTCTTCTGAACTCGATTTAAGAAACCAAAACGATGTTAATGCATTCTTTGAGGCTGAAAAACCAAAATATGTTTTTTTAGCAGCAGCTAAGGTTGGGGGAATAAATGCCAACAATATATATAGAGCTGAATTTCTATATGACAATTTAATGATTGAAGCTAATATAATACATGCTTCACATAACTGTAATGTTGAAAAACTTCTGTTTTTAGGCTCCTCTTGTATTTATCCTAAAATGGCTCCACAACCACTAAAAGAAGAGTATCTTTTAACAGATACTCTTGAGTATACAAACGAACCTTATGCCATAGCAAAAATTGCTGGAATTAAACTTTGTGAAAATTATAGAACCCAATATGGTAGCAATTTTATTTCTGCTATGCCAACTAATTTGTATGGCCCTAATGATAATTATGATTTAAATAATTCCCATGTTCTTCCAGCATTATTGCGTAAGTTTCATACTGCTAAGCTTAACGGAAGCCCTAATGTTTCTATTTGGGGGTCTGGAAGTCCTAAAAGAGAATTTCTCCATGTAGACGACCTTGCAGATGCTTGTTACAACCTAATGCAACAATACAATGGTGGGGAGTGGTTTAATATTGGCACTGGCGAAGATATTTCTATAAAAGATCTGGCCCTAATGATAAAAGAGATCGTGGGATTTGATGGCAAGTTGGTTTTTGATTCTTCAAAACCAGATGGTACTCCAAGAAAATTAATGGATGTTAGCAAGCTAAATGATTTTGGGTGGAGGCATAAAATAGATTTGAAAAAAGGAATAGAAAGTGTTTACCAAGAAGTTAAAAAAATGAATTTTGAAATGGTATAACCAATCTTCTTTATTTATTTGTTTATTCGGCATAGGGTTCACTCCTTTATCCCTTCTTTCTCAAAACCAAAACCTTCCAATAAACCAAAGCTTTAGCTTTGATATTGATAATGCTATTGTTGGTTCATCCAAAATTGTTCATGAGAGTTTCAAACCGATATTAGCCTCTGAAGCCAGAAAAGTTGATAGTAACTTATTCTTAAGTCCTACTCTTAACAATCTGCTTTTTAATAATAAGCGCTTTGTCTCCCGTAAATTATTTTATGAACACTTTATCTCTTTAGATACTGGTAATATACTTTTAACAATAGACCCTCTTGTAAACTTTGAACTTGGAGAAGATTTTAAAGAAGAAAGAGAAGATATTAATAGGTACTATAAAAATACTCGTGGGTTTAACCTTAAACTTTCAATTGGCGATAAAGTTTCTTTTGAGTCAAGTTTTCTTGAAAACCAAGCCGTCCTACCCTATTATCTAGATCTTAGGGCAAAAAACTCTAACGTTGTTTTTGGACAAGGTCGTTGGAAAAGCTTTGGAGATAATGGTTATGATTATGCTATGGCTTCTGGTTATTTTAGTTATTCTATAGCAAACTGGGTAACTCTTCAAGCTGGGCATGGTAAACACTTTATTGGAAACGGTCATCGTTCTCTTTTGCTTTCCGACCTAAGTTTTAATTATCCTTATATTCGATTAATAACAAGTTGGTTTAATAACAAACTTCAATATCAAACCCTTCTTTCTTCTTACCAAAACTTAAATAGGCTTCAATCAGCAGACCCTTCAGAAGGTTTATTTGAAAGAAAACAAGCTGCTTCTCATTACATAGAATATAGTCCTTCGAGTTCTTTCAGTTTTGCTTTTTTTGAATCTGTTGTGTTTCCCACTATAACCTCAACAGGCAACAAACCAGTTGGTGTTAACTTCTGGATTCCTATCATCGGTTTAAACTCATTGATTGAAGGAAAGGGCTCTATGGGCAATATCTTGTGGGGAACAAATATGAAATATAACCTCTTTAAGAAAATACAATTATACAACCAAGTAAGTGTTCTTGATGAAAATTTTGATAAGCTCTCCATACAATTAGGCGGAAAGCTATTTTTGGCCAACTCTTTTTTAATTCAATTTGAAGGAAACAAAATTGGAAAATCAATTGAAAATAATCTATTTCATCATTATAATGAGAGTTTAACTCATCCACTCCTTGAAAACACCACAGAATTATTGGGTTTAATACAGTTTAAACAAAACCGCTTCATAAGCCGGTTGTCTTATAATCTTATTTCTAGTGACGCTATAGATATTCAATACCTAGATCTTAAGCAGTCTGTAATTATAAACCCTACTTTTAACTTTGCTTTTAATATTGGCATACAATATAGAATGGAGTCTGCTCAAAACGAAAATCTTTCTTCAACACTTGCTCTCCCCCTAGCTAGAGATGAAGAGTCTATCTTTTTTTATGTAGGGATTAGCACTAACTTACAAAACTTATATTTCGATTATTGAGTAAGTAAATACTAAATTAGCCCTATGACAGTTGCTTTAGCTATAATGATTTCCTTTTTTATTGTGCTTTTGTCTACACCTTCTTTTATTAAGGTTGCAGAAATAAAACACCTTTTTGACGACCCAAATGAATCTAGGAAGCTTCACAAAAAAAGCATTCCTTCAATGGGAGGAATAATGATTTTTGCTGGCACACTTTTTTCTTTTATGATCTGCTATCCATCTGACGATATTGGGTATATCAAGTTTTTGATTCCGAGCGTTTTAGTTATGTTCTTTATTGGTATAAAAGATGATATTATTGGAACTGCTGCTGTAAAAAAATTAATTGGCCACTTAATGGTTGCTTTCATTATGACTTTAATGGCAGAAATAAAAATTACTAGCCTGTATGGGATATTTGAAATTCGTGAAATCCCTGAGTGGGCAAGCATTTCTCTTTCTATTTTCACTTATGTTGTTGTAATTAATTCCTTTAACATCATTGATGGAGTAGATGGTTTGGCCGGAGGTGTGGGTTGTATAGCATCAATAGCTTTTGGGATTTGGTTTCTTCTCGTGGGCAGCACAGTAGATGCAATTATTGCTTTTTCTTTAGCTGGAGCTCTTTTGGGATTTTTAAGGTTTAATTTTTATCCCGCCAATATTTTTATGGGTGATTCTGGGTCCTTAACTGTTGGCCTTATCATTTGTGTTCTTGCAATTCGAGTAATAGAATTTGACTTTTCTGAACTGCCCTCAAATATGAAGCATATTTCAAAGCCAATTTTTGCAATGGCCGTATTATCATACCCCCTTCTAGATACTTTTAGAATTTTTGTGTACCGAATGATTAGAGGGTCTTCTCCTTTTACAGCAGATAGAAACCATATTCATCACCGTTTAATTATGCTTGGGTTAAATCATGCTCAAACTGTTGGAGTTATCTATCTTTTTAATATTGCTCTTATTTCCTATTCTTTATTAGTAAAAGGGTTAAACACTAGCGTTACATTTATAATTTTAGCCGCTATTGTTTTTTTATTCATGGGCGCTCTTTTCTTAATTCCGCTTAAGAAAAAAGATGAAGCTTAGTTTTTTCTCCTTTTTTTTCTCTTTTTTTTTGCTGCACTCTACATACTCTGTTGCGCAACTTGTTAATGACAAGCACATTTTAAACTACAATCAGTATAAAAGAAGTTACTCACTAAAAAACCCACAACACACCTCTTTTAAGCCAAGCTTTAACAATTATGATTCTCTAGAACAGGGGAGGCGCTTCTCCTTTTTTTCGCTATCTAAAAACAACCTTTCTTTACAAATTAACCCGGCCTTCGACCTCTCTTTTGGTTTGCAAAACAAATCTGAAAATACTATATACAGACATTCCGTAGGCTCAGATGTTAAAGCAAAAATTAAAAAGTGGTCTTTTGGTTTTACTTATCTCAGAAACATGGGGAAGTACATGCATTACCAATCAAACTTTATCCTAGAGAATAGAACAGTTCCTGGTTTAAATGTTAGTAAAGGCCGTAGTTTTTATCAGGCTGACTTCTTTTCTTCCTTCTTAAACTTCAAAGCAAACAAAGTATGGGATTTTGAGATTGGTTATGGTAGAAACTTTATAGGCGATGGCTACCGTTCTTTGCTTCTTTCTGATTATGCAAACGCTTCTCCTTACCTCAAGATCACTACAAAATTCTGGAAAATACAATACACAAATTTATTTTCCTCACATCAAAATATATATAGTGTTGCTGGAAGCCCTTCTTTATATAAAAGAAAGTACTCAGCCTCTCATTATTTAAGTTGGATTGCTCGCCCTTGGTTAAATATAAGTCTGTTCGAAACCATTGTTTGGCAAGCAAAAGAAGCCCAATATACCAGAGGCTTTGATGTTAACTACTTAAACCCTTTTATTTTTTATCGTCCTGTTGAGTTTTCCACAGGGTCTTCTGACAATGTTTTGGTTGGAGCAAATATTAAGGTTACTCCTTTTAAGAATCATGTTTTTTACGCTCAGTTCCTTTTTGATGAATTTTTATTGGATGAACTTCGTGCAGATTTCAACCAATTCAGAAACCCTAATAAAGATATACGGTCTGGTTGGTGGGCTAACAAATACGGAATTCAAATAGGGTGGAATTCTTTCGACCTTTTCAATATTCCTGGCCTTCAAACTAGAGTTGAGTATAATTTAGTTCGACCATACACATACGCACACAGTAGCCCTACTCAGGCATACTCTAATTACAACCTTTCCTTGGCACACCCCTTAGGAGCAAACTTCCACGAATTTATTGCCATATTCAACTACCAAAAAAAGAAATGGTTGGTAAAAGCCCAATTTAACCAATCTCGCAGAGGCGCCTCTCCCTTAGGAGAGAATTTTGGGGAAAACATTTTGCTATCTAATTCTAGTCGTTCAAGAGAATATGAGAACCATTTAAGCCAAGGCGTTCCTGTATTTACTCATTATTTTGATGCTAGTCTTGGGTATGTAGTAGATAAATCTATTGGAGCAATTTTTTCTGTAGGCATTGTTTGGAGAGAACAAAAGGTTGAAAAGTTAGCAACTGTAAATAGTTCTGTTTTTGTTAGTTTGAAGACGAACTTATTCAACCAATATTGGGACCATTAACCTTTCTCTTTGCCCATATTTTTACGCCATCTGTTTCTACCATACTATTGTCAATCAATTGAGATAATTCTTTTACGATAATTTTTTTTTCAAACTCTGGTAGTTTTTCCACTATTTCTTTGGAAGAGTTTCTCCCGTCAATTATAATTTGATGTATTTTCCTCTTGAGATTTTTGTTTTCCTCTTTTTTCTTTTTTTTCTTATTAATACATATATCGCAAATTCCGCAATCGTTTCCTTGTTCTCCAAAGTACCTTAGTAAGCTAATATTTCGGCAAGTATTTTCCTCATTTACATAGTTTAAGATAGAATCTCTTTTCTCTAAAAAAGTTTTTCTTCGATCAGCATAATGTTGTTTTGATATCCTTAGTGCCTTTTGGTCTACTCTTGGTTTTAAATAAATTATCTTGGGAAGTTTGCTTTGTTGTTCATATTCTATTATTTCCAACTTATCTAAGCTCTCTAAGGTTATTCGTGTTTTCTCTAAAGTAGTATTTGTGGCTTTGGCTATCTCCGATTCATTAATGTAAACAAAGTCATCAAACAGCCCTCCGTACATTCTAAGTAACGCTTTAATAATTTTATTGTAATCGTTGCTTTTCAATTGTATCTGATAAAGAGCTTTGTGGTTTTGTTTAATGTGAATTTTTGATCCGCGGGTTTGCCCTGTAGTAGTTTCTATTAGCCCTTCTTTAGCAAGAAAGTTTATACTTCTTGCTGTTTCTTCAACACTTAATTTGTACTTTTTTGAAAACTCATACCTATCAAATACAAACTGTAGCCCTTCGCCATTGCCAACCGCTATTTGAAAGTGGTTCCCTAAGGCCAGGTAGGTTTTCTTAATTATTTCAATCGAAGGAAAATTTCTTTCTACACTTTCTTTTAACTCCCTACTGTTTCTTAGTGTTGATAATGTCACCGCATATGCTTTTTCTCCATCCCTTCCTGCTCTTCCTGCTTCTTGAAAGTAAGCCTCTATTGATCTCGGAATATCCATATGTATTACAAATCGAACATTGCCCTTATCTATTCCCATCCCAAAAGCATTAGTAGAAACCATTACTTGCCTTTCACTAAGAAGCCATGTGTTTAGCTTTTTTTCCCTTTCTTCGAAAGAAAGTCCCGCATGGTAATACTCTGCAGAAATACTTTTGTTTAATAAAACCTGACAAACTTCTTTCGCCCTTTTTCTTGTATTTACATATATAACTCCACTTCCCTTGACTTTATTAATAATTTTCAATGCCCTTTCGTACTGGTCTTCTTCTTTCAACACTATATATGCGAGGTTCTTTCGTTCAAACCCTTTCTTAATCAGGTTTGCTTTTTTAAACCCTAGTTTTTCTTGTATATCTTTTGCCACTTTAGGTGTTGCGGTTGCGGTCAAAGCCAAAAAAGGGGTCTCTTTTATTTTTTCTCTAAGCATTCCTATTTTTAGGTAAGAAGGTCTAAAATCATATCCCCATTGTGAAATACAATGTGCTTCATCAACGGCAATTAAGTTGATGTTCATTTTTTTTATTCGTTCTTGAAATATTTCTGTTTCCAACCTCTCAGGAGAAACATATAAAAACTTGTAGTCGCCATAAACCGCATTATCTAATGTGATGTCTATTTCTCTTTTGCTCATTCCAGAAACAACAGCTAATGCTTTAATCCCTTTCTTTTTTAAAGTGTTTACTTGATCCTGAATTAAAGCAATCAACGGAGATATAACCAAACAAGTCCCCTCTTTTAGCATGGCAGGAATTTGAAAGCAAATTGATTTTCCTCCTCCAGTCGGCAGTAAAGCGAGTGTGTCTTTGTTCTCCAAAACCTCTTTAATAATCTCTTCTTGTTTCTCACGAAAAGAATCGTAACCCCAATATTTTTTTAAGATTTGGTATATGTTTTGCTCTCTTTCCATTAAACTATAAAGGTAATCTAAAAGCTAATATTTGAATCACTCTATTTGTCTTCCAATAAATGATCTACAGATAATCATATTTATTAGCTTTGTTGCGCACTTAATTATATTACAATGAAAAAAATTATTTTGCTCTTTTTTATTTCCTTATTTACTGGTTCCTTTTTTGCGAACCCGACTATTTCCACTATAGATCATTCTCTGTGGGATGCTCTTCTTAAAAAACATGTAAGCGCTGGAGGAAATGTAAATTATGATGGTTTTAAAAGTTCTCAAGCTGAATTGGATTCTTATTTAACCCTATTAAAAGAAAACGTGCCCTCTTCAACATGGAGTAAAGAAGAGACTATGGCGTACTGGATAAATGCTTATAATGCTTTTACTATTAAGCTTATTCTCAATCATTCTCCAATTAATTCAATTATGAAAATAAATAATGGCAAGGCCTGGGATCTTGTCTTTATTAAAATAGGGGGAAAGGAATATTCCTTAAACAATATTGAACACGACATTTTGCGAGCAAAATATAAAGACCCGCGAATTCATTTTGCTGTTAACTGTGCTTCTGTTTCTTGCCCAAAACTCAGAAATAGAGCTTTTACTGCTACTGGTTTAAATCAACAATTGGAAGAAATGAGCCGCTCATTCGTCAATAATTCTTCTAAAAATTCAATCTCTTCGGATCACATTGTTGTTTCGCAGTTATTCAATTGGTATAAAGGAGATTTTACAATGCAGGGTTCTGTTATTGACTTTTTGAATAAATATTCAAAAACAAAGATAAACTCTGATGCTAGTATTCAGTTTAAAGAATACAATTGGAATCTTAATAAATAGCCCTTTTCCAAAGATTACTCCCTTTTAATGGAGAAAAACCTCATTATTTTTATTAAAAACCCTGTTTTGGGCACAGTAAAGACACGCTTAGCAAAAAGCATTGGAGATCCTTTGGCTTTAGAGGTGTATAAAGACCTGATGTGTAAGTGTCGAGAGGAAACAATGGCTGTCGATGCTTCTCGCTATCTATTCTACTCTAATCGTATAACTAACGACGAATGGCCAAAAAATTCTTTTATAAAGTTTTTGCAAGATGGGGGGGATTTGGGAAATCGTATTAATTCTGCTTTCTACGCCGTTCAAGAAGGCAAAGAAAATAAAACATTAATCATCGGAAGTGATTGTTTCGATTTAACGACAGAGCTAATAGAAGAGGCTTTTGAAAAATTAAATAATGTTGATTTAGTAATTGGTCCTGCAAATGATGGTGGCTATTATTTGTTAGGCACAAAAAAATACCATCCTTTCCTTTTTGAAAACATTTCTTGGAGTACTCCTTCTGTTTTCTTCGAAACAATTAATAAAGCAAAAAAAAACAACTTATCTTTTTCCTCTTTAATTGAGCTCGTTGATATAGATACTTTAGAAGATTTAAATCAATCTTCGTATGACTTAACACAAATAAAAAAATGATAAATAAAATACAAGAAGCCGTTTCCTTTTTACAATCAAAAGGAATTGACTCTCCTGAAGTAGGAATAGTTTTAGGAACAGGTTTAGGAAATTTAGCAAGTCAAATCAATGCTGAGGAGGTTATTGATTATGCCACAATACCTCATTTCCCTTTATCAACAGTCGAGTCACATAGTGGACAATTAATTTATGGAACCTTGAGTGGTAAAAAAGTTCTGGCTATGCGAGGCCGTTTTCACTATTATGAGGGATACTCCGGAGCAGAAATAACCTTCCCTATTAGAGTAATGAAATTATTGGGAATTAAGTTTTTGCTTATTTCTAATGCTGCTGGCACAGTTAACCCTGACTTTAAAAAAGGGTCTTTGATGCTAATAGACGATCATATTAATATGATCCCTGACAACCCTCTCTGTGGAGCAAATTTAGATGAATTAGGTCCTCGTTTCCCAGACATGAGTGCTCCTTATGATGCAACAATGAATAAAATGCTTGAAGATATAGCAGAAAAAGAGGGCATTACATTGCATAAAGGAGTATACACCCCTGTTGCAGGTCCAAACCTTGAAACAAGAGCAGAATATAGGTATCTAAGAAAAATTGGCTCTGATGCTATAGGAATGTCTACTGTTCCTGAAGTAATTGTGGCCAATCATATGTCCCTTCCATGCGTTGCTATTTCTGTTTTAACAGATGAGTGCGATCCAGACAACCTTTCCCCTGTTTCTATAGCAGAAATACTAGAAATTGCTGCCATAGCGGAAAAAGACCTTACTCAGCTTTACATTAAACTAATTGCTGCTTTGCCCTTTTAGTTTTTATTGTTGATAGTTTCTAAAAATTACCTTTTCGGCTGGTTTGTTTTGTGGAGTAAAACCATTGTGTTTCTCTCCCCCTACTTCTTGGTGATTAGAAAACCACTTCCATAAAAACCCTCCAGCAATGTAATCTTCCTTCCAAAAGCTCTGAAAAAACCCTTCATATCCATTTACTTGTCCTATTGCATTAACTTCTCCCGTTTTATCTGATTCCCAAGGCTTGAAAGCAGTATTGTTCCTGCTTCTAAATCCAAACTCCGTAAATAAAATTTTTCTTTGAATAGAATCGCTAAAACGAGAAAGGTGCTTCTTAAAGGGGCTTATTCCTTTTTTTATTTGTTCTATGCTTGGGGTTTTTGCATTTACTAAAGGAAAGTATCCATCTATCCCAATATAATCAAGCTCTTTCCAAAAAGGAACTTTTTCGTATTCATCCCAATTTGCCGCATACGTTAGCTTTCCCGAATATATTTTTCTAATAGCCTTTATCAAGCCTCTCCAAAAAGAAGGCCTAGAAAGTACAAAGGTTTCCCATTCAGTTCCTATACAAAAAATGGGAACATCTAAAGAGTCTGCAATTTTAGCATAGTGTAGTATATAACTAGAAAAGCTCTCTTCAAATTCTACCCATTGTTTTTCTTCTTTATAGTTGTGCTCTCCTGTAAACTCTCCATGCCTTTTCCATACATGAGGTTTTAGCATAACACCATATCCTATTTCCTTTGCTACTTGTATTGTTTTTATTGTTCCTTTTGTCTTCTCACCCCACCATTGCCATTCGCTATCGTAAGATAAATTTGTGCTATTTTCAGGTATAAAGCTATATGGCATTATACTTATGTAATTAGCCATTATTATCTTTTTGGGTAATTGTATTTCTTTTTTCCCTATTTCTTTTGGTGGGGCGACAAAGCTTACTCCATTTATTTTTTTTATTTTTTCTTTTTCTATTGATGTGTTAGAGCATTGAAAAAGAGTAACTATAAAAATGAATAATGCTATTCCTTTCGTTATTTTCATTCTGAAACTAGAGTCTTATCTTTTTTACCCTTCTTTCGTGCCTTCCTCCTTCGAAAGAAGCATCTAAAAATGCAAACACTATTTTTTTTGCTAATTCTATATCTATAAACCTAGAGGGTAATGAAACAACATTGGCATTATTATGCTGCCTTGCAAGTACTGCCAATTCTTCTTTCCAACATAAAGCAGACCTTATTTCCTGATGTTTATTTAATGTCATATTAATACCATTTCCGCTTCCACAAATAGCTATTCCTAGTTGATTTCTTCCGTCTTCTATTGATTTTGCAAGAGGATGAGCAAAGTCCGGATAATCACAACTTTCTTCAGAAGAAGGTCCAAAATCTTCTATTTCAAAACCCTTATTAATTAACTCTTCTTTTATTATTTGTTTATATGAGAAACCAGCATGATCTCCTCCTATTCCTATTTTCATTTTTAATTTTTTTAATGTTAACTACTTGTTAAAAAGCTCTCCTTATCTCTTCTTATTTTACTAATAACTTCTAATAGAAATAATTTGCTTTATCTAAAATAAAATCCAATCAATTATTTTTTTCCTTTATTATATAAAATTAAGCTTCCTTTTTCATCCTTTTGTTAACACCCAATAAACTTTACAATAGCATCTATTTTATTTATTTATTATCAATTATCTTTATTTATAAATTGTTAATAGCCCTTAAATATCTATATATATCAACGCATTAAGTAGACTTTTTATGTTAAAAAGGTGTTATTTTATTTTAATAACTGACTTCACCTATCAAATAACGAAATTTGTTTTAACATTATTAACGACATAATAGTAATAACATATCTCTTTTAAATTTTTCTAAAAAAATATATATTATATTAATAGATGTTCATAAAACAATTTTTACTCCTTTTCTTTTTTCTTCCATATTCTGTTTTTGCTCAATTTGCAGATAGCTCTTCTTCTTTTTATAAAGCCTTTTATTATGAAAATGGACTTGTTTCCAGTGAAGGGCTTATACAAGATGGTAAACCTAATGGTTATTGGATTACATATTACCAAAATCAATTAAGGAAATCAGAAGGAAATAGAATTAATTTTTTATTAGATGGTATTTGGAAGTTTTATGATGAAAAAGGAAATATAGAAAACACTATTTCTTATAAAAAAGGAATTAAAAATGGATTATATTCTAATTATAACGAGCAATGTTTGCTGATATCACAAGAAATGTATGTGAATGATATAATAGAAGGAGAAAAAAAAGAATATTTCCCAGATACAAATAAAACACTTAAGATTA
>Ga0316204_10007876_pt1 | contig 15241 bp, 14 predicted proteins | sample 6monrhotite_MG_2_FD_205661 | JGI IMG/M metagenome (GOLD analysis project Ga0316204, IMG submission 205661) | Microbial mat bacterial communities from mineral coupon in-situ incubated in ocean water Damariscotta River, Maine, United States -... | ecosystem: Environmental > Aquatic > Marine >...
CCCGAACAACAAGACGCAGGGTTTGTGGCAGACATATTTGAGCAGGCACATGAAGAAATTTTGTCAGTAAAAACGCTTCTAAATATATAGGGATTAATAGTGCTAGAAAGTAACTTTGATATAGAAGAGCGTATTTGTAAATTATTACCCTTTAAAGATTTGCCAAGTGGTGATCGACTTAAATTGGCAAAAAGAGGCACTCGCATACATAAAGAGCAAGAATGCACTATGTATGCCAGTGATTTTCAAGACCAGTTGCTTTATTTAATAGAAGGCAATGTGGATGTCTGCCATAAGTATGTTAAGCCCCAGAGAATGGCTGCAGATATGAGTGAGTCACTAAAACCATTGTTTTATGAAAATGAAGATAAAGATGAAGAAAACCATGTGATCGTACGCTCACCATGTGTTTTTTTAGTGTTTGACAGAAGTTTATTTAATCGATTAATTGAAAAAGAAGTCATTGTAGATGAACGGCCCGTAAGTCAATCAATGAGCGATGTAGAAAGAAGTATTTATAACGAAGTTATGCAGGCCGTTGAATCCGGGACATTGCAGTTACCTAGCTTGCCCGAAATTTCCTTGCGAATTCGCAAGGCGGTTGAGCAACCGGATGTGGGTATAGATCAAATAAGTCGTTTAGTGGGACTAGATCCTGCATTGTCGGCTCGATTAATAAAAGTGGCTAATAGCCCTGTTGCTCTAGGGGCTGAACCAGTACAGAGTATGCGAGATGTAGTAGAGCGGTTGGGTTTAAAAATGACGCGCAGTTTAGTGCTAAGTTTTAGTGCGGCACAATTATTTAAATCACAGCACCCCGTATTAAAAAAACAGATGAAAAAGTTCTATGCACATAGTTTAGAGATAGCATCTATCTGCCACTCATTAGGTACACGTGTGAAATCACTAGAGGCTGATGAGTTATTACTCGCGGGTTTAATACATGATATAGGGGTTATACCCATCATTTCCTATATAGAAAAAACGGGCTTGGAGTTTACCGATGAATCCGAAATAGAATCAATCATAAATTCACTCAGAGTTGCGGTGGGAGTGATGCTGGTAAAATCATGGGATTTGCCAAAAGAAATGCTTAATGTTGTTACACATGCCGAACATTGGCTGAGAGACAGTGGTTGTGATTTATGTGCAGAAGACGTGGTCATAATAGCGCAAATATATGATTGCTTGCGACGTAAACAAGTTGAGCACTTGCCTGATTTTTCAAAAGTACCAGCATTTAAAAAAATATTTCCAGGTAAGCAGGACCCTAAATTTGCCATGCAAGTATTGGATCAGGCCAAGGATGAAATTAATGTGATGAAAGGCTTGTTGGGGATATAAATAAGTATTTAGTCGAGATGTAAAAAAACCGACACACTAATGCGTCGGCATTTTGTGAAAATGGCTAAGAGAGAGTTAGTCGAAGTTTCGAATTACACCCGATACAACACCAAGCACCTGTACGTCTTCATTTTTTAAAATAATCGGTTCCATATCAGGGTTGGCCGGTTGTAAGCGAACACCATCTGCCTCGATATAAAACTTTTTTAGAGTGACCTGTTCATTATTGATTAAAGCTACGACAGATTGGCCGTTCTCGGCACTGATACGCTTTTCTATAATAACGATATCGCCATCAAGGATATTGTCGTCAATCATAGAGCTGCCCTTTACCTGTAGAGCATAAGTGTTTTGGCGCACCATATTAGCAGGTACTTTTACAAGCTCATGGTTTTCAATACGCTCGATTGGATTACCGGCAGTAATGAGACCCAGAAGTGGAATTTCTACTAGCTCGGTTGCTTGCACGTCGGCTTCGTCTAATTCAGGCGACCATACTGGACGTTGGTGTTTTGGTATTAAGAGACTTACGTTATTCATTTTTAAAAAGCTCAATTACATATTTAGTATTCATAGATAGTAGGACAAAGCGCTGTTATATCAAGTGAAATTCTTAAATAACTCGCCGATTGCCTGCGAAAGTTTTTCAGAGCGCTCTGTTGATCGAACTGCTTTATGGATACTGTCTTGCATGCCCGGGATATTAATCAGGTCGATAATAACCAAATTAAAGAATTCTTGCCCTTCTGCGCAATGAGCTAATGCCTCTAAAAATAACAAGCTGGTTGATTCGTTCTGCAAAGCTAACCAACAACGACCTGATATGGATGCAATAACTTCTGGGTTACTGCCAGTAGGCGTCTTGAGTATTTTTTCTAATTGTTCAATTAGTAGCTGGTGATTTTGCGTATTAGATAAAGCGCGAATACACAGAGATATATAATTGGCATTACAATCGGTTTTAATTAATTCTTTATCAATAAGTCGTGTAATAGCCAAGCTTATATTGTCATTCAGGCTCTCATGCTCCAGGCATTGAGCAAGTGCTTCAAATGGTTGTGCTGGGATTTTTTCTATTGCAGCGGCTAATTGATCTGCATTACTGTTTTCATCCAGCCGAGCGCATACATCGGCAATACCCTGAAAACCAACGAAGGCCCATTGATCAAAACCAGGTTTTCCAGAGAAGTAATCCCGTGCATGTTCGTAGTAACTAGAAGCTGGGTGATTCAGTACTTTGGCTACTTTGGCATGGAAACTGGCCATTTGTTCTTGTTTAGGTTTGTAGCCATAAGGATTGGACTCATCATCTTGCTCAGATTGTTGTCCATCCTTGTTTAATAGACGTAAAACAAAATCGTCACGTATTCCTGAAGTTAATTTACCGGCTGCATCTAGGGGGAATCGCAAAAACCAAATAACGAGTTCTGTGCTTTTATCTTCCGTCCAGACAATAAATCCTAACCAGGCCTGTTGCTGCAGCGGGAGAGGGTAAGCAGTATTGCCTTGTTCAAATGATAAAAAATCATCTTTAGGGATTTCCTGTATACGGCGGCCCATATCAAATATTTTAAACTGTGTACCGGCTTGATTTAAAAAATCACTAATGCCGTTTACATCTTGTGTACTGTCTTGGTTCATATTTAATCCTCAAACTGCTTATGAACTAATTCACCTGAGTCGGCTTGTAAAAAACATTTACCGCTCAAAAATTCTTCGATGACCTGACCTGCATGTAGGTAACGCCAACCTTGTAATAGTGGAATATCAGATTGGCCCTGTAGTAAGCCTTCTAAGTCTTTACGTGATGCAAGATTAAGTGGAGAGATATTATGTTCGTCAGCTTTTAATTTTAAAAGAGACGATAAGGCATCAACCAAAGCTTCTTCACGAGTATTTAACTTGTGTCGCTTGGCGTGTTTAGGCCAGTGCTCTTTAGGTAAGCGCTGAGCATTTTTCATGCGCTGCAATATTTGAGTAGCATCATCTTTGCCAAGGCGTGATTTATTTAATGATCGCAGCTGAGTTATTTTTTCGGGTGTTTCAGGTTTTAGGCGTGCAATGTCTATTAGTGCATCGTCAGGTAATATGCGGCGTCTTGGACGGTTGCGTAATTGGGCCGTCTCTTCTCGCCATGCGGCAATTGCCTGTAGCATAACCAGAGCTTCACCTTTTAATTTTAGATTACCCTTAACTTTTTTCCAAATAGTTTGAGTGTCAACTTTATAGTGCTCAGGGTTACTTAGAGATGAAAAATCACTTTGTAGCCACTCTAATCTATTTAAGGTTTCTAGTTTCCCTGTTAACTTAGGATAGGCTTTCGCCAGATAGTAAACGTCGCTAGCAGCATAGAGTAGTTGCTCATTACTTAGCGGACGTTTCATCCAGTCGGTGCGTGTCTGAGACTTGTCTATATCAATATTGAGCTCTTTTTTTATAAGCCCGGCATAACCTATTTGATCACCGTAGCCCAATAGGCTGGCAGCAATTTGAGTGTCAAAAACAGGTGACGGCAAAGTGTTAAATAAGTTATCAAAGATTTCCAGGTCTTGATGCGAGGCATGAAAAACCTTTGTAATATTTACGTTCTTGAGTATCGCTAAAAGTGGTGTGAAATCAGTGATGGCAAGAGGGTCGATGCAACAGGTTTTATCACCATTGGATATTTGTATTAACGCAAGTTCTGGGTAATAGGTTGTTTCACGGTGGAACTCGGTATCAATGCACAGTACTTTACTAAGTCGGATGGTATCGCAGCTTAAGGCTAATGACTCATTGGTGTCGATGTAAACTATATCCATAGTGGAGCTAACTTTTGGCTAAAAAACAGACTATATTGTACAGAGAATATACAATAAAATTTAATTTATTTAGATTGACCTGCCAAAATTAGCGCCCTCTTATTCCACCTTGTACGGATTTGGTTTGATCTCTTTTCTATTTGCAGCAGTGCTTGTTACCCTACTCATTCAGCTTGAAGCATAGAACAGGGATGGCCGTGATAATTATCACGGTAGGTAAAAACTGCTTCAAACTTTCATTGATGAAAGATTTTCCAAATACCTGTTTCAGCTGGATGGGGCTGTAGCTTATATAATAACAATTTGGTGAAAGCATTTATATTCGAAGATATATCTAAAGATTAATTAGATGCCATGTCCTTAAGGGGCATATTGCAGTAGAGGAGCTTGTTTTTAATTCTTTGGTGCGAGCAGCTCAATTTCATAGCCATCCGGGTCTTTAACAAATGCAATAATAGTATTGCCAGCGTTCATTGGGCCGGCATCGCGAGTTATTATTCCACCCTGCTGTCTAATGTTATTAACCGCTTCGTATACATCATCTACCTCAATAGCGAGGTGACCAAAGCCATTGCCCAAGTCATAATTATCGGTATCCCAGTTATGCGTTAGCTCTATGGCTGTATTTTCGCGCTCATCACCATAACCTAGAAATGCTAATGTGAATTTTCCTTCAGGATAGTCTTTCTTGCGCAGTAGCTGCATGCCAAATATTTCAGTATAAAATTTTACCGACTTATCTAAGTTCCCAACACGAAGCATAGTGTGTAGAAAGCGCATAATGAGTATCCTTTAAAGGCGTTAAATGGTTTAATCGAAAAAATATAATTTTAAAGCTTAATTCGTTAAATAAATACAGTTAAATGACCATGCAAGAAGATGGGGCATTATGAGGGTGAGAGAAAATGCTAGAGCCAGGCATTGAAGGTTTAATGCAGGAATTTAATGGGATTGTAGAGGCGTTGTCGCTAAGTTTGAAAGCAGATTCAGACGATGAGTCGAAACAGCTGTTAATAGTGATGGATGCATTCAGGCAAAATGTACAAATAATGCAGCGCCTGGATTCAGATGCAAAGAATAATAGTGAGCATGATATATCTGTAGAAGAAGTAACAGAAATAGCAGATTTTGCGTTAAATCTTCTTGATGAAGTTGCAAATGCTTGTGCTTCACGAAGCCTGCAAAATGAAATGGTACAAGTTTATCGTTTATCTCTACCTGTTGTTATCTGGCTTAAACAGTATCAGGGGGTGTTGAAAAAACTCGATATTGTGGTTAATGCTATAGCGAGTTATGCCAATACATTACAGGATGCAGAAAGTTTACAGGCACTATGTGTTTTAATTGGCAACGTAGTTGATGTAACCGATGTTTTGATTAAACAGGATTTAGAAGCAAATAATGCAATGAGACCCTGGCGAGTGCTTAATTTGAATTGGGGGATTGTGGCAACGCGTACTCATAATGTAGAACTCATGGAACAGGTGTTTGATCAGTTAATAATTAATATTCCAGCTGATGTGCAGCAGTTTTTTAATGAAGGCATGCAGCAAATGGATATAGTGGGTTATCCAAAGCCTGTACGCAATGTGATGGAAAAATATGCTGGCGGTATTGGAAGCGGCGGCAGTATTCATTGATAAGCAGAATCCAGCTGAATAAGTAAACTGTCTATTCAGCTGGGATATGATTCAAGAAAATGCTTTTAGCAGCATGCTATCAAACAGTGATTTATAATTTGCGTGCAATTTTAGGGTAATTTGAATTTATAAAATCAACTAGAATATTGCCGGTCTCTGTTAGTAATGGCGTAGGCTCATCGTCTTTCTTCTTGTCTTTCTCGTCACTAGTAATTGTTTCGCCTGAATCATCAGTCTTATCTTCAAGTTCTTTTATGCTACTAATTAATTCCAGGCCTTGAGCTTTACGGCGATTATTTTCTAGTGTTACCTGGGCATCTTCTAGTTGTTTCTTTTCAGCACGTCGTGTTGATTCATTAAGCGAAATCTCTTTTATCTGACGACGTTCTTCAATGAGTTGATTGGTTTCAATCAGATGTTTGAAATCAGGTGCATTGCTTGCTCTTTTCTCATGCAATTCTTTTATTTTAGGGAGTTGCGCTGAGAAATCGTTAAACTTACTGAAGTGTGCTGATTGAATTTTATCCCACGGTAGCGCAGCTTCCAGAGCATTTTCACCTACTTCAGTAACGTCATAAAGTGAAGGCAGTTCAATATCAGGAATAACGCCCCTGTTTTGTGTGCTGTCACCCGATATGCGATAAAATTTTTGCTGAGTTAAAGTGATTTGCCCGCGCGATAAAGGCTGCATTGATTGTACGGTGCCTTTGCCATAGGTTTGTGTGCCAACAACAATGCCGCGATGGTAGTCTTGAATGGCACCAGCAAAAATTTCAGATGCAGATGCACTCAAGCGATTTACTAGTACCGCTAATGGGCCGCTATAAATCAGCTTTTGATCTTTATCCTGATTGACGTAAACACGTCCAGAAATATCTTTTACCTGTACGGTTGGTCCAGTTTTAATAAATAAACCAATGAGTTCATTTACTTCGTGAAGCGAGCCGCCGCCGTTATCTCGTAGGTCAACAATAATGCCGTCAACTTTATCTTCGATGAGTTCTTTTAGTAGAATTTCTACATCGCGTGTTGTGCTTTTATAGTTTGGTTCACCACGATTCGCCGCAGCGAAATCGATATAAAATTTAGGTATGTCAATTACGCCTAAACGGTATTTTTTTCCATAGTTATTTAACTCAATAATTTCCTTGCTGGCATCCTGCTCATCAAGTTTTACATTGTCACGTGTAATGGAAATAGTTTTTGTTGTTGATGTGTCAATAGCGTTTGATTCTAAAATAGAAAGCCTTACGACGGTGCCTTTCTCACCACGAATTAAATCGACAACGTCGTCAAGTCGCCAACCGATTACATCAATAATCTCACCGGATTTGTTCTGGCCGACGCCGACAACTCTGTCGTTGGCTTTTAATTCACCCGCCTTATCGGCAGGGCCTGCGGGTATCAGTCGTGTTACTTTGGTGTATTCATCTTCGGTTTGTAACATAGCGCCAATGCCTTGAAGTGACAGGCTCATGCGGATATTGAAGTTTTCTGTTGCGCGAGGTGAAAAATATTGAGTGTGCGGATCATAGCTAAGCGTTAGCGTGTTCATGTAAATGCGGTAGGCATCTTCGGCATTATTCTGTTGAATACGTTTTAATTGATTAGCGTAACGTTTGGATAGTAATTCAGCAATTTTTTCATCTTTTTTGTCGGACAGCTTTAAATTTAAAACATCATTTTTCAGGCGTTTTGTCCAAAGTTTATCGAGTTCTTGTTTGCTCTGAGGCCAGGCATGGTTTTCTCTCTCGAGGTGCATGGTTTCATTAGTGCTGAAATCAAGTTTATCAATGCCTTGCTCAATAGCATGCTTCATAAATTCTATGCGCTCAGCGACACGTTGCTGATAGCGGTTAAAAATACTAAACCCCGGGTCTACTCGGCGTGCACGAAATGAATCATCCAGGCGATAACGTAAGGGTTCAAATTCATTTATGTCACTTTGTAAAAAATAACTTCTATTTCCATCCAGCTCTTTTAAATATCGGTCATATACCGTAGACGATAGATTGTTGTCTATATGAATTTGCGTGCGTTGATAATGCTGCTGGGAGAGTCTATTAACTATTTCAGCTGTAGTGCGGTTATGCTCGTCCATTGGCTTAAGCGCCTGAGGAGTCTCATCTTGATTAGTATTTGCCTGTGCCGATAATAAAAACATAATCGCGGCGAGTGCTAGAAAATAGCTAAATATTGATTTAGTAAACTTCATATAAATTAATGCGTTAATTTGAATAATAGTTAGATTATAATGAATTTTGACCAGTATATCGTTATGTAATTCCCATTACCCGAAAAATATTAACCAGATGGTTATAATGCGCTAGGCGCTTTATCATATGCGCACTTAGGCGGGTCAGGTAAGTGTGCCTTGACGCGCGAAAGCAGGCTCTTATAAGATGCATGCTTATTGATTTTTACATTATTGAGATTATAGATATGACGACTAAGCTTATTCGAGCTGGACTTTTGGGTGTTGTTTCGCTTTCGTTCTCTGCGGGGTTATCGGCAGAAAATGGACCATTATTAGACAGAGAACGACTAGCAATTGGCGGCGGAATAGCGCTTAACTCAATTGGTGGGCCTGTGGATGATGAGCTTGGTTACCAGATCTTTGCTGCTTATGAACTGCCAACAGTCAATATTTTGCAATATGTAAACAGTTCAGTCGAGTTTGGTTATATGGATTATGGCTTTGATGGAGCAGACACCAATGGCCTATGGACAACCTTTGTACTAGATGGTGCTATTAAGTCGCAGTGGGGATGGTTAGCCCGTCTGGGTTTAGATCTTGGTGATGATAGTGGCTTTATGTTTGGTGCAGGTGCCAGCTATGCCTGGGATGCACAATTAAGTGTACGTGCAGAATATGTGATACGTGACGAAGTTGATTCCTTACAAATTAATGTCATACATCACTTCTAATGTTTGCTCTTTAAGATTTAAGCCGAGCTAATTAATGATTAGCTCGACTATTTTCACTCTGCCATTCCGATAAAAATATCCGCGCATATCCAGCACGCCGCGGGTGCTTAATGAAATAATAATATTTAAAGCACTATCATAGGCAGCTTCATTAATGTCCTTATTGGATGGTATGGCTGCACTATGAGGGTGGCTATGGAATACAGCAAATAGCTCTTGCTGTTTTTCACGAATAGTCTTAAAGGCATCAATTTGTTGCTTAGGTTGCATTTCAAATATACAGCTTTTATCTGTGGCTATATTATCTATAGGGTATACCTGATATCTGCTGCCTGCTTGTATAGAGATAAGGCCGCAAATTTCAGCATCGGGGGAGAGTTGCGCTAAAGTCAGTAGGCGGTTGGCTAGAGTTCTTGGAATAGATATTGTGGTTTGTTCAGTGTCTAAAGAGTATGTCATGTATTTGTCTAATTGTTGTTATGCGCGCTACATACTGGGCAGGCAGGATCTTTTTTAAACGTCATGCTGCGCCAGTCCTGAAACATAGCATCAGTAATGAGTAGTTTCCCGCTGAGTGTTTCGCCATAGTCGGCTAATAGTTTAATGGCCTCCATTGCCTGTATGGATCCAATAATACCGACCATAGGAGCCATTACACCGTTTTCACTGCAGCTCGTATCTTCATCGCCTTGCTCGTCGTAGAGGCATCGGTAGCAGGGGCCATCAGGCTGGTTAAAATCAAATACGCTTACCTGCCCTTCCATGCGAATAGCGGCACCGGATACCAGCGGTGTCGAACTCTTAAAGCATGCTCGGTTAATCATAAAGCGCGTGGTGAAATTATCCGTAGCATCAACGACTAAATTTACGTTTGATAATAAATCGATAAGATCTTTTTCTTTGAGCCGCTTATTGATACAGGTGGTTTCAACCAGAGGGTTTAATTGTTGGATTGTTGCAGCAGCAGATTCAACTTTGCTTTGATTAATTCGGCTGGTGTTATGAATAATCTGACGCTGCAAATTTGAGAGCTCAACGTTGTCAAAATCAACCAAAGTGATTTTTCCAACCCCTGCAGCGGCCAGATACATTGCTACTGGCGAACCCAGGCCACCCAGTCCCATAATTAGTACATGAGAGTTAAGTAGTTTTTCCTGGCCTTCAATGCCAAAGGTAGGGAGTAAAATTTGTCGGCTGTAGCGCAGTAATTGCTCATCATTCATTGCGCAATATTAGCAGGTTTGTGAGTTTGTCTCATCAAGCGAAAGAGCATCGCATTAAGAGAAGTGCAAAAAATATTGGTAAAACTAAGTATTAAAGATATTTACGCCAGTGTTCAGGGCGTTTGTCGCGGCAACCATGATAATTACTGGTGTAGCGTTTTACGAACACTTGAGTGGTGTTGTCGGTATTGTCTGAAACACCTAGGTTGGCACGTTGTGTTTCTTCTGAATAATTATAAAGGGCGCGTTTCATGCGGTTGATTAAGCGGCTATCAAGGTGGTAGCCCAGTCTTATCAATACGCTTTCAATAGATGTTAGCGTTAGGTGGCGTACATCATAGGTTATGAATAATGAGATTTCGTCTGTAAATGAGATATCCAGAACACCCTCAGTATCAGATAGAAGCAACAAAGCACTACGCGCCTGATTGGGATCAGGATGAAGGTGGCAAAACCGTAGTTCGCGTCGTTTAATTAATTCGTCTGCTTCGCTCATGCTTTATAACTTAGAGGAAGTATGGTTATTTTGCAAGTCTTTGGTGGAAATCAGTATTCTGCTGTTAAATAGCTATTAAACAAATTTTATAACCGACTAAGTAATTGAATATTAAGGGTTTATTGCAAATGTTAAGCGGGGGTTATTTGCAATGTCATGGGCTTGCTGTATCTCTATGAAGCCGTTTTTAGTGAAAATATCTAGCACTTTAGATTTTTGGTCATAACCGTGCTCAATAAATAGTTTACCCCGGGTTTTTAGGTGGCGGCCTGCTTGTGCTGTAATCAGGCGAATGTCATCCAGGCCATCATCGCCAGAGGCCAGAGCCGAGACAGGGTCGAAGCGTGCGTCGCCCTGTGTAAGGTGTGGGTCTGCCATAGGGATATAAGGCGGATTACTGACGACTACATCGAATGAGTCATCTTCAAGTGGTTCAAACCAATCACCGAGTTTGAATGTTATGTTGTCTAAATTTAAGTTATGGGCGTTCTGTTTGGCAATTTGCAAAGCACTGGTCGATTGATCGGTGGCGGTAATTTTCCAATGAGGTCGTTCAGAGGCAAGCGCCAGTGCTATTGCGCCACTGCCAGTACCTAGATCAGCTAGTGATATGTCACTACTGGCCGAGTATATTTCCAAAATTTTCTCAATAATTAATTCAGTATCGGGTCGTGGAATTAATGTGTCGGTGGTAACGGCCAAGGGTAGAGACCAGAATTCGCGCGTACCAGTTATATGCGCAATAGGTTCTCCACTTATGCGCCGTTGAAGTAATTCGTTGAACTGATTAATGTCAGTATCTATCAGTGCTTTATCGGGCCATGTTACTAGCCAGGTGCGATTTTTCTGTAGGCTGTGCGCGAGTAAAACTTCCGCATCGAGACGCGGCGATTCGGTCAGATTCAGTAGTTGTTCGGTCGCCGACTTAAGTAATTGGCTGACGTCCATATTGCTACTCAGATAAACTAGCTAATTGTTCAGCCTGATACTCGTTAATCAATGGGCCGATGACGTGATCCAGCTCGCCGTTCATAAACTCATCTAGTTTATAAAGAGTGAGGTTAATGCGGTGATCGCTGACACGGCCCTGCGGGAAATTGTAGGTGCGAATGCGCTCAGAGCGGTCACCACTGCCGACTAAAGACTTACGCGTTTCTGCCTGCTCAGCATGTTGTTTTTCTTCTTCGGCACTAACCAGGCGAGCTTGTAATAACGACATCGCGCGTGCCTTATTTTTATGCTGAGATCGCTCGTCCTGGCATTCAACAACCACACCGCTGGGTAGGTGAGTCAGGCGAACCGCAGAATCGGTTTTATTAACGTGCTGACCACCTGCGCCAGATGCGCGATAGGTGTCTATGCGTAAATCGTTTTTGTTAATTGTAATCTCTTCCATCGGATCAGGCTCAGGAATAATAGCAATAGTAGCTGCAGATGTATGGACGCGACCCTGTGATTCTGTTTCAGGTACACGTTGTACTCGATGTGTGCCTGATTCAAATTTCAATTTTGAATAAGCACCCTGGCCAACAATGCGTGCAATAACTTCTTTGTAGCCACCATGTTCGCCCTGGTTTTCATTCATTATCTCAACTTGCCAGCGCTGGTTTTCAGCGTATCGACAATACATCCTAAATAAATCACCAGCAAAAATAGCCGCCTCATCGCCACCGGTTCCGGCACGTACTTCAAGGAAAATATTTTTATTATCATGCGGGTCTTTTGGCAGTAATAATTTTTGTAGTTCTAGTTCTAAAGTTTCGATACGTTGCTCGGCACCTTTCTTTTCTTCCGTGGCCATTTCATGCATTTCAGCATCTTTTTCCTTAAGCATGTCCATTGCACCAAGCAAGTCATCTTCAGCGGTTTTGTAATCATCAAACGCTTTGGTCACAGGCTCTAACTGTGCGTACTCCATCGATAAATCACGAAATTGATTCTGGTTAGACATAATGTTCGGGTCGCTCATAAGGGCGCCAACTTCTTCGTGGCGTTCACATAGGGCTTCAAGTTTTAGGCGAATCGAATCTTTCATAATTTGTCTTTTATTTAAGTGCGTATTATTTACGTTTTTTTGTGGTTTTAGGGTCGCCGTCTAAGAAAAGGCTGCGCGTAAAATCAAGTAAGTCATGACGACCTTCTTCACCTTTTTGGCGTAGTGTAGCACTCGGTTGGTGAAGTAGTTTATTGGTTAATGTGCGAGCTAAAAAAGCCATTGCTTCTTCAGGTGACTTACCCTGGCTCAGTTGTTTTTGTGCTTTTTCAAGAACTTCATTAGCAATGTTTTCAGTGTTTTCGCGGATGTCGCGAATCACTTCAACAGAATCTAGAGCGCGTTCCCAGTTGAGAAAATCGTCAACTTGGTTTTCGATTATTTCTCTTGCTTGTTCTGCCGCTTCCTGTCGAGACTCAATATTTTCCTGAATGATTTCTTGTAGATCATCTACGGTGTATAAAAATACATCGTCTAATTCACCAACTTCAGCTTCTACGTCTCGAGGCACGGCAATATCACACATGAACATCGGCTTGTGTTTGCGTTTTTTCAAGGCATTTTCAACAGCGCCTTTACCGAGGATAGGTAACGGGCTGGCAGTAGATGAAATTACGATATCAGCCTGATGTAAAAAGTCAGGAATTTGTGGCAAGGCAATGGCTTCGGCGCCAAACTGGTCAGCTAGTGACTGGCCTTTTTCAACGCTACGATTAGCAATAATCATACGCTTGATATTGCTGCCATGAAGATGTCGAGCAGCCAATTCTATTGTCTCGCCGGCGCCAATCATTAGGGCTGTTTGCTTGTCCATGTCACCAAAAATTTGTTTTGATAAGCTAACTGCAGCAAAAGCAACAGATACCGGGCTGGAGCCAATTTCTGTATCGGTACGTACTTGCTTGGCTACAGAAAAGGCATGCTGGAATAGTTTGCCCAACAGGCTGCCCATTGTGCCTTGTTCATTGGCGTGTGCAAAAGCCTGTTTCATTTGCCCAAGGATCTGTGGCTCACCAAGGACTAAAGAGTCTAGTCCGCAGGCAACCTGCAAGGCATGGCGAATAGAATCGGCATGATTATGAGCGTATAAATGCTGATTTACTTCATTGTTATTGAGGCCATGGAATTGAATCAGCCACTCAGTTACTTGATTAATCGCTTGCTGAGTAACGGCATCCTGATCAGCGATGCCGGTATCGTTGATAGTGCAATAGAGTTCGGTTCTATTGCAGGTAGATAGAATGGCCGCTTCTTTAATGTTTTTTAGGGCCGATAATGACTTTACTGCACCCGACAGATTTTCTGGCGAGAACGCAAGGCGCTCGCGAATTTCAATCGGTGCGGTTTTATGGTTTAAGCCAAGAGTGATGATCGACATGCTTTGCTATGGGTGAGTTGCGCTTAGGCCTTAGTCACCCGTATATGATCCTAGTGAGATACATAAAACACTCAATTTTGAGCTATACAGCGGGTGATTACAAGTTGTGCATGAGTTGAAGCGTGTTTCTAACTGTTTCGAGGGATTATTGAACTTCCGACGAGTTGCCGCCATCTATTGATGAAACCATCATTTAACGGCTTGATGCTCGGGCAAAAATGGTTAAATGGGTTACTATTAAGTTTAAGAACTGTCTTTTAAGCCGTGCTTATATGAGGTGTAGTAATTGAATAAACGGCTATCACATCAAATGTGTCGTTTTCTAACGTATAAATTGTTATCACCGTTGGTGTTTATCAGCCTGGTGAGCTGTAGCTTTTTGCCCAGTCAACAGAAAGAACATGTACAGGGTGATGATATTGCACAAACAGAACTAAGTAGTGATTTGTTATATAGCCTGCTGGCTGGTGAGTTTGCCGGTGTACGCGGCCAAATGGATGAATCCATTGAGCACTACGTACACGCTGCAGAAATCAGTAATGATCCTAAAGTTATTACAAGGGCTGCATATATAGCGCTGTATGCCGGGCACAGTGAGCAGGCAGTAAGGATTACGGATCGCTGGATATCTTTAGGCCTACCTAAAAGCGACGCCGTTACGCGAATGCGCGCAATGGCATTTGTACGTTTGAAGCAATTAACGCCCGCTATAGAGTCGATTGAACAGTTGTGGTTTGACCAAGGACAGCTGAATGAGCGGGCAGTTACCTCATTAACTCATATATTAGGTAAAGAAAGCACGCCGCAATTTTCATTTGAGGTGGCGCAGGAGCTTAATCGGCGGCACCCAAAGCAAGCCTTTGTTATGTTGCTTCTCGCTAAGTTTGAAGCCAACTTAGGTAAATATGATGATGCACTGATACACATTAATCAGCTAATAGAAATTGATGATAGCCAGGTGGATGCTTACCTGGTTAAGGCACAAATTCACAGTGGCTTAAAGGATCAGCCAGCTGCGATGCAGGCCATTTCATTAGCAGTGGAAAAACGTCCGACTGACACTCGTCTACGTATGCAATATGCACGCATGCTGGTGCAAATAAAAGAGTTTGATCAAGCTCTGGTGCATTTTGTAGAACTTAAAAACTCAATGCCCGATAATGAAAATATATTGTTAAGTTTAGGCTTGTTATCAATTGAGCTTAATAACCATAATCAGGCAAAAGAATATTTACAGGAATTGTTGAATAAGGGCTATCACAACCAGCAGGCGCATTATTACCTAGGCCGCATTCAGCAAAATCAGGGCGAAGATATGGCGGCAATTGCTAATTATGACCGGGTGCATAGCGGTGAATATTGGTTGGATGCAAAAATTCTATCGGCTGGATTAATCTCTGATGCAGGACAGGTTGATGATGCGTTGTTGAGATTAGAG
>Ga0316204_10007877_pt1 | contig 15235 bp, 15 predicted proteins | sample 6monrhotite_MG_2_FD_205661 | JGI IMG/M metagenome (GOLD analysis project Ga0316204, IMG submission 205661) | Microbial mat bacterial communities from mineral coupon in-situ incubated in ocean water Damariscotta River, Maine, United States -... | ecosystem: Environmental > Aquatic > Marine >...
GGGCTTTATTTAATTCACGCTAGTTTTTTTATATTTCACTCTATGCGGTTATAATGCCTCTTTGCCTAAGCACCGCTCTCTGTCCTGTTCGTATTCGACGGAATTACCTTCAAAAGGAATACTTTCAAAAGGAATACTTTCAAAAGGAATACTTTCACCTCTATCAAGCTCAAGAATCCAGCTCGCCACATTATCAAGGAAGTAGCGATCATGCGCACTGCAACAACTGTGCCGTCATATTTCATTCGTAAGGGTCAGCCATCACTGAACCATGCACGAAATAAGGCCTGCCCCCCTTTTCCCCCTATAGTACTTGAATGCATTAATTTCATCAATTCGGCATCACGTCAGGATTGAAATTACAACCTTGTCTCAAGTTATTATCGCTAAGGCTTGTAAAAATATTTCCACTTAAATGAGCATTTGCTTGCAACCAAGCCATGGAGCGCACGTAATTATTAAGAAACATTGCTTTCAACTCTACGGCTTCTTCATAATACGTATTTGGACTCACAAACTCCAAACAGTCAGTATCTCTAATCATTTGTTTAACATTACTAACCGATTTCACAGGGTCTGCTGCATTAAGTAAAATTTTCTGCATCGTTTTTGCCCTCTGAATTAACGCCTCCCTTGTTCTCTGCGAGTTTGGATAAGTCATCACAATCCAGCGCTGCACATCATCGCGTACACCATCATTATCCGAATCAACGCCCGCCAGCGTCGCTTTGCCTACTGCTCCCGGATCAGGTGGTAGGTTCGTGAATATGGCATTAGAGCTCTCTTCAGCATAAACCGAAGAAGTAAGTAAAAATGTTACAATCAATATTACAAAGGTCATATGCACTCTCCTTAATTTGGCATTAGATCAGGATTAAAATTACAAGTGGCCGACTTATCTATCGGTACTGAGAAAAACATCCCACTTAAACGGGCATCATATTGTAAGTAAGCCTTTGTTCTGGAGTATGTATTCAAATAAATTGCATCCATTTCACGTTTTACATTATATGCATCACTATTTCCAACACCCAACACTTGCTTACGAATATATGAGATGCAGTCTGATGCCCGCCCCTCGTCAAGAGAGTATGACCGTGCATTTGCAACATTATTCGCATTAATCAATATCACCTGAGTAGCTTTTGCCATTTGGATCAACGCAGCCCTTGTCTTCTGCGAGTTCGGATAAGTCATCACAATCCATCGCTGCACGTCATCGCGTACACCATCGTTATCCGAATCAATGCCTGCCAATGTGAGTTTACCAGCTGCTCCAGGATCAGGTGGTAGGTTGGTAAAGATGGCATTAGAGTTCTCTTCAGCATAAACCGAAGAAGTAAATAAAAATGTTACAATCAATATTACAACGGCCATATGCACTCTCCTCAATTTGGCATTACATCAGGATCAAAGTTACATCCTGTTGAGTAATCGGCAGGCAAAGAAAAAAACATTCCACTCAAATGAGCGTCGTGACGTAAATATGCTTTTGATCGAGCATATGTATTCAAATACAATGCTTGTATTTCATTTTCAATATCATAGTCATCACTATTATCAAGTCCCAGAACTTGCCCTCGAACATGAGTAAGACAATCCGAAGCTCGACCTTCTTCAAGAGAGTATTTTCGTGCATTTACAGCATCAGTTGCATTAAGCAAGATCACTTGCATCGCTTTTGCCATCTGAGTTAACGCTGCCCTTGTCTTCTGCGAATTCGGATAGGTCATCACAATCCATCGCTGCACATCATCGCGTACCCCATCATTATCCGAATCAATGCCTGCAAGGGTCGCTTTGCCTGCTGCACCCGGGGCAGGTGGTAGGTTCGTGAATATGGCATTAGAGTTCTCTTCAGCATAAACCGAAGAAGTAAGTAAAAATGTTACAATCAATATTACAACGGCCATATGCACTCTCCTCAGTTTGGCATTGCGTCAGGGTTAAAATTGCAACCCGACTTTGAATTAGGGAGAAGGTCGAAAGAACTACCACTTAGATGGCTATTGGCTTGCAACCATGTTTTCGAACGTAAATAAGTATCTAAAAAAATTGCTTTCTGCTCATCTAAAACGCGATCAAAGTCATTAGGGCGAATATATGATAAACATTCCATTGCCCTGCCATCCTGCACAAAATCATTATATAATTTGGCAAAAATATTTGCATCCGAAAGAATTTTTTGCATTGCTTTGGTGTCTTGTATCAACGCAGCCCTTGTCTTCTGTGAGTTCGGGTAGGTCATCACAATCCAGCGCTGCACATCATCGCGTACCCCATCGTTGTCCGAATCAATGCCTGCCAATGTGAGCTTACCTGCTACACCTGGATCAGGTGGTAGGCTCGTGAAGATGGCACTAGAGCTCTCTTCAGCATAAACCGAAGGAGTAAGTAGAAATGTTACAATCAATATTACAAACCTCATATGCACCCTCCTTAATTTGGCATTACATCAGGGTTAAAATTGCAACTCTGCACACCTCTAGAAATACCTTTATAAACCCCGCCGCTTAAAAGGTTATCTCCTTTTAAAAAAGATCGTGAACGCGCGGCAGTATTAAGAACAACTGACTTCAATGATAAAGCGATATCAAAAAAGTCTGTCCTAACATATTGCAAACAAGCCATTGATCTTTGCATGCTTATAAAATTATTTCTCACAACAGCCTTGCTTGTAACATCTAAAATAGCATTTTGATAATCCACAGCGAACTGTCGAAACGCAGCCCTTGTCTTCTGCGAATTCGGATAGGTCATCACAATCCATCGCTGCACATCATCGCGCACACCATCATTATCCGAATCAACGCCCGCCAGCGTCGCTTTGCCTACTGCTCCCGGATCAGGTGGTAGGTTGGCGAAGATCGAAGTGTCGTTCACCGTTATGAGTTGAGTCGCTGTAGCACTATTATTGTTGGCATCGGTCGCAGTCCAAATCACCGTGGTATTGCCAATCGGGAAGGTGGTAGGTGCATTGCTCGTGATGGTTACAGGGATAAAGGCATCAGTGGCGATTGCTGTACCAATGGTTACAGCAATCGGTTGACCTGTGCTTGAATTTGCCGTCACCGCTACTGGCGCGGTAATCACTGGCGGTGTGGTATCCTGCACAACGATATTTTGTGTCGCAGCTGCCGTATTACCTGCGGCATCAGTAGCAGTCCAAGTCACCGTTGTAATGCCCAGAGGGAAGGTTGCTGGTGCATTATTCGACACAGGGACAGTGCCATCCACCAAATCGTTTGCTGTCACCACCCCAAGATTCACAGTCATCTGTAAAGCTGTGGCTTCAACCGTAATCCCTTTTTGCTGAATTTTAATGGTTGGCGGTACTGTATCCGCCACTGATGTTGCTAGAGTCTCATCACGATCATCCGCAAGTGCGGGTGTTACCGATAAAAATGCGAATAAAATAGAAATGAATAAAGCTCTCAACATGATAAGACCTCCCTCAAGACCCTAATATGATCATAGACCACCCTATCCATAAAAATCAAAAAATATTATTTAAAACTGCCCAGAATAACTGGGGAAAATTACCTTGAGAATTCGCATAAGAAAGTCTTGATCAAGACGATATGAGCAGGTGAAGATGATAGAATCTTTTGTATCAGGCGGTATGGCTAATATATGTAGCTGAATTGCTTGACGCACAGAGAAAAACAGCAATGTATTATTAGTACCATCTTAAGCAATAAAGTCGCGAGTTTCTGAGTGGCGCTTTGACTACTCTGATTCAGGGCAATAACTATCCATGCTAAAACAATAGATTACAAAGGAATAGACCTCGTTATCTGAAACTGCCTCTTTTTTTTTAGCTTGGACACAAAGATGTCAAAAATATTGTGTGTGTTTTTTGGAGGGGGAGCCACAGTCGTTAAAATAAACGCTCGTTGCTAACCGCTTTTGTGCCAATAAAAATTATCTTTGATGTATTCAGTGACTTTGGAATATGAAAACTAAGGATTCCAATTTACAAAGGATTCAAGCATGGCCAAGCCTTCTTTTTGTGATTTTTCTGGGTGAAACTGCACGGCAACAATATTGTCTCGCCCAACAGCGCAAGCAAATGGGTAGTCACCATACGATGATGCTGCCAGCATATGCTCAGGGTTTTCCGGAACGCAATAATAGGAATGCACATAATACACTTGGCTGTCTTGTAATGGTGCGAGGACTGGGTGTATAGGCCTGTCTGAAGAAAAGACCACATCATTCCAGCCCATATGCGGAATTTTAAAGCCGCGTTCAGGGTGTGATTCAGGGAAATGTTTGACGACACCGGGAATCACTTTCAGCCCCTGATACAGACCAAACTCATGCGATGCGGTCATCAATGCTTGCATGCCTAGACAAATACCCAAAAATGGCATGCCTTGTTGCAATTGTTCTGTAATTGAAGCATCCAAACCAGTTTCTTTCAGCGCACTCATGCAGTCCCGAAACGCTCCTACACCCGGCAGCACCACACGCTCATAATCCTTCAATGCATCAGCATCTTTCACCAAATCAACATTAGCACCCACTTTCTCTAATGCCTTAGCAACCGAGTGAAGGTTCCCCATACCATAGTCAATCAACGCTGTTTTTTTCATAACAAACCCAGACATGAATTATAAAGAGCCTTTGGTCGATGGAATGCCAGTTTGACGCGCATCTAGCGCAAGAGCCATACGTAAAGCCCGTCCAAATGCTTTGAATACTGTTTCAATAATATGATGATTATTACCGCCACGCAGGTTATCAATATGTATCGTGATACGCCCATGATTACTCACTGCTTGGAAAAACTCTTTGAACAAATCAATGTCAAAACCACCCACCGTCTCTTTTGGGAAGTCGATATTATACTCCAAGCCTGGACGGCCTGAAAAATCTAAAACTACACGCGAGAGTGCTTCATCAAGCGGCACATAGGCATGACCATAACGCACAATGCCTGACTTATCGCCCACCGCTTCACGCAGTGCTTCACCCAAACAAATGCCAATATCTTCAACAGTGTGATGATCATCAATTTCACGGTCGCCCTTGGCATAAACGCTTAAGTCAATCAAGCCATGACGGGATATTTGCTCCAGCATATGGTCTAAAAATGCAATTGATGAGTTTAAGTCGGACTTACCACTGCCGTCCAAATCGAGGCTTAATTTAATGGATGTTTCTTTGGTACTGCGTTCAATTTGGGCAATTCGTTTTATGTTAGAGCTCATGCAAGGATCTCCCGAAGCGCAGCAAGTAGCGCGTTATTTTCATCTTTACTGCCAATAGTCACACGCAAGCACTGACTCAACAAGCCGCCTTGTGCATGCATATTTTTAATCAGAATAGCACGCTCTTTCAAGCCTTCAAATACGCTATCCGCGTCTGCTACGCGCAATAGAATAAAGTTCGCTTGCGAAGGAAACACTTCAATCGTTTCTAAGGCCATCAATGCTGCCGTCATACGATTACGCTCAAAGCAAATATCACGTGCCTGTTTTTTAAATACATCACCATGTTGTAAGAAAAAGTGAGCTGAAGCCTGAGTAAGACTATTAATATTGTATGGCATACGTACTTTATTTAAATCAGCAATCACATCTGCATCACCCAACAAATAACCCAAACGCAGCCCTGCCCAACCTAATTTAGAAAATGTGCGCAAAACCATCACATTCGGCGCAATCAAATGCGTATGTGTACGCTCTGAAAAAGGTGCATACGCCTCATCAATCACCACAAGCCCTCGAAATCCTTGGGTTATTTTTACAATTGTTTCCTCAGGCCAAAGGTTACCTGTAGGGTTATTCGGGCATGCTAAAAATGCCATCACGGCTTTTTCACGCGCACAAACTTGCAAAAATTGATCCGCATCCAAAGAAAAATCTTTTGCCAAAGGCACGCTCGCAACGGATCTCTTAAGCCATTGTGAAATCAACTCATACATCACAAATGTCGGTGCTGGCGTTACACAAACTCCCGGGTCATTGGCGATCAACAGCATTTGAATGATTTCATCCGAGCCATTGCCTAATAATACTTGCTCAGGCTGCAAACCTTCCTGCTCGGCAATCTGCTGCCGCAATGCCAACATATCAGCATCGGGGTAACGATTAATTTCAACTTGTGCTAATTCTTTCAACCAAGCTTCACGCAAATCATCAGGTAAAGCGAATGGATTTTCCATAGCATCAAGTTTCATCATGCCTGATGAATCAGGCACATGATAAGCAGCAAGTGCTTTAATATCTTTTCGAATCATTGAACATCCTTCAAACGAAGTTCCAAGGTTAAAGCATGTGCCTGCAAACCTTCGCGGTGCGCCAAATGTGCTGCGGCAGGACCAATATTTTTTACACCCTCTGCTGTGGCACGAATCACACTGCTTCGTTTCTGAAAATCATACACACCCAAAGGGCTGGAAAAACGTGCCGTACGATTGGTTGGTAACACATGATTTGGTCCAGCAACATAATCACCCAAGGCTTCAGGCACATAATGCCCCATAAAGATAGCACCAGCATGGCGGATATGCGGTAATAATGCCTCTGGATCGTGCACTGCTAATTCCAAATGTTCTGGCGCAATAATATTCACAATTTCAGCCGCCTGCTCCAAACTATCAGCCAAAATCAATGCGCCATGTGTCTCTACCGAAGTACGGGCAATATCTTGGCGCAGTAAACCCTGTAAATGCTTCTCAATATGCTCAGCAACCTCATCCAGTAATGCTGCATCCGTCGACACCAAAATACTTTGTGCCGCCTCATCATGTTCGGCTTGCGATAAGAAATCCGCCCCTAACCACTCTGGGTTTCCACTATCCACAATCATGGCAATTTCAGATGGTCCAGCAATCATATCAATACCACATGTACCAAATACTTGCCGCTTCGCCGCTGCTACAAATTTATTGCCAGGGCCAACTATTTTATCCACCGCAGGAATCGTTTCTGTGCCATAAGCCAATGCCGCAACAGCCTGCGCTCCACCAACAGCATAACCTTCTTGTACACCTGAAATATAAGCTGCCGCCAGTACCAAATCATTCACCTCACCCGCAGGTGTCGGAACGACCATCACAATGGTTTCAACACCGGCCACATGAGCTGGTACAGCATTCATCAATACCGAGGATGGATATGCCGCCTTACCGCCGGGCACATACAAACCAACTTTGTCCAACGGCGTAATACGTTGCCCCAAGGTCATTCCCGCATCATCCGTATAATCCCAATTAACTTGCACTTGATGCTCATGGTAAGCACGAATGCGATTCACTGCTAGTTGCAATGCAGCACGATCTTCATCAGATACTCTATGCCACGCGTCTTCCATACGATCACGACTAATAATCATGTTTTCAGCGGTGCAGTCCCAATCATCAAATTTGGCTGTAAATTCACACAACGCCGCATCACCACGTGATTTTACCTGTGCAAGAATATCCGCAACAAGTGCCTGAATATCCGCGCCAGTATCGGTTTCTCTGCTTAATAACGCTTCCAGCCGCGCATTAAAGTCTGTTTGATTTGCATCAAGACGAAGAATGTTTGCCATCAAAATCTCCTAAAGAGAGGTATTCTTAATAATCTATACCAATGTTTCACGAAGCTGGACTGCCTCACGAAGTTGTTCAATGATAGGTTTTATTAATTTACGCTTGGTTGCTGCACTGGCAGGATTCACAATCAAACGACTCGAAATATCATAAAGTGTTGTTTCTTCAACCAAACCGTTAGCGCGCAAGGTGCTTCCTGTTTCCACAATATCAACAATGCGCTCCGCCATACCCACCAAAGGTGCCAATTCCATCCCGCCATAAAGGTGAATAATTTCAGCCTGGATACCTTGCGATAAATAATATTGCTCTGCCAAATTATCATATTTGGTTGCCACACAAATACGGCTTCCTGCCTTTGGCGAGCCTTGCTCAACAAGATCTTTAGGACCACACACACAAACACGGCAACGGCCGATTTTTAAATCCAAAGGCTCATAGACATGCGGACGGTGCTCCAGCAGTAAATCGCGCCCAGAAATTCCCATATCTGCCGCACCCTGTTCAACATACGTACAAACATCCGCAGCACGAATAATCAGAAAGCGCACCCGTGTTCCATCAATAATTGGGCCATCCACCATTAATTTTCGTGTCGTCTGCACATCTTCGAGGGGTGTAAGATTTGCATGCGCCAGCAAAGGCAATGTTTGTTCGAGAATACGCCCCTTGGAAAGGGCTATAGTTAACATATCAGCCATTGAAATTCGGCACCTTTGAAATCATTTGTTCGCTACCACTAAGGCGTTCAATATTCGCCCCTAACTTACGTAATTTTTCTTCAATACGCTCATAGCCACGGTCAATATGGTATACGCGCGAAATTTTCGTTTCACCTTTGGCGGCCAAGCCTGCCAATACCAAACTTGCCGATGCACGCAAATCAGTTGCCATAACTTCAGCTCCCGACAGATTTTCAATACCACGTACAATCGCTAGGTGTCCATCAAGGCGAATATCCGCCCCCATACGCACCAATTCTTGTACATGCATAAAGCGATTTTCAAAAATTGTTTCACTGATGGTACTGCTCCCTTCAGCCAAACACATCATTGCCATAAACTGTGCTTGCAAATCTGTAGGAAACCCGGGGTGTGGCATCGTACTCACATCGGTAGAACGCAAACGTGATGTTGATGCACAACGTATCCAATCTGCCCCCGTTTCAACCTCACCACCACAAAGACGAACTTGTGCAAGAAATGCTTCCAAATCTTGTGGAGCACTGTTGGTTACAGTGACATCTCCACCTGTAATTAGCCCTGCAGCTAAATAGGTTGCAGCTTCAATACGATCTGGAATGGTAGTGATTTCTCCACCAGAAATTCTCGTAACACCCTGAATAACAATGCGGTGTGTACCATCACCCGTAATCTTTGCTCCTAAGCTGCGCAATGAATCTGCTAGGTTCACCACTTCAGGCTCTGCCGCGGCATTTTCCATCACGGTTTCACCTTTTGCCAAGACCGCCGCCATCATTAGATTTTCAGTACCTGTTACCGTAATTTGATCAAATACAATGTGCGCACCGTGCAAACCATTGGGTGCATCAGCCTCTATGTAGCCATGCTCTACAGTAATGATCGCACCCATCGCTTCAAGGCCTTTTAAATGCATATCAATAGGGCGTGCACCAATCGCACAACCACCAGGAAGGCTCACCTTAGCATGTCCAAAGCGGGTCAATAACGGACCCAATACCAATGCCGATGCACGCATTGTTTTTACCAACTCATACGGGGCAATAGGTTTATCAGCTGTTCTGCTGTCAATATGCAAACGCGACTGGTCATCAAAGGTCACTTCCGCACCTTGGTGGGCAATCAACGTCATCATTGTAGTAATATCTTTCAAATGCGGAATACTGCTGTAAACAACTGGGCCATCTGCCAAAATTGCCGCTGCTAGCAACGGTAGAGCTGCATTTTTTGCACCACTGGCTTCCACCGTGCCTATGAGCGGTCTGCCGCCGTGAATAATAATTGATTCCATAAGACCGCGCACGCTAACGATTGCGAGCAGTGCAAACAATCAATTTACATCATTCGCCATCTATCTCAACACACCTCTTCCTAATCGCATGATAAAAAACGCTCGTTTTACGTTATCATATCACATTGCGAACTTGAAACAGCTCGCTATAGTGAATTTATAAAGTAAACCATGACACTCATTCATATCGGAAAGCATTTGACATGTAGTCTCGCCGTTATACACTGCGCCGCCCATCGAGCTTTGGCTTGCTTGGATTTGGTTTGTTTTTTATTTATGGAGATCACCATGAGCACATGGACTGTCCGCCCTGGCGACATTGAACGGAAATGGTATATTGTTGACGCTCAGGATTTTATTCTGGGTCGCTTATCTACCGAAGTAGCAAAACTTTTGCGCGGCAAACACCGCCCACAATACACACCGCATGCAGATTGTGGTGATCATGTTATTGTGATTAATGCTGAAAAAATTAAAGTTACTGGCCGTAAAGAAGCGCAGAAGACATATTATCGTCACTCGCAATACGCTGGTGGTTTGAAAAGCATTACGCTTGAAAAGCAACGTGAACGCTTCCCTGAACGCATCATCGAATTGGCTGTGAAAGGCATGATGCCGAAGAACTCATTGGGTCGCTCTATGTTGAAGAAATTAAAAGTTTACGCGGGTAGTGATCACCCACATGCAGCTCAGCAGCCTGAAGCTCTGAAGCTGAACTAAGAGGTTATTAAAATGTCAGACAATTTTATCCGCGGCACTGGTCGTCGCAAACGTAGTATTGCTCGTATCATGCTTAAATCAGGTTCTGGTCAGATTGAAGTAAATGGTCGCACCATGGAAAACTACTTCCCGATTGAAATCATTCGTCAAGAAGCCTTGCGTCCATTGGCATTGACTGAAACTGCTGGCAGCGTTGATATTCGTATTAATGTGCATGGTGGCGGTGTTTCAGGTCAAGCTGGCGCAATTCGTCATGGCATTGCTCGTGCATTGCTTGAATATGATTCAGCATTCCGTCCGAAATTGAAAGAAGTCGGCTACTTAACACGTGATGCACGTAAAGTTGAACGTAAGAAGGCAGGTCTTAAAAAGGCTCGTCGCGCTCCACAGTTCTCCAAACGTTAATCGCGACTTATCGCAAATTTTTAAAAGGAAGGCTTCACAGCCTTCCTTTTTTTATTTAGGCCACAAAACCCTTTGTTATTTCTTCCGTATTTCACTTTTATTCGGGTCTAACCTATAGTATACCATATGTTCAGGCATCTACATGACTTTCCAAAACAAGAAACGACACGTATAGAACGCTCATTATCACGATTCCTTGTTTTTTCCATTTGTTCATTAACATTCTTTGCTGTTCTAAATGCATTTTTTGGTTTCTATATACTGGTAGTTATCCAGGGCACCGTGATCATCATACTGCCTATACTATACCTCTGGCTCAAACGTGGCGGCTCTCAACTATTCGTCAAACATGCTATTGGTTTCAGTGCTTTAACGGTATTTGCACCTCTCTTATTTGCACCTTCCGCGGCCAATGCTGGCATCTATTGGATTTTCCTTTACCCCTTGGTAGCTTTTTCCTTTTTGGGTTTACGTGCTGGCACACAATGGACGGGCATTTATCTCCTTAGCCTATTAGCTGGTCTTGCTTTCGCTTATTTAGAACAGATTCCTCTGCATTACAATTTGACTCAAATATCTCTTAGCTTAGTTGAACTCCTACTTTGTAGTATCCTTAGCTACTTTTTTGTCTCCGACAACGAACAAGCTGAAAAGCAACAACAAGCACATGTGCATTATTTAAAAAGCCTCGATCATATTGAGCTCGCACTTCATCATCAGCCGGAAATCGAGAAAGGTATGGAGCATGCTTTACAGGTCTTACTTGAAACTTTTCACTGTAGCCGAGCTTGGCTACTTTATCCCTGCAACCCTGATGCAAGCACGTGGTCCGTCCCCTTTGAACGCACTGTAGATGAGTTCCCTGGTGCTCTAACTACAAAGAAATCTTATCCTATTTACAGTATAAGCCGGAGAATTTTCAAAAGTGCCCTTCAACAGCACAGCCCAACTTGCTACGATGATCGGGATACTTTGCCTGATGAAGATAAGAGCATCCTTCAAGCCTTCTCTATCCAATCGCAAATGGTTATTGCCCTACGCCCGAACAAAGAACAAACATGGTTGCTAGGCTTGCACCAGTGTGACTACCAGCGTCGCTGGAATACTGACGAACAACGTTTATTTCAAGATATTGCCCGTCGCATGGAAGGCGCCCTAAAACAAATGTTACTGTATAAGGATCTCAAGATATCCACAGAGAGCCTACTCAAAGCAAAACAAGATGCCGAAGCTGCTAGCTACGCCAAGAGTGAATTTTTATCTGTCATGAGCCATGAATTGCGCACCCCTCTGCATGGTATTATAGGCTTACAGGAGTTAATCGCGGGGGATTCAAATCATCTAACAAGCGAACAACTTGAACATCTAACCTTAGCACAACAGGCCGCAAAATCTTTAGGCGACCTTGTAAATGATATTCTTAATTTATCCAAAGTTGAATCTGGGACAATCCAACTTAACCATAAAGAGCTATCTCTAAAAAATGTTCTTCTCGACGCTATTGCTCCCTTTGTTATTGCCTGCAGAAACAAGCACCTCCCACTACAGTTACAACTCGAAGACGTCCCTGAATTTATTATTGGTGACGAAATACGACTTCGACAGATACTTATTAACATTATTGGCAATGCCGTTAAATTTACACAACAAGGGCATATCAACATTCATATTAAACAATCAGGCAATCATTTATCATTTGCCGTCAAAGATACTGGTATAGGCATCTCACCAGAGATGCTTGAGCATATTTTTGAGCCATTCCACCAAGAAGCTCAACTGATGGAGTCTGAGCATAGAGGAACAGGCCTTGGTACCACCATTGCAAAACGCTTTGTTGAATTAATGGGAGGAAGCATTCATGTACATAGTGAATTAGGCATTGGTAGCTGTTTTACATTCCACATCCCTTTCGAGGCGCCTCAGGGCAATAATATCCACTGGCAAGCTGATGGCCGCCAAATAACTAACAAGCTCTCCCCTTCTCCACAGGCCAACAATAAACTAACTGCATCCACACAAAGAATTCATATATTACTTGCTGAGGATGACCCCATTGGTCAGCGCATTGCCGCAAAACGACTCCGGCGCATGGGTATGCTTGTTGATATCGCCGAAGATGGCTTCGAAGCATGGGTTAAATCACGCACTGATGAGTATGATCTCTTATTAACTGATATTCGTATGCCTAAAGTAGATGGTATCGAACTAACCCGACGTATTCGCCAACATGAAGCTGAACATGACAAGTCTCGGCTTCCAATTATAGGCTTAAGCGCCCATGCTTTGGCTGAAGTTGAACAGGAATGCTCTGAAGCTGGCATGGATGCTTTTATGGCTAAGCCAATTGACCCCGATAGCGTATTAAAAAAGGTTCAAGATATTATCGGCCATACATAAAAACATGCCGCCTCCTGACTACAGCATTTAAAATATCACCCCTAAGGTTTTAACACCATGCCCCACAGTTCCGCTCTCAATATTCTTCAAAAAACCTTTGGTTATAAGGCATTTCGATCCAATCAGGATACGATTATTGATCAACTAAGCACAGGTCATGATAGTTTTGTATTAATGCCCACAGGTGGTGGTAAATCCCTATGCTTCCAAATTCCAGCTATGCTCCGAGATGGTGTCGGTATCGTGGTGTCACCCCTGATTTCTCTTATGAAAGATCAAGTCGATGCCTTACAAGCCAATGGTGTTTCAGCAGCTTATTATAACTCATCTCTAGCATCACAAGAGGCACGACAAGTGCTCGCCAAACTACATGCTCATGACATCGATTTATTATACATTGCTCCCGAACGTTTGATGTCAGAAGAATTCCTAAGCCGTTTGGATGATATTGACATTGCTCTTTTTGCCATTGATGAAGCCCATTGCGTATCACAATGGGGGCATGATTTCCGCCCTGAATATGCACGGTTGAGTGTGCTTCGACAGCACTTTCCCAATATTCCAATCATCGCTTTAACCGCCACAGCCGATGACCAAACGCGCCAAGATATTATACAAGTTTTGGGGCTACAACATGCCAAGCAACATATTAGCAGTTTTGATCGCCCCAATATTCGTTATCGTGTATTGGAGAAGCATCAGCCCTTTAAACAACTTACTGCATTTTTAGAAAAACACACAGAGGAATCAGGCATTATTTATGCTCTGAGTCGAAAACGTGTTGAACAAATCAGCGATAAATTACAAGCCGCAGGCATTCAAGCTGCCGCCTATCATGCTGGTCTTGTGACAAGTGAAAGAGCACGTGTACAAGATGCTTTTCTTAAAGATGATATTCAAATTGTTGTCGCAACCGTTGCGTTCGGCATGGGTATTGATAAACCTAATGTTCGTTTTGTTGTGCACTATGATTTACCCAAAAATATCGAGGGTTATTATCAGGAAACAGGCCGAGCAGGACGCGATAACTTGCCTGCCGAAGCGTTACTACTTTCTGGCACGCAAGATATGGTCATGGTGCGTCGTATGCTTGAACAAAGTGATAATGAACAACAAAAACGCATCGAGTTACATAAATTAAATGCCATGGTCAGCTTCTCTGAAGCTACTTCCTGCCGCCGCAAAATATTGTTGCGCTATTTTTCTGAAGTCATGCAAAAAGATTGTGGAAACTGTGATATTTGCCTGAATCCACCTGAATACTTTGATGCCAGCGAAGATGCACAAAAAGCTTTGTCCTGTGTTTACCGCTTAAATCAAAGCTTTGGCATGAAGTATGTCATTGACGTGCTGCGCGGCGCGGATAATGAGCGCATTCGCTCTCGTCATCACCAGCAACTTTCCACCTATGGCATCGGAAGCGATTATTCGGATGATACATGGTCATCCATTTTCCGTCAGCTTATTCACCACGGTTTTTTATTTCAAGATATTGCCAACTACTCCGTGATCAAACTAACTCCAGCCGCACGTCCATTATTGCGAGGCGAGCTAAAAATAAAACTTGCCAAACCCCGCATTCGTAAAAAATCTAAACCTGAGACAAAGAGAAAAACATCCACGAACTTGCCCTATGATGAGACATTATTTGAAAAATTGCGGGAATTGCGCAAGAAAATAGCAACCGAACTGAATGTGCCGCCTTATATTGTTTTCGGTGATGCGACACTGATTCAGATGGCACAACTCAAACCCAGTAACCCCAAACAAATGTTAGAGGTCAACGGTGTTGGGCAAGTAAAGCTGGAGCGCTTTGGTGATGCATTCTTAACCTGCCTAAACAACCTAGAAAACACTGACTAAAGCAGCATTTCCCTAAATAGGCTCTACTGAAAAAGTCTATGATATATTTTCTCATCACCCAAGACACAGCGAAGAGAGAGGCCCACCTTCCCTGCTCTAGCTGCACTAAAACGTCAGCCAGCAAAAGGAATAGCGCAGTAACACGCGCCCTTTTTCTGACTGCAAGTGAAAGAAATAGCAGATCGTTAGGGCGTTTTCTTTGCTTCGTTTCTTTTACGGAAAAGAAATGAATGAAATAATTTAAGCACCTTCAATATAAAAAGCCAACCTCTTACAGCTCTATAACACGCAACACATTGATTCTTATGACCT